>Ga0255095_1000779_pt1 | contig 15004 bp, 10 predicted proteins | sample Colum_Law_RepC_8_2_FD_188435 | JGI IMG/M metagenome (GOLD analysis project Ga0255095, IMG submission 188435) | Freshwater microbial communities from Columbia River, Oregon, United States - Colum_Law_RepC_8d | ecosystem: Environmental > Aquatic > Freshwater > River | place: USA: Oregon...
CTCTTGAGCGCCAGGCTATGGTAGCCGCCGGCGGCGATCGCCACGACATCACCGAGACCGACGGGCACATTGGTCTGGCCATCGCCGTTGTAACCCCATGCCACCACGGTGCCATCGGCCTTGAGTGCCAGAGTATGCAGGCGAGTCGCGGCAATGGCGGTCACGTTGGCCAATCCGGCAGGGACGTCCGCTTGTCCTTCGTCGTTGTAACCCCACGCCACCACGGTGCCGTCGCCCTTCAACGCCACAGCATGGTAGCCACCGGCCACCGCAACCACTCCTGACAAGCCACCCGGAATGCTTTGAGCCCCGAAGTCGGACTGCCCCCAATACACCACCGTGCCGTCACTCTTCACGGCCAGGCTACCATTGAAGGTGCCCGCAATCGCCACCACATCGGTCAGCCCACCAGGCACGGTTGACTGGCCATCGCTGTCGCTGCCCCACGCGACGACGGTGCCGTCGCTCTTGAGTGCCAGACTGTGATACCAGCCAGCGGCGACCGCGACCACGTTGGTCAGACCCGCCGGCACATTGATCTGCCCAAAAGCGTTCCACCCCCACGACACGACGGTGCTGTCGCTCAACAGTGCCACTGAATGTTGCTCGCCTGCGGCAACGGACACCACGTTTGACAAACCCACCGTCGCATCCGTCTGGCCGTTGTTGTTATGACCCCAGCCAGTGACGAATCGGTTCGTCACCATGCCTGCGGCAGAACCCAGCGCAAATCCCGGCGCATCATTCACCGGCGTCACCGTGACAGTGAAGATGTTCGTGGCCCGGTCCACGCCGCCGCTGACCGCGCCGCCGTTGTCCTGCGCCACTACACTGATGGTCACGATGCCGTTGGCATTTGCAACCGGGGTGAAATCCAGCGTCGCGGTCGTCGCACCCGGCGTATAAGTCACAACGGGATGCGGGATGACGCCCGGGTCAGAAGAGATGGCGAACAGGTTGGTCACCGTCTGCGCAATCTCGCTCACCGGGCCGGGCGCGATACCGGTGACAGTCACAGTGGCCAGACCGCTGTCTTCTAGAATGGTGAGGCCGGCGGGGACACTCATGACTGGCGCTTGGTTCACCGGGGAGTTGTGGATGCGCGTGATAAAGTTGCGGCTGACGCCCTGATACGTGGTGAAGGAGCCCCCCGCCACCAGCAAGCCGTCAGGCTGGAGGAGCAGTGTCCAGACAATGTGATTCGCGCCCGCGCCGGGATTGAAGCTCGCATCCAGCGAACCGTCCGCGTTGAGCCGTGCCACCCCGTTGCGCGACAATCCGTTGACGGTGGTGAAGTAGCCACCGATGAGCACCTTGCCGTCAGCCTGCGCGATGGCGGACATGACGTCGGAGTTGATGCCCAAGCCGGCGTTGAAGCCGGTGTCCAGCGAGCCGTCGGCATTGAGGCGCAGCACGCGCACGTTCGAGCCAACGTAGAGCCCGCCAGCCACCAGGATTTTCCCGCCGGGGGCGAGGCTAATGCCGTTGATGTAACCGTTGTCGAGCGTGCCCGGGGTAAAGGCCGTATCCACGGAGCCATCGCTATTCAGCCTCGCGATGCGGTGGCGCGTGACGCCGTTGACCGCGCTGAAATAGCCGCCCAGTAGAACTTTGCCGTCCGGCTGGAGGGCGAGGCCCAAGCAGTAGCCGTTGGCCCCGGTGCCGGGATCGAAGGAAGTGTCCAAGGAGCCGTCCACGTTGAACCGCGCGACGCGCGAGCGGGCCACGCCATTGACGCTCGAAAAGCCGCCCGCCACAAGCACCTTGCCATCCGGCTGCACCGCCACCGCCTGCACCGAGCCGTCCGTCCCGAGATTGGGGAGGAAAGTCGAGTCCAGCGAGCCGTCCGCGTTGAGCCGGGCGATGCGGTAGCGGGTGAGGCCGTTGAAGCTAAGGAAATCGCCACCGATGACAACCTTACCGTCGGGCGTAAGCGCCACGCCGTTGACGGTGCTGTCCGCGCCGAAGCCAGGCACAAAGGTTGTGTCGGTGGAGCCATCCGCGTTGAGGCGCACGATGCGGTTTCGCGCGAGGCTGTTAAAGGTGTAGAACTGGCCGCCTACCACCAGCTTGCCGTCCGGTTGGCGGGCGATGGCAAACACGCGCGAGTCGCCGCCCGTGCCAGGATTGAAACTCGGGTCGAGGTCGCCCACAAGCTGCGCGCGTGCCACAAAGGGAAGAAGCAACAGCGCCACAGCAGCACCTACGCGCCTTAGCGCAAGGAAGTGGTGTTCAAGAAAAGTGGTGATACTCGTGTTGTTCATACTGGACCCTTATGTTTCAGACTTCAGTTACCGGCCATTAACGTTCCCCATTAACGACCGTGCGGCGTCATGGACAGTCAGCCCGATCTCTTTTGGCAAAACAAAGATACTAACATCTCCCTAGGAAAATTCCTGAGGCCGCTACCCCTCGAATGCCACCACCATTCCCAAGCACCTCGACTGGCCGGCCAGTGCGGTCAGCCTCAGTGACGCTCGGACCACATGGCGGCATGCCGCACCAGGCTGAGCGCATCCGGCAGACTCAGCTTGCGCTTGAGGTTATCCCGGTAGGTCTCGACCGTCTTCGGACTCAACGAGAGGATCTGGGCAATTTCCTTGCTGTTCTTCCCCTCGCCCAGCAATCGAAACACCTGCGACTCGCGCGCGGAAAGACTGTCCATTCGGTGAGTTTCCTTGTCCTTCTTACCCCCACCAAGGCGCTTCCAAACCATCGCCGAAAGCTTCCCGCTGACGAACCGCTCGCCCGCCATGACCGCGCCCACGGACTGCATGATCACCTCCGGGGGTTCCGCCTTGGTCACAAAGCCATCCGCACCACAATGAAGCGCGCGCTCGGCATAAATCGGCTCGTCATGCCGGCTGATGACCAGCACCTTCATGGCGGGCAGCGCTTCCTTCCACTCGCGAATGAGCACAAACGCGTCGTCCTCCCCCAACGTCAGGTCCAAAAAAACGAGATCGGGCAGCAGCTTCCCGACCGCCTTGCGCGCCGAATCCAAGCAGTCAGCGTCACCGCAACACTTGAAGCCCGGGTCCTTGTCTAACAGTTGGGTGAGTGCGTAACGGACCAGCGGATGGTCGTCCACCACCAGCACTCGTGCTGTCCTCGTGGCTTTGTGCACCTTGGATGCCATGCAAATACATTCACGATCAGCCACTTAACTCCCTGGCCGATAGCGTGAAGCGATGAAAACACAAACCGGCCAGCTAAGAAAGCGATTTGTGGCCGACTGCGGGGGACGGTCGTCAAGCGCCGGTCACTTGGCCCCCGGCTTGACTTCGACCTTCGGTGCCTCTGGCTTCGGCTCTTCCTTCTTCTCCACCATCAAGTCAGCGCGAGACTTGAGCACGCTGTCGAGCGTCCACTTGGAGACGAGATAGGTCCATTTGGCGTATTTCTGGTCGGCGGCGAGTTTGTCCGCGAGCTTCTTCTGCGCCTCGGCGAATTCCTTGTCCAGCTTGTCCTTGTCCTCGGGTTTCTCGTCCTTCGCGGGCGTGCGGGTCTTCGGGAAATTGCCGGCCAAGGCGATTTGGAACGGATAGTTGTCGCCGTTCGCGGTGCCGGACTTCGCGGTGTAGGTAAAGCCGTCAAACGTCTCCAGCACCAGCGTCGCGGGCTTGTCGAGGCCGAGCTTGTCGGCCTGCGGGTTCGCCACCACGTCACTGAACGACGGCGAACTCAGCGGGCTGCCGAGGGCAGAAAGCTTGTTGGTGTCCACCTGCTCGGTGGGCTTCACGCCGGCCAGCTTCCACTCCGCGCCTTCGGTTTCGCGCGTGACCTTCCAGCCGGTCGCGGCGTTGGTCGCATAGGTGACGGCGATGGACTTGAGCTTCTCGACCTTGAGGAAATCTTTCTCCAGCCAGTTCTCGGGTTTCGGCTCGGCGTCGGCGAACTGTTCACTCGTCACGATGACCGTGTCCTTGGTGCCGGTGTCGCGCACCCAGCGGCCCACGGGGAATTCTCCGCCGCCGAACGGCCCGCCCTCGGACTTCTTAGTCAGCTTCTTACCCAGCACGACGGATTTGAGCGCCTTGCCGTCCTTGCCCTTTAACTCAACGAGTGTCCCCTTGCCTTCGCCGTCACCGGGGGCCTGCAACTCCAGCCGCGCGTGCTGCGATGCACCGACCTGCTCGGTCTGCACGGCCTTCACGTCGGCGAACTTACGGATGAGGTCCGCGATGTTGCCGAAGTTCGCGGCATAATCGCCGCGCTCCTTCACCACCCACGCGTCGCCGGACTTCACAAGGCTCAACTCGCCCGCGCTGGACTTGATGCTGACAGCAGCGACGGCGTTCACATCGAGCGCGGCGGCAAGCTTCTGACCGCCGCCGGAGGAGGACTGCTGCCAGTCACCCTGACGCTGCTTGTTCACGAGCAAGCCCGCGCCGCCGATGACGGCCACGAGCACGAGGAGAATGAGGAACTGCTTGCGGTTCATGATTTCAAATTCGTTTCGCTGTAGCGGCGCTCTGTGAGCGCCGGTCGGCGATCACAGACACCGCTACAAGGTTAGCGTGCCGCCGTGCGTTTGCGTTTGAAGACGGCCAGACCGATGCCGCCGATGGTCACGAGAAAGGGCATCCCGGCGATGTTCGCCCACTTGAGCCGGTTCTCCATGGACTCAACTTCCTGGCGCAGATCGCGGCGGAGGAGCTTCAGCTCGACCTTCACTTTCGCCTCCTGCTTGCGGAAATTCTCCAGCTCCTTCTGCTGCTCAGGCGACATCACGAAGCGCTGGCCCTTTTCCTTGTTGCGCTGGAGCTCGTTCAGCTTGCGCTGCGTCTCCTGCAGGCTGTCTTCCAAGCCCTTGATTTTCGCGCGGTAGGCGTCCTCGGCTCGCAACTGCATGTCGCGCACGCGGGTGAACTGCCGCTGCACGATGGCCCGGCTGCGGGTGTTCATCAGCGCGGTGTCGCCGGACATCTGCTCCACGAAGTTCTGCGCGAGGTTCACGTTGCCGTTGCGCGGAATCACGACGCGCTGGCCGAAGAAGTCCTGAATCTGAACGCAGAAGTTGTCATTCAGCATGTCCGCGTCAGCCACGAGGATGACGTGGTTGTCCTCCTTCGTCTCCTTGAGCGCATCGGTCTTCGGCGCTTCCTTCTTCTCCTCGCCGGGCGCGGGCGCGGCGGCCTCGGGCTTGCCGTTCGGGAAAGCGGTCTTGAACTTGCCGCTCAACTTGATGGCCAGCGCGTATTCCGTGCTGCTGGGCTTGAAGTCCTTGAGAATCGCCTCGCCGGACATTTGCGCAAGGAAACCCTCGACGAGCTGCGACTGCGTGGTGGACTTGATGAGGTCGGTCTTCTTCAAGCCCTCGACCGGCGAACCGGTGAAAGCGCCGCTGAAGCCCATCATCAGGCTGTCCACCTGGCTGGTGGCAATGTCGTTGCGGTCAATCGCCTCGGCGGAAAGCGAAAGCACGGCGGGCTGCTGCTCGACGCGCTGACCACGGCCCATGCGGGTGACGTATTTGAGGTCGGCGACGCACTTGGTTTTGTCGAAGCCGATGCCCCACGCGGCAAGCAGCTTGTCCAGCGAAGAACTCGTCGGCGGGCCGCCGCCCATCATCGGGTTGCCGCCCTGCCGCTGCTGGTCAACGTAGGAAACAGGGTCGAGGAAAGCGATGAGCTTGCCGCCGCGCAGCACGAACTGGTCAATCGCGAACTGCGTCGCGTCCGTGATGTCGCGCGGGTGGACAACGAGCAGCACCTTCACGTCCGCGGGAATCTCGGTGACGTTCATCTCAAGCTGCTTCACGTCGAAGTCGTTCTTCAGCTCGCTGATGAGATACCACGCGGGCTGCTGACCGCCCTGCTGGCCCATGCGCATCATCATCGGGTTCATCGGCGTGCCGAAGATGGGCAGCGCGGACATGACGCCGACAACGGGCTTGGTCGGGTTTGCGACGCGCGCGATGGCGCGAGACAGGTCATACTCCAGCAGCTTCTCGCGCTCGGGCGAGAGGAACGGCAGCGCGACCTTCTGGTCGAGGCAGTTGATGGATATGCCGAGGTAAATTTTCTCGCCGGTCTGCGTCGGCTGGCCTTCGACGCCGTCGAGATTGGCGGAATCCTCAGCATCGGAGTCCGGCTGCGGGTCGAGCTTCTCGATTTCGATGAACTTGGACTGCTGCTTCAGCTCCACGAGCAAGTCCTCGACGCGCTGGGCGTAGGTCTTGAGGAAGACCGGCATCGCGTTGTCGCGCTGCGAATAATAAAGGCGGATTTTGACCTTGGTATCGAGCTTGCCGACGATTTTCTTGGTGCCGTCGGACAGCGTGTAGAGCTTGTCGGCGGTGAGGTCCTTGCGCGCCCGGAAGGTGGACGCGATGTAGTTCACAGCCACAAGGATGAGCGCCATGGCGGCGATGCCGACGGCGGAGTAGAGCAGCGTTTCGAGCTTCTTTTGTTTCATGTGCTCAGGAGAGAAAGGTTACGACCGCAGCCCGCGCAGCACGACGCTCGTGCTGAACAGCGAGAAGCCAATCACCGACAGGAAGAACAGCAGATGTCGCGAGTCCACCACGCCGCGCTGGAAGTCCTCGAAGTGCGTCATCACGCTGAACGCCGAGACCAGCTCGACAATCCAGCGGTTGTCAGGCAGCGCTTTCGTGAGGATGTTCGTCACCGGTGGCCAGCCCGCGAGGATGAGGAATAGGCACACGACCACCGAGATGATGAACGCGATGACCTGGTTGCGCGTGAGCGCCGAAGTGAGGCAAGTGATGGCCAGATAGGCACCCGCCAGCAGGAAGCTGCCAATGTAGCCGCCCGCGACGACGCCGAGGTCCGGGTTGCCGAGATACTTCACCGTCATCACGACCGGGAAGGTCAGCGCCAGCGCCAGCGCGAGAAACGCCCAGCTCGCGAGGAACTTGCCCATGATGGCCTGCCACGGCGTGATGGGCATGGTCATGAGCAGTTCAATCGTCCCCTGCCGACGCTCCTCCGACCACACACGCATCCCGACCGCCGGGACGAGGAAGAGGTAGAGCCACGGATGCCACAGGAAGAACGAAACGAGATTCGCCTCGTTGCGCTCGAAGAACCCGCCGACCATGAAGGTGAAAAACCCGGTCAGCAGGAGGAAGATGACGATGAAGACGTAAGCCACCGGCGATGCGAAATAGGCGCTCAACTCGCGTTTCGCGATGGTGGTGATGTTGCCCAGTGAATTGCTCATGGTGAAAAACTCCGATTCAAATCGCTGCTACTTCTTCGCCGTGTCCGAGGCAGTGATGCTGCGGAAATACTCGTCCAGCTTGCCTTCCTCGATGTGCAGTTCCTCGACCCGCCAACCCTGCGCGGCGGCACCGACGGCCTTGCTGAACTCGCCGTTCGACGACGACTTCGGGAAGACCCGCGCCGTCACCGTGCCGTTCTCGTCCTTCACGAGCTGCACGCGCTCCGCGCCGTCCACCGCGCGCAACTTGCCGGTCACGGCCTCCGCCGCGACGCCATTCACGCGCAGGAGAATCGCGCCGGCGTTCGGAGCCTTGCGCTTGAGTTCCTGCGGTGTGCCGTTGGCCACGACCGTGCCTCGGTCGATGATGATGGCCCGCGAGCACACGGCCTCGACTTCTTCGAGGATGTGCGTGCTGAAGATGATGGCCTTCTTCTCGCCCATGCGCTTGATGAGCTGCCGGATTTCGTGCTTCTGGTTCGGGTCCAAACCGTCGGTCGGCTCGTCCATCACGAGGATTTCTGGGTCGTGGATGATGGACTGCGCGAAGCAGGTGCGGTGGCGGTAGCCCTTGGAGAGCGTGTCCACGCTTTGGTGCAGGACGTTTTCGAGGAAGCACATCTCCACCGCGCGATGCACGGCGGTCTTGATGGCGTCGCCGCGCAGGCCGCGGATTTCCGCCGCAAACGACAGGAAGCCATGCACCGTCATGTCGCTGTAACACGGCGCGGACTCGGGCAGGTAGCCGATGAGGCGCTTGGCCGGCACGGGGTCTTCGAGCATGTCGTGCGTGCCGATGGTGACGCGGCCGGCGGTCGGCGGGAGGAAGCCCGTGACCATGCGCATGGTGGTGGATTTGCCCGCGCCGTTCGGCCCGAGGAAGCCCAGCACCTCGCCCCGCGCGACAGTGAAAGAAACATCGTTCACGGCCACCTTCGGCCCGAACGTCTTGGTCAAATTTTCGACTTTAATCATGTGGCTGCTCCGGCTGCCCGGTCATGTGACGGCGCGTATTGTGCATGGCCTGTCAAGGTTTCCGGCGATTTAGACAAAGTTTTCGGCTTTCGTTCAAAGAAATTTTCACAGGATGGCGCTGATAGAGGAACCACAGAGGCACAGAGAGGAAAACATCCAATCGGAGGGCAAGCAGGGGAAACGAATGAAGTTCGGCTTCTGCTTGCCGGCTTTGAGTCTTCACTCTGTGTTCTCTGCGCCTCTGTGGTTCAACCTCACTGCGCCGTCGCTTGGATCTTCTTCCAGGTGGCGAGGGCTTCGTGAAACTCGGCGAGCTGATCGGCGGAGAGGACGCTGGTGTTGCGGGCGATTTCCTCCTCGGTGCGCTGGACGAGCCAGTCCGCTTGCTCGCGCCGGGGCCGGAGCGGCTTGCCCTCGATTTCCACCCACCACGGGGCGGTGTGGGCGAAGCGGAGGCCACTGCATGCCTGTTCCGCCCGCAGGGCAACCCAGCCTGATTCAGTGAAGCGAACTTTGGTTTGCAACTTCTGCAGGGATCGCACACCGGGTTCAACCGGCAAGGAAGCTACGCTCGCCACTTCTACTCCGTTTTGTATGGCCGAGATTTTGAGCATCGAACCCTCGAAGCCACCCTCGATGTCGAAAGTCAGATCGACAGGTTGCTTCGACTTAAACTCGATGCCCGAGTGCTTGCCGTTCGCCTTCGCAGCGACCATCGGCCCCGTGGTCACAAAGCTCCTCCCCTCGCCCAGCCCCTTCATCCACTTCTCGTGGCTGAAGCCGCCTTCGCAATGCACATACACGCGGCTGAAACCCAGTGGCACCGGATGCACGCCGTTCGCCGTGCCCGCCGTCGGCTTGAGGCGGAAACCGCAGTTGAGCAGCGCGTAGTAAGTCTCGAAGCCGTAGTGCGTCCATGCCAGTTCCGAGTCCGTGCCGCTGCCGTTGCCGAGGCCGCGCTCGGCGAGCTTCATCCACTTCGGCGCGGGCACGGCCCAGTTGCGCACGCCGAACTCGACGCGCCAATGGTGGTTGTTCGCCAGCTCGAAGAGGTCCGGCTTGAGCACCGGCACGATGGGCATGGACCAGTTCCAGTTGTGCTTCTCCAGGTCAATCAGCCCGCCCTCCGCGTGCGCCCGCTCGGACACGCGCCGCAGCGGGAACACCGGGATGTCCAACCGCTTCTTGTGCCCGACGATGAGGAACGCGCCGAGCGTGTGGGCCTTCCCGCCGGAGCGGAAGATTTCGTATTCCGTGTTGCGCGGATACCAGACATGCGTCGGGTCCAGCACCACGGGCTGCCCGCCGAAATTGCCCTTCATGTTCTTGTCGCTGAGCGCGGGCGGCACGGTGTCCACCGTGGTCCAGTCAATCATCGGCAGCGCGACGTTCACGTCCTCGGCGAGCATGGCGGACTCCAGCTCGGCGGGCGCGCGGTGGTTGTGGGCGTCGCCGCTGAACCAGCCGCGCTCGGCCATGTTCACCCAGCGCTTGAGCGGCAGCTTCACCTCGACGGGTTTGGCCGCGACGGTGAAGTGGTTCGTCAGCGGCAGATACTCCTTCCCGCGCTCGACGACGGCGGTGTAGCGCCCCGGCGGCAGCTCCGCGACCCACTGGTGCGCCGAGAGCGTGGTGTGGAACTCGACCGAGTTCGTGTTGAGGCCACTCTTGCGCTCGTAGCGCACGGCGGAGCCGAACGGCGGGACGGACTTGGGGAAATGCCATTTGCCATCCGCATCGCCGCGCAAGTAAAGCCGCGCGGCGACGGGTTTGCCGGTGGCGGCGTCCGTGATGTCGCCATAGACGGGAACGGTCTGGGCGGCGGCGTGGCTGGCGGCATACGCGAAGAACAAGCCAGCCGCGAACCGAATGAGTAGCTTGGGCATGGGAAAAACCTACCTTTCCCCTGCCCGCTGGGAAACCGGGAAATTGCCGCCCGACTGCCCAGCGGGCAAAGAACAAGGCACCGCCCAAATGCACCCGACAGACCTTGGCCGCTAAAATCAGACTTGCACCGACCCTGCATTGATGGCTAACTCGCCGCTCTTTGGTTCGAAATTAGGATTTTTATGGCACGTATTTGTGAACTGACCGGCAAGCGCCCCATGAAGGGCAGCAAGATTTGGCGCAGTGGTAAGCCCAAGCGTGAAGGCGGCATCGGCACGCACGTCACGGCCATCACCAAGCGGCGCTTCTTCCCCAATCTCCAGCGCGTGAAGGCGGTCGTGAACGGCGAAGTGCGCTACATCCGCGTGACCGCCGCCGCCATCAAGAAGGGCCTGGTCGTCAAGCCCATGAAGCGGACTTGGAAGAAGACGGACGCCCCCAAGGCGGCCTAGCCTTCGTCCCGCAGCTTTTCCCGCGGCATTGAGCCTTCCCTCCGGGGCTGGCATCGGTGCCGCGTTTTTGCGTTTTGGGGCAAAGCCCACTTTGCCAGCCCGGCCGGCCAAAAGGATGACTTTTGTCCGGCAGGCAACTCCCTCAGACTGCCGGCGTGGCTGCCCCAAACCGCTCCATCTCCGTGGTCATCCCGACGCTGAACGAAGCGGCGGAACTCCCGGAAACCCTGCGGCAGTTGCGGCTGGTGCCCGAAGTGACGGAAATCATCATCGCCGACGGCGGGAGCCAGGACGCCACGATGTCCTTGGCGCGGGCAGCCGGCTGCCAGGTGGTTTCCAGTCCGCCCGGCCGGGGCCGGCAGATGCGGGAAGGAGCCAATCCAGCCACGGGGGATTGCCTCTTGTTTCTGCACGCGGACACCTGGCTGCCGCCCCACGGAGGCCGGGCCCTGCTCGACTGCCTTGCCCGCCCGGGCGTGGTGGCGGGCGGGTTCTACAAAGTCTTTCGAGACCCGCCCAACTGGCTGGTGCGCGGGTCGCGCTTCAAGTGCTGGTGGCGGTTGCTCGTGGCGCGGCGGGTAATGGCGGACCAGGGAATCTTCCTGCGCCGTGAAACCCTGGCGCAAATCGGTGGAGTCCCGGAGGTGCCCCTGATGGAAGAGTTTGAGCTGTGCCAGCGGCTGCGACCACTGGGCCGCCTCGCCTTGGCGGACGCAACCGTGCAAACCTCGGCGCGGAAGTTCCGCAAGCTGGGCGTGCTGCGGACCTACTGGCTGATGTGGCGGGTGACGCTGGGCTACTACCGAGGTGTGCCGCTGGAGGAATTGCGGCGGTGGTATGAAGGGGGAGGCGTAAAACGTAAGGCGTAGGGAGGACGGACTCCAGAGCCCCCTTCCGTTTTACGTTTTACGTTTTACGTTCCGTGCCACACTCACCCCATGTTCCGGCTCGGGCCACTTGAACTTCAGTCGAACCTGTTCCTCTCGCCACTGGCGGGCTACACGAACCTGCCGTTCCGGCTCGTGATCCGCGAGGTGGGCGGCGTGGACTTGTGCACAACGGACCTCGTCAACGCGCGCTCGCTGCTGGAGCGGAACAAGAAGGCGCTCAAGCTCATCGAAACCAACGAGCGCGACCGGCCGCTGGCGGTGCAGCTTTTCGGCTCCGTGCCGGAAGAAATGCGCGACGCGGCGGCGGACTTGGAGCAGCGCGGCATCGCCAGCGTGGACATCAACATGGGCTGCCCCGTGCGCAAGGTCTGCCGCGTCGGCGGCGGCTCCGCGATGATGACCGAGCACGAAAAGACGGCCGCGCTGGTCAAGGGCATGGTCAACGCCGTGAAAATCCCCGTGACGGCGAAGATGCGCCTCGGCTGGGACGACGACAACATCACCGCGCCGGACCTGGCCCGCGTGCTGGAAGACGTCGGCGTGGCGGCCATCTTCGTCCACGGTCGCACGCGCGAGCAGGGTTTCAGCGGGACGGTGAACCTGGCGGGAATTCGCAAGGTCGTCGAAGCGGTGAAGCGCATTCCCGTCATCGGCAACGGCGACGTGACCACGCCGGAGGCGGCGAAGAAGATGTTCGACGACACCGGCTGCGCGGGCGTGAGCGTCGGGCGCGGGGCGTTTTACAACCCGTGGATTTTCGCGCAGACGCGGCACCTGCTGGCGACGGGCGAGCTGCTGCCGGAGCCCAAGTTCGAGGAGCGCGTGCGCGTGATGTGCCGGCATCTGGACTTGATGGTCGAGGTGTTCGGCGAGGAGCACGGCTGCCGGATGTTCCGCAAGGTCGCGCCGTGGTATGCGAAGCGGTTCGGGCCGGTGAACGAGTTCAACAAGAAGGTCGTAAGCATCGGCAGCCGCGCGGAATTCCACGACGTGCTGGAGCGCTATCTGCGCTGGCGGCAGCAATTCTGTGACGGTGCTGGCCACTTGCTCCCGCGCTATGCGCTGGCCCCGATGGTGGCCAGCTTCATGCAAGACCCGGCCTCTGCGCAGCGGCAGAGCGTGCCGGTGCCCAAGGGTCCGGTGGAGGTGTGGTGAAGTTCAAGGTTGAGCGCGCCTAACCGGCCCTTGGACAAATAAAAAGGGCGGCTCTGGAAACCAGAGCCGCCCATTGAATTTGAAGGGTGTTTACTAGTGCTTCGCGGCGGCCGTGCCATCCAGATGCACCGCCTTGTAGCCGCCGATGGACTTGAAGTAGAGCAGGATGCCCAAGTAGAGCACCGCCATCATCGCGGGAATAGCCGAGTCGGCCACGAGCGTCCGGCGATCGCCGGCGATGGACGCCTCAGCGGCAGCCTTCTGCTCGGGAGTGCGCTTGGCGGCCTCCACCTTCTGGGCGTCACCGAGCTTGGTGCCATCCAGACCAGTGGCCTCGCTGAAGAAGAGGAAGGAGCTGGGCTTCTCGGCCTTGAATTGAGCGTAGGCGGCCGGGTTGGCCTTCTGCAATTCCTCGCCGGCGAAACGATCCTTCGCGTAGCCAAGGCCAGGCGATCCAATCATGCCCGCCGACATCATACCGATGCCGCCCATGATGGAGATGGCGATGGCTCCCGTGCGCGGGAAGCGGTCAGAGGCGACGGCCAGCATCGTCGGCCAGAAGAACGTCTTGCCGATGCCATAGACAGTCAGGGCGAGCAACGCGCCGCCGAAGCTGGTGATGCCACTGACGAGGTTCAAGCCCACGCAGGCCAGCACGGCGCACAGAAGCAGGATGCCCACGGGGGTAAGCCCAATTTTCTTTTCGATGAAGTCGGCGCAGAAGCGGAGCGCGAACATCGTCGCGGAGGTGAACACGAAGAGGATCTTGCCCTGCTCGGAACTGAGGATGTTGCCGGTGATGTTCTGAATCCAGCCGTCGGTGCCAAGCTCCACCGCGCCAACCAGGGCGTGGGCCACGAACAGCACGAACAGCAGCACCGACCCCATGGAGAACTGGGTCATCACCGCTACCACGACGAGCAGCGCGCCGCCAATGCCGTAGGCGATGGGAGCAGACAGCCCGAGCGTGTCCTTGCAGAAAAGGGCGAGCAGACCGCACACGACCAGGCCGCCGAGGATGCCGACATCCTTGAGCATTTCACCGAGGCTCAGCCCCTTCTCCGAGGCTTCCGATTTCGGGAAGCTCTGGCCGAAGAACATGATGCCGTAGGCGACAGTGGGGATGAGGTAGAGCGACAACTGAATCTTCCAGTTCATCTTCATCTGGTCGTCCAGCACCCAGCCCAGCACGCCACCGATGATGAGGCCGGCGGGCCAGCTCGCGTGGAGGATGTTGAGGTAGTGCGTGCGGTTGTGCGGGAAAAGCGTGGCGACGAGCGGATTCGCGACGGCTTCCAGCGTGCCGTTGGCGAAGGCGAAGATGAACATGCCCCACTTGAGCATGTCGAAGGCGTTCTCCTTGCTCGTGGCTCCGAAGGTCACGAAGGCGGACAAGACGTGCAGGGCGAAGGCGACGACGACCAGCTTGCCGTAGCCAATCTTGTCGCACACCACGCCGCCGATGATGATGCCGAAGCAGAAACCGGTGAAGCCAGCGCCGCCAATGGCACCCAACTGCGCGCCGGTGAAACCAAACTCGGATCCCCAGTTGTCAAAAATGCCGCCCCGGATGGCGAAGCCGACGCCGGCGGCAAGAATCGCCATGAAGCCGGCCCAGAGGAGCCGTTTGGCGTTGGGCGCGATGGCCTCGTTGGAAATCGTTTGGTCTTCGGTCATAGTTTTACTGGCTTGATGGTTTCGTTACAGGGACTGACTAGAGGGTGAACGCCGGCAGCTTCACAATCGCGCCGCCCTTCTGGGCTGACTCGTGGGCGCAGAGGCCCACGCAGGTCCAGTTGGCGGACTGCTTGGCGTTCGGGAAGGGATCGCGGTTTTCTACGAGGGCCATCGCGAACTCGTGCGCGAGGTGCGGGTGGCTGCCACCGTGGCCGCTACCTTGGGTGAAACTTAGGTGCGTCTTCTTGCTGGAGTCGTAAACACCTTGGGTGGTGTATTTGGCGATGCTCTTGGGCAGGCGCTTGGCGAAGTCGGGGCACTTGACCGGCTTGGGAATCTTAGGTTCGGGCTTCTTCGCCGTGTGCAGGATCAACGGCTCGTGCTCGACCAGCGGCCACTCGACGGACTGCTTGTCGCCATAGACATCAATGCTCTCGCGATACTGCCGGGCGGTGTCGAAGAGCGAACGGATGATGCGGGCGTTGACGTCTGTGTCCTTGAACTTGATGTGCGCAGTCTCGACGGCGAAGGGGGAGCTGTATTTCTCGATCAACTCCTTGCGGATGGTGCCGGAGCCGAAGCAGCTCACGTATTCGGCGGGCTTGCCGATGAGTCCGGCGACCGGACCGACGCAGTGCGTGGCATACCACATGGGCGGGAGGCCAGGCCAGTAGTTGGGCCAGCCGTCCATGTCCTGCTGGTGCGAGGCCTGGACGAACTGGAGCTTGCCGAGCTTCCCGTCGTCCAGCAGCTCCTTCATGAAGAGATACTCGCGGGCAT
>Ga0255095_1000782_pt1 | contig 14993 bp, 9 predicted proteins | sample Colum_Law_RepC_8_2_FD_188435 | JGI IMG/M metagenome (GOLD analysis project Ga0255095, IMG submission 188435) | Freshwater microbial communities from Columbia River, Oregon, United States - Colum_Law_RepC_8d | ecosystem: Environmental > Aquatic > Freshwater > River | place: USA: Oregon | collected...
GCGCTGAGTGCCGTGGGCGGTCTGGGATTGGCTGAAATCCCGGGAAATTCGCTGCTGGACCGAGTGGCTTGGCGACAGCTGGGGCAGGATTTGCTGCTGGAGGGTCGTGTGCGGCGTTGAGTGGCGGGGGGGTAACTTGCCCGGGCTAAAGCCCAGGCTACGGTTTTTGTCGACGGCGTCAGGGGAGATCCGGGGTGTCTTTGGATGCTGTGCGGCACTCACTGAAAAGTGCGTCGACGTTCAAAAACACCGTTCGTGGGTTGCGGGGGAAGTCCGCGCCGGGTAGTCTGGGGCGGGTTTTGGAACCGCAGGGTTCATGTTGTCCGAAAAGTACAGATTCCTGACTGATTGACATGAGGTAACCACCATGGCACGAAATACGACTCGCCGCGGATTCATCGGTGCATCCGCTGCGCTGGGAACGGCATTCTGGGTTGCGCCGCAGACATTTGCCCGACCGACCCGGTCTGCTCTGGAGGCCCTGACGGCGGCCTGTGTGGGCGTGGGCGGCAAGGGCGACAGCGACAGCAGCCACATCGCCGATCAGGATGTTGAGATTGTCGGCATTTGCGACGTCGACCGGCGGACTCTGGACAAAAAGTCCAAGCAGTTCAAGAAGGCCGAACAGTTCACGGATTTCCGGGCCATGCTGGACAAGCTGGGTGACAAGGTGGACATCGTCACCGTCAGTACTCCGGACCACACTCATGCGGCTGCGGCAATCAAAGCCATGAAAATGAAGAAGCACGTCTACGTGCAGAAGCCGCTGACGTGGTCCATCCGTGAAGCTCGGATGATGCGTGAAGTGGCCGCCGAAATGGGCGTGGTGACTCAGATGGGCAACCAGGGCACATCTGAAAACGGACTGCGTGAAGCGGTGGAAGTCGTTCGTTCGGGAGCGATCGGCGACGTGACTGAAGTGCATGTCTGGACGAATCGCCCGGTGTGGCCGCAGGGCATTGGCCGTCCGAAGAGTGAAGACAAGGTTCCGGACACGCTGGACTGGGAATCGTGGATCGGCCCAGCCCCGATGCGTCCCTACAAGGAAGGCGTCTATCACTCGTTCAACTGGCGTGGCTGGGTCGACTTCGGCACCGGTGCTCTGGGTGACATGGCCTGCCATACCTGCAATCTGCCGGTCATGGGTCTGGATCTGTGGGATCCGGTTGCAGTGACGGCGGTGAAGAATCCGGGGATTGTGGAAGGCGAGACATTCCCGGGTGCCACGACTTTGATGTTTGAGTTTCCAGAGCGTGGTGGATTGAAGGCCTGTAAGTTCTTCTGGTATGACGGTGGCAACCTGCCGTCTGACGATCTGATTGCGAAGTTGCCCGAGGGTTTCCGCAAGCGGATTGCGGCTCAGAAGGCCGGTGGCGGCCGCACCAGTGCTGCGGTGCTGGTCGGATCGAAGGGCCTGCTGTTGTCCGAGAACGACTACGGTGCGGCCTATACTCTGCTGCCGGAAGAAAACTACAGGGACTTCAAGAAGCCTGAGCCCACGATTCCGCGCATTCCGTTCAAGGGTGGCGGTGACGAGCGTCAGAAGTGGGAGTTTGTTGAGTCGGTGCGTGGCACATACAAGCCGGGCACGCTGGGCAACTTTGGTTACGCAGGTCGGCTGACTGAAACCATTCTGGTGGGGAACCTTGCCGTCCGTGCCGGCGAGGGGACTCGTATTGAATGGGACGCGAAGAACCTGGTCAGCACAAACCGTCCTGAACTGAACCAGTATGTGCACCGTGAATACCGCAGTGGTTATTCGCTGTGAGCAGACGCCGTCTGATTGAATGATCAGCAGAAGCCCCGACCGTCAGGCCGGGGCTTTTTCGGTTTTCGGTTTTCGGTTTTCGGTTTTCAGTTTTCAGTTTTCAGTTCTCAGTTTTCAGTTCTCAGTTTTCGGGGCTCGGTTTTCGGTTTTCGGGGCTCAGTTTTTGGGGTGTGTTTGGTGGTGGGAGGGGGTGGCGGGTGCGGTTGGAGCTGGCGGCAGGGGTGCGTGGGTACTGATCAATAGAACAGTATTTCTGAAGAATCGGCTGGGTTGAGGGTTTTGGTTCGCGGTTGGTGTTGGTTACACGGGCTGTGCCGGGTGCCATTGCCGGGATGCTGCATTTGCTCCGGTTTTCCCTCCACATTTTTGCCCAACGCGAACCGAAGAAAGAGCGTAAATTGGCCGTGGGCCTCGTTGCGCCCTCAGTCTGTCCCGATTTTTCGGTCATTCCGGCGTCTTTGCAGAGCGAACAAGGTTATGTCAAACGCGGTTATTGAGATCCGAAATCTGTCAAAGATCTACCGTGACTTCTGGGGTCGGAAGAAAGTTCAGGCTGTGAAAAGTCTCAGCATGGACGTGATGCAGGGCGAGGTGTTTGGGTTGCTGGGCCCGAACGGGTCCGGCAAGACCACCACCATGAAGATGCTGCTGGGACTGTTGTTCCCGACATCCGGTGAGATGACGATTCTTGGCAAACCGGCGTCGGACGTGACGAAGAACGAGCGGATCGGTTATTTGCCTGAGGAGTCCTACCTTTATCGCTTCCTGAACGCGGACGAAACGCTGGATTTCTATGGTCGGCTGTTCAATATGTCTGCGGCCGACAGAGCGCGTCGCGCTGACGAGCTGATCGAAATGGTCGGTCTGGGCAAGGCGCGCCGTCGCCAGCTCAAGGAATACTCCAAAGGTATGACTCGCCGTATCGGTCTGGCCCAGGCTTTGATCAACAACCCGGACCTCGTGCTGTTGGACGAGCCCACCAGCGGGCTCGACCCCATCGGAACGAGGGAAATGAAGGACCTGATCATTCAGCTGAAGGCCCAGGGCAAAACCGTCGTGATGTGCAGCCACCAGCTGGCCGACGTGCAGGACGTCTGCGACCGGATTGCGGTGCTGTTTCAGGGTGAATTGAAGGTGTTGGGTCGAGTGGACGAGCTGCTGGAACTGCGGAACGAAATGCAGATGCGGACTCCGACACTGTCCGACGAAGCCATGGCCGACATCCGCCAGGTGCTGAAGAAACACAATGTGAGCGATGTTGAATTCAGCCGCCCGAAGGCCGACCTCGAACAACTGTTCCTGCGAACGGTGCGAGAGAGCGGCGAACGTCCGGGCCGACGCTTCTCGACCGAAGAAGTCGCCGCCTCCGGCCGGAACTGAACGTGACTGACCACTGACCACTGACCACTGACCACTGAAAACCGACCAGCTGGAAGAGCGGCATATGGACTTCGATGTTCGGCCCTACAATTTTACTTCAGCCACGACATCGTGGCTGATTCTGCTGGCAATCCTTGCGGGGCTGGGTCTGGTGTTGCCGCTGGCCAGTCTGGCGGGTCGTGGCGGGGCTGCAGGACTGGTGGATTTCCGACGCGGTCTGATCAGTTATCTTGAAGATCTGTTTTCGCTGTCTCTGCGGCGAATTGCGGCGCTGGCCAGTCTGACACTGAAGGAAGCTGTGCGTCGCAAGGCGCTGCTGGTGTTTGTGATGTTTGCGGTTCTGCTGATGTTTGCCGGCTGGTTCATCACGGATTCCAACGAGCGGGCAGAGCTGCAGGTCAGTGTGCACGTGACATTTCTGCTGACGGCCATTTCGTGGCTGCTGCTGCCGGCCCTGATCTTTCTCAGTTGCTGGGCCTTGCCTGAAGACATCCGTCTGCGATCACTGCACACGGTGGTGACCAAGCCGGCTCGGCGGATGGAGATTGTGATTGGCCGCATGGCTGGCCTCGGCGTGGTGGTGGCAATTCTGCTGGTGGTGATGGGCGTGATTGGCCAGTTCTGGCTCAGTCGCCGAATCCCCGAGAATGCTCGCAGTGCCCTGCAGTGTCGCGTGCCGCTGTTTGGCGAGCTGTATTTCATCAGTTCCGAAGGTCAACCTCAGGAAACCGGGTTGAACGTGGGTGATGTGTGGGCCTATCGGTCGCACATTCCGGGAAACAGTCGCGCTCGCGCGGTGTATGTTTTCCGCGGTGTGGACGAATCCGCCCTGACTCGCAATGAGCAGGGTGAGGAAGAGCTGCTGCTGGAGTGTCGGTTTGAGGCCTTCCGCACAGTCAAAGGCTCGGAATCCAGCATTGTGAAGGGGATTTCGGCCCAGTACACGCTCTCCGTGAATCCTCGGGAAGAGGCCTTCGGTATGCTGGCGCAGTCCGAGGCGACTCGAGCCATCGCGGATGCGCTGCGTGAGGGTCAGTACAAGACGGCGTCTGCCGAGCTGAAAAAGCTGACGGAACGGATTCGTACGGCCCCGGGTGAGCTGCGTCCGGCCGACTATTTCGGGCTGCATTTTGGAATGTTTGTTTCCGGAACCGTGCTGGAGAATCGCAAGGACCCGGCTTTGGGCAATCTTGGCCGATTGTTCATTGAAGCTGCGTTGACGGGCGAGGGCGTTACAGCGGCACTGCAGCAGCAGGAGCGAGGCGAGAAGGTTGAGATTCCGTATGAAGCGTTTGCGGCGAAGGTGGATCTGGTGGCGGACGGTCTGACGGAGCGTTCTGCGGTGCTGATGGAGACTCTGCAGCGGATGGAAGTTCCGCTGCCTTCGTTCAACGTGTCTGAGTATCACGACCTCGATGAAAGCTCGACCAATCTGACTCGAATTCCCCGGCGGCTGCGGTTTGTAGCCGACTATGAGACTCTGGGCCGGTTCCTGGCCGCCGAGATTGCTCGTAAGAATGACGCTGGCGGTTTGCTGGCTGATGGTGCATTGAAGGCCAGCCTGACGGAAGAGCTGGTGAAGGAATCACGGATTTCGCAGTTGAATGCCGAGCGTCTGGTGGCAGTGCTGGGTGAACAGCTGACCGCAGGGACTCTGGCCGTTGATGCTGGCAAGCTGAAGGTTGCTGACGGTCGCAGCTGGTATCTGTTTTTCGACGATCTGATCCGTCGTGAGCAGCTTGTGAGTGAGGATACGGAAGGCTGGATGATTGAAAAGGATCTGCTGCAGGATCTGATTCAGGATCCGAATGGGGACCGTTACCTGCGAGTTGAGGTGGCGTGCATCAACGATCAGATGTATCTCGGTATGGCTCGTCCGGACCTCTTCATCCGCAAGGCTGACCAGCCGTTCTGGGTGGGCTACTGGAAAGCGATTCTCAGTATATTGCTGATGCTGCTGTTGATCATTGTGCTGGGTGTCACGGTCAGTTGTGTGGTGAAGGGCCCGGTTGCCCTGCTGTTTACTCTGACGTTCTTCATCGTGGGTCAGTTTTTCCATGACTTCATGATTCGGAAGCTGGCGGGGGTTGAGAAGGGCACGGGCACAGTGGAGTCGATGATCCTGATTGCCCAGCACCGCAATCCCGAGGTGGGCATGGACGTATCGTCAGCGACGATGAATGTGGTGCGAGCGGCGGACCTGGGTCTGGACGGCGTGTTGCGTGGATTCAGCATGATTGTGCCGGACTTTGCGGTGTTCAACCGTGCTTCGATGTATGTGGAGAACCGGTTTGACGTTCCATTTCGGGATGTGCTGTTGCCGTCGATTGTGGTGTTTTTTGGCTTTCTGATTCCCTGTATTCTGATTGGCGGCGCGCTGCTGAAATTCCGTGAACTGGAGGCGAAATGAGCACTGTGAATTCACGTCAGCGGAAGATCTGGTACGGCGTGGGCATATTGCTGCTGCTGGGGCCTGTGGTGTACCTCGGCTTCCCGGCTCGGCAGACGGCCGGAGCGGTGGCGGATGCGGGTGGCCTCGGAGTATTGTCGCAGAAGCGGCAGCAGTACGACCTTGGCGAGGCGACTCTGGGCAAGGTGGATCCTTCCAGTTCGGCGATGAACCTGCTGCTGCTGGGCCTGCGTGGTCCTGCGGCCACGGTACTGCAGCTGAAAGCGATTGACTATCAGGAGCGAAAGCAGTGGGCGAAGCTGCGGGCGACCGTGGATTCGATCATCATGCTGCAGCCCCATTACGTGCAGATCTGGAAGTTCCAGGGCTGGAACCTGGCCTACAACGTATCACGCGAGTGGGACAAGGTGGACGACCGCTTCTACTGGGTTAAGGAGGGCATCAAATTCCTGATCCTTGGGACCACCAGAAATCAGACCGTGCCGATTCTTTTCCACGACGTCGGTGAATTCGTGCAGTCGAAGATGGGGGTTTCGGACGAGAAGAAGTTTTTCCGTGAATTCTTCGTCCGCGACCCGGACCCGCGATTTAAAACCACTGCGGGTGAACCTGGCCCGGACCGCACGATCAATCCGGACGGCAAGGACAGCTATCTGGTGGCGTATGACTGGTTTGTGCGGGCGAACGAGAAGGACGACAACGACGGTGTGATCGGCGTGAAGGGCAAGACCCACGTGTTTTTCCGTCAGGGTTCGGCGCGAGCCCTGTTGTATTTTGCGAAGACGCGAGCTGAAAAGGGTTTGTTTGACGAGCATATTCCGGCGTGGGATCGAGCTTACAAGTCGTGGATGGACGACTATGGCAAGATGGACTTTCTGGGTCTGGACGACAAGAAGTACCGCCTGAACTGTACGGAAGACGAACTGAAGGCTCTGGCGGAAGAGAACGGTGTGACGCTGCAGGAACAGCGTCGCATCTGGGCTCAGAATCTTGACATGACCAACTTCCGTCAGTGGCGTGACATTGCCGATCTGGAGCGAACTCCTGAGATGCTGGAAGCGCGGCGGATGTCGTTTGAGGGCAAGAAGGCGTACAACGAAGGTCGCAACAGCGACACGATGCTGCCGGACAAAACCGTGCAGATTTCGGATTCGCAGAAGTCGCTTGAAGCCGCCATGACTCAGTGGGCGAAACTGGCAGAAAAATACCCCAACATGTTCATTGACGGGGACAATGTCGAGGACTGTCTGCTGCTGATACAGTACTACCGAGTGGTATGTCAGTTGAACCTTCGAAACATGCCGGACACGTATCCACTGAAGGACATCTGGGACAAGAATCCCAGCCGTCATCCGGATGCAGAGCGCAACTTCCTGATCGAGACGCGTCTGCAGCAGCGGAAATAGGGATCTTTCCAGGCGGCTCGCGATCTGTGCAACAGTCGCGAGCCGTTTTTATTGTGCGAGGTGGCTGAGTGGCAGTAGGACCGATCTTTGAGCGGGAAGTCCTGACGACCCCGCGACGTCTCAGCCATTACGTCATGCGAGCGGGTTTTGTGGCCGGGCTGCTGATTCTGTTTTACAGTCTGCGGCAGGCGACGATCGGTTTTCAGGACGTGGTTTTTGCGGGCGACGTGGCGTCTTTCAGTGCGCTGGTGTTTCGGGTCTTTGCGCTGCTGCAACTGACTCTGAGTCTGTTCTTTGCCACATTGTTTGCGGCATCCGTGGTGGCTCAGGAAAAGGACCGGAAGACCCTGATCCTGCTGCTGATGACGGACCTGCGAAACTACGAGCTGGCTCTGGGTAAGCTGCTGGCCAGTCTGCTGAACGTGGGTGTGCTGCTGGCCGCGTCGTGGCCTGTATTTGCGCTGCTGCGGCTGCTGGGTGGCGTAACGTGGCAGCAGATTCTGTGGTCGCAGGCGATCGTCTGCGCAGCGACTCTGGCAGCCGGGGCATGGGGCAGTCTTGTCGCGTTCTGGCGTGAAAAGACGTTCCAGACGATTGCGATCAGTGTGCTGGGAGTGGCGGTGTTTCTGCTGGCTGCGCACGGTCTGGGGGTGCTGCTGGGTGGAGCGGCGGCAGTACTTTCTCCGTATGACGGGCTGCTGAAAGTGCTGAACCCGCTGGATGTGGATCGTCCCGGAGTCCTGCAGGTTTCGGCGTGGCCGACGGTGCTGGCGATGCTGGTGCTGGCCGGGGGTTTGAGTCAGTTTACTGTGGTGATGCTGCGACGCTGGAATCCTTCGAAGGAAGTGTATCAGGGAGTGCTGGAGGCTGCGGCTCCGGGAGCGGGCGAGGATGCGGCGGCGGAAGAGGCGCGGATTCCATCAACGGTGGTGGCCGGTGTGCAGCGAAAGCATCGGCAGGTCTGGAATCAGCCGGTGATCTGGCGCGAAATGCGAACTCGGGCCTACGGTCGCCGCATGATCTGGATCAAGCTGTGTTACGTGCTGCTGGCGGTGCTGGTGGCTGCGGTTTCCTGGGCACGGCCGGAATCCGGTGGTGGCGGTGGGGGCGGTCTGGTGCTGGGGATGGTGTCGGCGCCGGCCTTTGCGGTGCTGGGCATCGGGATTCTGAGTCTGCTGCTCAGCAACGCTCAGGCAGTCACTTCGATCACGAATGAACGCGACGGCCGAACGCTGGAAATTCTGCTGGTGACGGACCTGCGACCGTGGGAGTTCATGTTTGGCAAGATTGGCGGCGCCGTCTGGAATGCTCGTGAAATGCTGTTGCTGCCATTGCTGCTGGTAGCAGCATTCTGTGCGGGTGGCGTGATTCCGCAGCTGTCGGTTGAGAATGCGATTTATGTGTCGGTGGGCTACACGGTGCTGACACTGTTTGCGGTGGCCCTCGGTCTGCATGCGGGGCTGAGCTATGAAAATTCGCGGCAGGCCATTGCTCACAGCCTCGGCACGATGTTTTTTCTGTGTGTGGGCATTTTTGTGTTTATGCTGCTGCTGGTGGAGGCTCGTTCATCGTTTGCGATTCAGTTGCAGAGTTTCATTCTGTTCATTGGTTTTGGCAGTCTGGGTTTGTATTCGTCGCTGACGCATCGCAACCCATCGAATGCCCTGACAATGGCCTCGCTGCTGCTGCCATTTCTGACGTTTTATGCGATCACGGAATTTCTGCTGGGCGGCAATCTGGGCGTGTGTTTCTGGATCTGCATGGCCTACGGATTTGCGGCGGTAGCGATGATGGTGCCGGCGATGAACGACTTTGACATCGCACTGGGCCGGAATGCTCAGGAGTAGGGAGCTTTTTTGCTCCGCGGATGAGATGTGGATCGGCCCGGATGAAGCGCAGTGTCGATTGAAATCTCAACTCAACCTGATCAGTCCGCCGGCGCCGCGGTGCGTGACCGCCGTTGCGGTTCTGTTACCTTGGCGCAGCCGAATTCAGAAACTCGTTGAGTCGTCTACTGATCAGTTTTCTTCGCTCCGCGAGAAAATCCTTGTAACGACTCACTTCAAGGAGTTCTGCTGCAGTGGGAATGCACTGTACAGCAAATGCAGCTTCACCAGCATTCGCTATCAGTGCAGGGAAATAAGCGGCCGGTGACTTGTCGCTGATGGCGCGATTTGTCTTGCCACCAATGAACGCCAGATTTGCAATGTCGTCTGCTTCTCGCGTGGAAAACATGCCTTTGAGCACGGCCTTCGGAAAGATGTGATGAAACTGGAGACGGTGTTGAACCCCGGAATGATCGAGAGCAATCGCCAGTTTGGATTTCCAGTCCCTGGCGCCAGCAGCGCGGAATGCCATAAACATCGTCTTGAAGAACGCGCTTCGCTGGTTTCTTCCTTCCAGTTCATCTGGCAGGACTTCCAGCAACCCCACCTGCAACCGCAATCGTTCGATCAACTCATTGACTCCGCCACCATCTCGAAGCGTCGCCAGATCCTGATCCAGAAGGGTTTCACTGGAACCCCGCGAATAACGACCCTTCGCATTCGCCGCGAGCGCCCAGTATCGTAGTCGGTCGGACTCTTCCGCTGAAATGTGGTAGTCACGTTTATGGCCGTAGTACCCCAATGCGGCAAGAATAAATGGGGACGATAAGAGCGCCGGACTTTCGATGCCAACGTTGTTTTTCAGGAAGTTGATGGCAAATTCCATACCGTTCACACATTCTCCCCACGAAGCCTGAAGCGTATCCAGACGGATTGTGCCGACCGTCAGAAACCGCGATTGCCCCGTTGCAAAGGCGACCATGTTCTTCAGGTGCAGCCCCAGGTCAAGCTCGAATCCCTTTTTTGCGCACTGGTCCTGGAACCCCTGGAACGTCTTCAGGGCACCTCGCCACTTCGCCGTGATTTGTGCGAGTGCAAGATCCGAACTTCTCAGTTTCGCCCCCAATGAGTTCACGCGGACAAAAATCTCAGTCACCTCGTCGTAGGACAGTTTTCGTTCAAGCACGTCCATCCGGTAGACATACTTTCGAATGGCTCTCAGGCGAGCAAGCCGCTGGCTGTATTTCTTGAAACGGGGATCGTTAAAACTCTCAATCCCCGCACGTTGAAGAAACGGAGCATCTTCGTCTGTTTTAAAAACCTCCGTCACCCTGACCCACTGAGGCAACTGCTCGAGTTTTTTGGTAGCGACGACGAACGTCATTTTATTGAATCGTTGCTGCAGCTCGTCTTCACTCGAATCGGCTTCATCATCCGCGCCCTCATTTTCGTCGTCGTCATCCTCCGAATCTTCGTGGACTTCAGTGACCACGACCAACTCATCGGGATGTTCCAGGTTGAATAACAGTTCAAGCGGTCGTTTACGACCTCGCACTGTAACCGGCTCACCGCGAATCACCGCTGAGAGCGATGTGAGCCGCTGTTGTCCGTCCAACAGCAGGCGAGTGCTGGTGAACGCGTTTTTTTCCTGCTGCACAGCAAACTCCTGCAATGGTACAGGCTCGTCCGTTTCCCAAACCAGAATTGCACCGGAAGGGTAGCCCCGATAAAGGGAATCGAGAAGGTCACGCACCCGAGGTGAACGCCAAACGTAGCGTCGCTGCATCTCGGGTAAGCGGAGTTCTCCCCGCTCGATCATGCTGACGAGTTCCTCAACCGATGCTTCAGCTTTTGCCACAGCAATTTACCTCAATCAGGCTGTCGTTTATTACGAGTCAGAGATCATGGTTCCCTTGTTTTCGTTCAACCCCGCGAGCGACTTGATGATCCTGATTGTCGCCAGACTGACACGCATCACTCGCTTGATCAGATCGATAATTTACGGGTCCAATTGACATCCCTGGCACCAATCGCGCGGATCGCTTTCGATGTTCCGCTCCGCATGGTGGCAATCTGGTAACCACTCCATCACAGATTCTCCGCTAACGACATAATCAAACCGGGTCGCGGAAATGCCAGTGACAGTGATGTACTTACTGTACAGATCCCGCGTTGGGTCCAACAGCAATCCAGCCGCGTTGTGCTCGGATATTGGTCAGCCAAATGCCATTTGTGTGGTGTGCAGCGACACGCAGTGTTGTTCATTCAGACTCCTCGGGAGATTATCGCTGGTGCAAGCGAGCGCTGAGAACCCCGCTGCCCAGAATCATGGCGCGGGACCCCCGAGTGAACGAATAAGCGAATCGCGGCAGGCATTGGATCGGAATCAGTCTGTCGAAGTTGTCGAGTACGTGAAGTCGTTTTCAGTCAAACCTCGCAAGGTGCGACCGGGGTGATAGCAGCGCGGTTACTGGCCGACGGGTGAAATCGGAGCACTCAAACGAACGGCATATGGCTACATAGATAAGGACAACTTCTTTGCAAACTCAATGCCCTAAACGTGGCAAAGTTCGCCGTCATCGGATAATCGCTGGAAAACGCCGGGCACGATTATGGGACGTAGAGCTACCCAAAATTCCCTGCGTCCATGGCAAAATACAACCAAGGCACACCACACCGGAAAAACGAACGTGATCCGCTTGCGTGGGATTCGTGTGATTCGGGGTCGAATGCATCAACGTGGGGTTCACTGGGTGGGCCGGGCAGGAATGCCCGGGCTACCTGTTTGTACACGGCATTGGGATTGCCCGGGCTAAAGCCGAGGCTACGGGTTTGGCGGCGGCGTCAAAAAAGCCCGGGCTGCTGACCCGGGCTTTCCTGTTTCATCACCGCTGGATCACGACAATCATTTGTCGTCGTCATCCTTTTCTTCCTTGTCATCACCTTCGCGATCAGATTCCGGACGAGGCTCATCGGCAGGACGTTCTCGCTGTTCGCCTTCTGCTTCGCCTTCAACTTCCGGTCGTCGCGGACGGACAGCACCACCGTCAGGACGGTCGCCCTGCTCACGCACGTCGCGACCCTGCGGGCGACCTTCACGCATGCGAGCCGCCATGCCTGACTGCAGCTCCTCACGATCCACTCCACCATCCTTGTTCTTATCCAGTGCTTCCATCTGCTCACGCAGGAACGGCGGCAACTCGTCACCACTGAGCTTTCCGTCCTTGTTCGCGTCCGCACGTTCCATCATCTGACCAAGGAATTCTCCCGGAGGCCGGCCCCCCTCCGGTCCGCCTGGTCCCGGCTGCTGCCGCTGAGAGGCCATCCCCTGCAACTCACCCCGGTCCAGAAACCCGTCCTTGTTGGAATCAGCGCGTTCCAGCATAGGCTTCATACGCTCGGGCAATTCTTCGGCTGACAGCTTGCCGTCACCGTTCCTGTCCATGGCCAGCATTCGCTCAAGCATGGCGCCCGGTCCACCCTGATTGCCGCCCCGCTCACCCTCCGGGCCACCCATCATAAAACCACCACCGCCCGGGAAGCCACCACCACCCATCATACCGCCCCGCCCAAACTGGCCGGGCATGCCTTCCATGTTCGGCCGCAGCTCGGATGCATCGAGGCGACGGTCCCGGTTGCGGTCCAGCGTCTTCAGAGCAATGATGGCCCCGTCAATTTCTTCCTCTGACAGTTCGCCGTCACCGTTCTTATCAATCGCAGCCACCAGTGGGTTCGGGAACATCCCTCGGAAACCACGGCCATCCTGCGGACCACCGCCCCCCGGTCCACCGAACTGTCCCGGTCCTGCCGGCGGACGACCTTCCGCCCCACGGCGTACACCTTCAACACGCTGGCCCTCCGGACGACCCCCTTCCGGACGCTCGCGACGCTCGCCCTCAGGTCGATCACCCGGGGGACGCTCGCCTTCCCTCTCGAAAAAGACGGGACGGTCGCCGTCACGGCGACCTTCTTCAGGAGGCTGTGCGGAGACGGGAGCTGCAAGGGCCACGGCCAGCAGCAGTTTGACCGGTTGGACAGGCTTCATGGGAAAGACCCTGATTCAGGAGTTACTGAAAACGAAAGACCTGCTCAGAATAACCCGCGGCAGCTCGCGGGAGACCGGGGAACTGGGGGATTTTATGCTGAATTGACAATTTCGGAGAAAAAAGTCGGTCATGAACGGGGGGCGCGCTTGTGTGAAATGCGGTCGCCACTTATGGTCGCTGCGGATCGGCAGTACGGTGGTTTGAGCAGGTCGAAATCAGGAGCAAACGATGCGGCAACTGTGTGCTTTGGTGCTGAGTCTGGCGGCGCTGTGTGCAGGCATGCTGGCGGACGGTCAGGCCGTGCTGGCGGACCAGAAAACCGGTACACTGGACATCTACTTCATCGATGTCGAAGGCGGTGCCGCAAATCTGCTCGTCACCCCCGAAGGCGAATCGCTGCTGATCGATTCAGGTTATCCGGATAATCAGGGTCGGGATCTGAATCGCATCATTCAGGTGGCGAGGGAGGTTGCCGGGCTGTCGCGAATTGACCACGCGATGGTCTCACACTGGCATCTGGATCATTTCGGTAACCATGCGGCTCTCGCAGCCCAATTCGGTATTGGCACATTCTGGGATCGCGGGATTCCTGACAGTCTGTCCGAGGACCCTGGGTTTCCGGATCGGATTGCGGCCTATCGCGCAGCTTCGCAGAATCAGTCGAAGGCGCTGAAGGCCGGCCAGTACGTGCCTCTGAAATCCGGCAAAACAAAGCTCAGTCTGCGAGTCCTGTGTGCCAGCCGTGAAACCGTCGTGGGCGAGGGTGCGGAGAATCCCTTCGCGTCCCGCCATCAGCCTCAGCCGGATGATCCCAGCGACAACTCGGCCAGTATCGCGCTGCTGGTGAAATTTGGCGAGTTTCGTTATCTGACATGCGGCGATCTGACGTGGAACACGGAAGCCAAACTGATGACTCCCAGAAATCCGGCCGGGCGTATCGACCTGTTCATGGTGACTCATCACGGCCTGCCGGTCAGCAACAACCCGGCCATGGTGCTGGCACTTGACCCAGTTTCCGCCGTGATGTGCAATGGCCCGAAGAAGGGCGGCGCCGAGTCCACGCTGAAGACCCTGCGAGAAGTGCAGTCGCTGCAGCACTGGTTCCAGTTGCATCGCAACGTGGACCTGGACCCGGCTCTGCAGGCACCGCCGGAATTCATTGCAAACAGCGTCCCCACCGCCGACTGTCAGGGGCAATGGGTGTTGGCGCAGGTTGCAGCGGATGGAAGCCGCTACACGATTCAGATCGGGGCGGATGGTCGGAAACACGAATTCAAAACCCGGCAGGAACACTGAGTTTCAGTTCTCAGTTCTCAGTTCTCAGTTCTCAGTTCTCAGTTCTCAGTTCTCAGTTCTCAGTTTTCAGTTCTCAGTTTTCGGGGGGGGAGGCGATTGTGCGAATTCTGCTGATCGCCGATATCCATGCGAACTGGCCGGCTCTGGCGGCGATTCAGGAGCGATTTGACGCGTGCCTGTTTCTGGGTGATGCGGTGGATTATGCAGCGGATCCGGTACCCTGCATTCAGTGGCTGCGGCAGTTTGCCACGGCTGCGGTGCGGGGCAATCATGACCATTCGCTGGCGCAGCGAGTGCGGGTTCGTCCGGCCGGAACCTTTCGTCGCATTTCCGCAGCCCTGCGTGATCACCATTACAAAGTGCTTTCGGACGAGCATCTGACGTGGCTGGCTGAGCTGCCGGTGCAGCAGTATGTGCAACTGGATGGTCGCCGTTTTCTGCTCCTGCACGCGACTCCGCGCGATCCCATGGACGAGTATCTGGAGGCGGACGCTGAACAGTGGCGACAGCGACTGGAACATGTGCAGGCGGATTTTGTGTGCGTCGGACACACTCATATTCCGATGCATCTGAATCTGGGACACGTGCAGGTGGTAAACCCGGGCAGTGTGGGTCAGCCGCGTGACGGTGATCCGCGGGCTTCGTATGCGATTATTGATGGCGGTCAGGTGGAGTTTCGGCGAGTGTCATATGATGTGGACTGGACGGTTCGTCAGTTGCGTGACGCGGGCCTTGAGCCACAGACTCTGGCGGCGGCCGAGTGGGTATTGAGAAGCGGCGGCGGGGCCGCCGGGGGCAGCCCGGGATGAATACGGATTGACACGACGCAGCGTGGCGGGCGTTGCGTTGAGCCAGTCAACT
>Ga0255095_1000786_pt1 | contig 14979 bp, 11 predicted proteins | sample Colum_Law_RepC_8_2_FD_188435 | JGI IMG/M metagenome (GOLD analysis project Ga0255095, IMG submission 188435) | Freshwater microbial communities from Columbia River, Oregon, United States - Colum_Law_RepC_8d | ecosystem: Environmental > Aquatic > Freshwater > River | place: USA: Oregon...
ATCCGAGCCTCGTTCCGAGTCAGGTCAGCAGCACGCCCTCGATGGCAAGCAAGCGGCGCTTCCAGTCCAGCCCGCCGGAGAAACCGCCCAGCCGGCCGTTGGCCGCAAGGACGCGATGACACGGGATGAGCACAGGAACCGGGTTCGCCCCGCACGCGCCACCGACGGCCCGCGCGGCACGACGCTTACCGAGTTCGTCGGCCACTTCCCCGTAGCTGCGCGTCGCGCCCCGGGGAATGCGCCGCAGTTCGGCCCAGACCCGGCGACGGAAGGGCGTTGCCCCGGCGAGGTCCAGCGGCGGCAGCGCTGGGGTCTCGTCGCTCACCTGACGGGCCAACGCGACCTGCAGGGCGGCTTCCGTCGCCTCAGCCCAGGCACGGAACGGAGCGGGCAAGGATCTCGCCCTCTCGATGGACAGATGGTCTCGTCGATTGGGAAAATCCAGCCGGGCCAAGCCGCCGGCGGAGTAGTGCGCCCGGAATTCGCCCGCCGGGGTCGGGATGGCGACCACGTGCAGGATGACGGGCGGCGGCATGGTTCAACGACTCCGCAAGATGGCCGTGAACAGGCCGAAGAGCACGGCCAGCAGCAGCAGGGTAAGCAGGATGAAGCGGTTGCGCGCCACGCGCTTCTCGTAACGCAGCGGTCGCAGCCCCTGAATCTGTCCGGAGTCGAGCAGCTTCACGAGCTTGGGGTTGCTGGAGGGAGTCAGGCCGAAGTGGCGCTTGAGCCGCAGCAGGCTGCCGGAGAGCCCCGGCTGGCGCAGGCCAAGATCGGGATGTGGCAAGGCCGACGTGGGCGCTGCGGGCGCGGGCGTCTTGAGCCGGTGCTGATCCACCGTCTCAAACACTGGCTCCGCAGGCGGCGCGGCCGGGGTTCCAGTCTTCGCTCCGCCCGGCAAGGCGGGAGCGCGCAGCCGGGGCGCGGGAGGGGCGGCCACGCCGGACTCGGCCTGTTTGATTTGTTCCTGCAACGCCGCGATCTCGGCCTCCAGGGCGCGGGCGCGTTCGGAAAGCGGGTCTTGTTTTTTCCGAAACCAGCCCATGGCGGGAGCGCTTCAGCGGCGGAAGAGCAGCAGCAGGATGGAGCCCAGCAGCACGGCGGCGGCGACCGGCCAGGTAAGCGCGAAGCCCAGCCGGCACAGCTCCGTGAAACTCTGCGCGCCGAGGAAATGACCTTGAATCTTCGCCGGACCGGCCGGAGCCATGGGCACGGCGGCATCCACCACGCCTTCCAGCATCGGCCACTTGAGCCGCGCGGCGTTCCACTCCATGCGGGCGTTTTCGATCGCGGTCAGGGCCCGGGTCAGCTCCACGTTGTAGGACTCGGCCGACCAGCCGTCCTGCTGGATCGCGCGGACCTTGTCCAACGCGCCACGAAGATCCTCCAGCGTCTTGAGCATCTGCTCGGCATCGCGCCGGGACTTCATCTCGGACTCCTCCAGGAGCACCAGTCCGCGCGTGAGCTGGTGCAGCATCTCCTCGTGGCCGGTCTCCAGCTCCACGCGGCGGCGACGCGACTCCTCCAACGTCGCCCGCTCGCGTTCCAGCTCCTCCTGCTTGCGCTTCAATTCGGCGAGCTGCTGCTGGGCGTCGGAGACCTTGTGGTCCAGTTCTTCCCGGCTGGGCGGGCGGTTGGAGGCGGTGGAATCGCTCATGATGGCGGGGCGGACATGCGGTCGCACGGTGGTGTGGACCTCGGTGTCCACGAACTCGGAGGAATCAAAGTCCGAAGGCATGGCCAACTGTAATCCGCGCCACCGGGCTGGAAAGGGAAAATTGAAATGAAGCGAAATTTTCCCCCGACAACCCCCATCCGTCGCAACGCGAGCGCAGGTTTTGACTTCCCGGCGGGTTCCAGCCACTTTGCTCCCGTGCGCCTGTTGAACACCTGTTTACGCTCCGCCGCCCGCTGGCTGGCGGTGGCTGCGCTGGTGTTTCACATTGCCTGGCTGCCGCTGCACCTGCTTACCGAGGCGCATTGCGATGCCGGCCCGGCGCATCCGCACGCGCAAGCCCACACGGAACACCACGGCCACAGCCAAGATAAGGCTGACGCGCCCCACTCCCAAGACACGGACCATCACCACTACACGACTGACCACGAGTCCAAGTTCCTCGCCAAGCGCCAGGCGCTCCTTCATGCCCCGGTGCTCGCGGTCTGGCAGCCCTTGGAGCTGACCCCGCCGGCGCTCGTTGTCTGGACGGCGGGCCTCCGCGTGGACGCTGGTCCGCCGCCCGCTTATTTCCCGCCTCCTTCCTGCCCCCGCGCTCCTCCGCGCGCTTAGGCTCCCCTCCCCCGGTCTGTCGGATTTCCGGCAGTGCCTGTTTGGCTCGCGGTGTGCCCGGCCGCGACGCGTTTCTGCAACCATTTCTCCGGGCTTTGTCCTTGTTCCGTCCTGTCATGAAAACCAGTTTTCCATCCTCCGTCCTAATGCTGGCCGCCATTGTGTTCATGGCTGGCTGTCATCGCCCTGCATCCGACCACCCGCACGATGCGCATGGTGGTCACGCGCACGAGCCCGAGACCAAGACGGCGCAAATCACCATCTGGTCCGACCGCTACGAAGTCTTCGCCGAGCACCAGCCGCCCGCCGTGGGCGTGCCGACGACGTTCATCACGCACCTCACGGATTTGCGCACGCTGGAGCCGCGCCGCGCGGGGCCGGTGAAGTTCCTCCTACGCCAAGGCGACGCCACGCTGGAGCATCCACAGGCCGGGCCGGCCAAGCCCGGCGTTTACCTGCCCAAACTCACATTCCCCAAGCCCGGCAAGTGGAGCCTCACGCTCCTCGTGCCCGACGACGGGACGAACGCCACGGTCGAGCTGGGTGCGGTGGAGGTCTTTGCCGACGCACACGCGGCGCAGCATGCCGAACTGCCGGCTGCGCCCGAGGGCGTCAGCTTTCTCAAGGAACAGCAGTGGAAAATCCTGTCCAAGGCCGAGCCGGTCACGAAGCGCCGCCTTGTCGAACGCGTGCGCGTGCCGGCAACGGTGGCCGCGCGGCCCGGTTCGCTCGCGCACGTCAGCACGCCGCAGCCGGGTCGCCTGCTCACGCCGCCGGGCAAGGCGTTGCCGGTCATCGGCGACACGGTCGCGGCGGGGCAGACGCTCGCGCTGTTGCAGCCGGCCTTCGCGCCGTCCACCGCCGGGGAATACAGCGCGCGACTCGCCGAGGCCACCGCGCGCACCGCGGAGTTCGACGCGCGCGCCGTGGAGGCCGGGACGGAAGCCGCCCGCGCCAAGCTCGCCATCGAGCAGGCCGGGGTGGTGGTCAAGCGCCTGCAAACACTCGTCGCCGCAAAGGCCCGGCCCGAGCGCGACCTGCAAGAGGCGGAGTTCACGCTCAAGGACGCGCAGGCCAAGCTCGCCGCCGCGCTTGCCGTGGAACGCGCCTACCGCGATGCCGCAGCCGCCATCCGCGCGGGCCGCGAAGTGGCTTCGGTCACGCCCGCCACGCTCGAACTCAAGTCACCGATTGCCGGCACGATCGTCGCGTCCAGCAGTGGCGCGGTCGGCGAGCAACTCGCGGCGGACCGCGCGGTCTTCACGGTGCTTGATGCCAGCAGCGTGTTCATCGAAGCGAAGGTGCCGGAGGCCGCCACGCGCAGGCTCACCGTGTCCAAGCACGCGACGCTGGAACTGCCCGGCGAACGCGGGCGCTTCCTGCCCATCACCGGCGAGGGCGGCGGACGCCTCGTCTTCACCGGCCTGCAAGTGGACCCCGCCACCCGCACCGTGCCGCTCGTGTATGAGTTGAAGAACCCTGGTGGCGCGCTCCGCATCGGCGAGGCGGTCACGCTGCACCTCGAGACGGAGCGCGCCGAGGACGCCGTGGCCGTGCCGGATGCCGCGCTCGTCGAGGAAGCCGGACGGTTCATCGTCTTCGTGCAACTCGGCGGCGAGACCTTTGACAAGAGAGATGTGACGCTCGGCATTCGCGACGGGAACTTCGTGCAAGTCCTCGCGGGCTTGAAGGAAGGCGAGCGCATCGTAACCAAGGGCGCTTACGCCATCCGCCTCGCGTCCGTTTCCAGTTCCCTGCCCGCCCACGGCCACGCGCATTAAGGACCTGCCATGATGGACAAACTCATCCGTTGGTCGCTCGAAAGCCGCGCGCTGGTCTTTGTGGCGGCAATGTTGCTGCTGGTCTTCGGCGCGCTCACCGCCGCGCGCATGCCGGTGGATGTCTTCCCCGACCTCACCGCGCCGACCGTCACCGTCATGACCGAGGCGCACGGCATGGCCCCCGCCGAGGTCGAGCAGCAGGTCACGCTGCCCATCGAGACCGCGCTCAACGGCGCATCAGATGTGCGGCGCATCCGCTCGCAGACCGCCGTGGGCTTGAGCGTCGTGTGGGTGGAGTTCAACTGGGGCACGGACGTGCGCGCGGCGCGGCAGGTCGTGACCGAGCGCCTCACCACGGTGGAAAACTCCCTGCCGCCGGAAGTCTCCCGCCCGCAACTCGCACCCGCGTCCTCCATCATGGGCGAAATCATGTTCGTGGGCCTCACGAGCGACCGGCATTCGTCGCTGGATGTCCACGCCTACGCGGAGACGCGCGTCCGCCGCCGGCTGTTGTCCGTGCCAGGCGTCTCGCACGTTGCGCCCATCGGCGGCGCGGAAAAGCAGTTTCAAGTCGTGCTGGACCCCGCGCGCCTGCTCGCGCACGGCGTCAGCCTGGAACAGGTGTTGCGCGCGGTGGAGGCGGGCAACGAGAACGTCTCCGCCGGCGTGGTCAACGAGCGCGGCAGCGAGTGGCTCGTCACCGGCGAGGGCCGCGTGCGCTCGGCGGATGACCTGCGCGCGCTCGTCGTCACCGCCACCAACGGCGTGCCCGTGACCATCGCCGACCTCGGCGACGCGCGTATCGGCCCCGCACCCGTGCGCGGCGAGGCGTCGTTGAACAGCCAGCCTGGGGTCATCCTCGCGCTGCAAAAGCAGCCCGCAGCGAACACGCTGGAACTCACGCGCCAACTCGACCTCGCGCTCGACGCGCTGACGGCCGAGCTGCCCGCCGGCATGAAGCTGCACCGCGACCTGTTCCGGCAGGCGACCTTCATCCAGACCTCGGTGAGCAACGTCGAGCGCGCGTTGGTCGAGGGCATCGCGCTGGTGGTCGTGGTGGTGATGCTCTTCCTCGCGAACGTCCGCGCCACGCTGATTTCCGTCGTGGCGATTCCGCTCTCGCTGGTCGCCGCCGTGCTCACGCTCAAGGCGTTCGGCGCGACCATCAACACGATGACGCTTGGCGGCATGGCCATCGCCATCGGCGCGCTCGTGGACGACGCGGTGATTGATGTGGAGAATGTGTTTCGCCGATTGCGCGAATGGGCCGCCCTCGGTGCCGGCGGTTTGCAACCGCCGTCAGAGGCGTCCGGCAGCTCCGTCGTCGTCGTGCATTCCCTCGCCCCCGACGGCGATTGCAAATCGCCGGCACGGCCCACCGCCTTCCAAGTCGTCCTCGCCGCCAGCACGGAGATTCGCGGTTCCATCGTCTTCGCCACGCTCATCATCGCGCTGGCGTTTGTGCCAGTGTTCTTCCTCACGGGCGTCGAGGGCCGGCTGTTGCAACCGCTCGGCGTGGCCTACCTAGTCGCGCTGCTGGCATCGCTGCTTGTCGCCGTCACGCTCACGCCCGCGCTCTGCCTCGCGCTGCTGCCGGCCAGCCGCGCCGTGCAGGCCGGCCACGAGACGCGCCTCGCGGCATGGCTCAAGGCGACTTACACCCGCGTGCTCACGCCGGCGCTGCGGCATCCGTGGATGGTGACCTTCCCCGCCGTGCTGCTGCTGGCCGGGGCGATTGCCGCGCTCGCGCTTGCCGGCCGCGCCTTCCTGCCCGACTTCAACGAAGGCGCGCTCACCATCAGCGCGGTGACGCTGCCCGGGACTTCGCTCGCGGAATCGGACCAACTCGCGCGCCTCGTCGAGCAGACCATCCGCCAGCATCCCGAGGTCACCTCGACCGCGCGGCGCACCGGCCGCGGCGAGCTGGACGAGCACGGGCAAGGCGTCGAGGCGACCGAGCTGGAAGTCACGCTCCGGCCCGGCGCGCGCGGCAAGGAGGCGTTCCTCGCCGCGTTGCGCGCGGACCTCGTGCTCGTGCCAGGCATGAACATCACCATCGGCCAGCCGATTTCGCATCGCATTGACCACATGCTCTCCGGCACGCGGGCCAGCATCGCCGTGAAAATTTTCGGCCCCGACCTCGCCAAGCTGCGCGAACTCGGCGCGCGCTCCCGCGACGCGATGCAGGCCGTGCCCGGCGTGGTGGACCTGAACCTCGAACCACAAATGGAAGTGCCCGTGCTGCGCGTGGTCTTCGACCGGGCCGCGCTCGCCCGTCACGGCCTGAGCATCCGCGAAGTCGCACGCCACCTCGAAGCCGCCGTGACCGGAGTGACGGTGTCCCGCGTGCTTGCCGGTCCGACGGCGTATGACCTCGTGGTGAAGGTGGAGGCGGAGCGGAGCGCGGCCACGCCCCGTGCCGGCGATTTGCAATCGCCGTCCGCGAACCGGAGCACTTCAACCGCGTCACCTTACCCGAACGCCACCGAAGGCGGTTACAAACCGCCGGCGCCTCGCCTCGACGAGTTCGCCCACCTCCTCGTGGACACGCCGGCGGGCGCGCGGGTGCCGCTGGGCTCGCTGGCCCGCATCATCAAGGACGCCGGACCGAACGCCATCAGCCGCGAGTCCGTCGAGCGGAAGATTGTCATCTCCTGCAACACCGCCGGGCGCGACGTGACCGCCGTGGTGAGCGACGCGCGGGCGCGGCTCGCCCCGTTGCTCGCCGCCGCGTCCGGCTATCGCGTCGAGTTCGGCGGGCAGTTCGAGGCGGCGGAAGAAGCCAACCGCGTGCTCACGCTGGTCGGCTGCGCGGTGGTCGCGGGGATGCTTTTCCTGCTGCAACAAGCCTTCGGCTCGTGGCGCGACGCGTGGCTCATCATGCTGAACCTCCCGCTCGCGCTCATCGGCGGCGCGGCGGGCGTGTGGCTCTCGGGCGGCGTGTTGAGCGTCGCCTCGGTCATCGGCTTCATCACCGTCTTCGGCATCGCCACGCGCAACGGCATCATGCTCGTCTCGCACATCCGGCACTTGCAGGAGCACGAGGGCGTCGCGGACTTCGCGGCCGCCGTGGCACTCGGCGCGCGCGAGCGACTCGTGCCCATCCTGATGACTGCACTGGCCGCCGGCCTCGCCCTGGTGCCGCTGGCCTTGAGCGGCGACCAGCCCGGCAATGAAATTCAAAAACCGATGGCCATCGTCATCCTCGGCGGCCTGCTCACCTCGATGTTCCTGAACATGCTGGTCGTCCCCGCGCTTTACCTGCGCTTTGGACGGCCGGCGCAATTGCACCCACAGCCATGAAGACAATCCTTCATCTCCTCACGTTGCTGCTGCTGACCGGCCTGCCCGGCGTCGGAGCTACAACCAACCAACTCAACGCCCTCACTCTCGAACAAGCGCTGGCGCTGGCCGAGCAGCATCACCCGCAGCTCGCCGAGGCTCGCGCCCTGGTCGAGGCCGCCGCCGGGCGCGCACAGCAGGCTGGCACCCGGCCCAACCCCGAGGTGGTTCTGCGCGCCGAGCAGATTCCGTTCAAGGACACCCCGGCGCGGGACCGGCAGTATGTCGTCGGGTTCGCTCAGACGGTTCCATTAGGCTCCAAGGTCGCGAAGGCCCGGCAGACGGAACTGCAGGAACAGGAAGTCCGCGCGCAGCAGCTCGAAGTCGTCCGGCGCGAGGTGCGCAAACGGGTTCACACCGCTTTCGCGACGGCGCTCTATCAAGAGCAGGCGGCCCGCATCCAGACCCGGATTGCCGGGGACTTCACCCGGACGATTGCGCTCATCAAGGCGCGGCTGACGGCCGGGGACGCTGTGCCGGAAGAACTGGCCCGCGCGGAAATGGAACTGGCCCGCGCCGAGGTGGAAGTGCGGCGAAGCCGGTCGTTGCAGAGGCAGGCTGCCAGCGCGTTGATTGCGACCCTCGGCTCGACGGAGCTGCGCCTTGCGTCGCTGGCGGGCAATCTGGAAGCGACCTTTGAAGTGCCGACGTTGGAATCCTTGACCGTCCGGCTGGCCGAGCATCCCGAGCTGCTGGAGGCGCAAGCCGCGCAAAAGGTCAATGCGGCCCGACTTGAACTGGCCCTGGTGCAGCGGATTCCCGATGTGACGGCGGAAGTGCTGTATCGCCGGCTGGAAGCCACCCGGCAGAACACCTTGGACTTCGGATTCCGGATTCCACTGCCTTGGTTCAACACCGGCCAGGGCCGGGTGCGCGAAGCGCGGGCGGAGGCCGTTGCCGCCGAGGCCCGCAGCCGGTCCACGCAGGCCGAGCTGCAAAAGCGACTTCACACCGCCCACGCCGAACTGACCACGGCCTTGGCGAATCGCCGGGCCTTGAAGGACGACATCCTGCCGCGCGCCATCACCGTGCTGGCGGCCGTCGAGGCCCGACACGCCGCCGGCGAACTGGCTCTCGACGACGTGCTGTCCGCCCGCCGCGAATGGGCAGCGGTGCAACTGGCCCATCTGGAGTCGTTGCGCGATGTGATGCGCGCGTGGGCGGAAATCTCAGGTCATCTGCTAGCCCTCTGATGCGCTGCCAGGCCGTGCTTTCCGGGAGGCAAGCGGCTCCATGCTCCCGACGCCCATTTCTTCTGATGCCCCACCACGGACCCCGCACGATCCTCAATGCTCGTAGTCCTTCAGTTTCCGCAGCGCGAACTTCAATGGCAGGTAGCCCAGGGCGATGGAAAGGACTGCGAAGCCGGTGAAGCACAACAGAATCGGCGGATCGCCCAGCTTGTTGTTCCAGCGCCACGGCGAACCCCAGGCCAGCAGCAACACGCTGGCGACGATGTAGAGGAAACTCAGGACCAGCGCGAGCGTGCCGCCGAAACCGCTGACGATTTTGCTGGGATTGTCCTCGCGGAGGTTCGGATAAAGCACGCCCAGGCCCAGCGCCAGCGCGTTGAGCGTAAGCGTCATCACGGTGATGGCGCCGGCAAAGTAGGCGGTGCGCTCCCAGGGCATTTGCAGCATGTGGCAGGAGAGCGCGATCATGCCCAAAGTCACAATGAGCGAGGCTCCGGTGACCAGGAGATACTTGGTCTGCACCACACGCGGCAGGCCCAGCGGTGCGCGGCCCACGATCCAGAGCCGTTTGCCTTCGAGGGAGAACTGCGGAAAGACGAACCGCGTGGTGAGCGTGGCGAGGTTGAGCGAGCAGGCGGCGAGGTTGAGGTAGGAGATCAGGTGCAGCCAGAACGGGCTGCTGATCTGCGAGGTGAAATGGCGCAGGTTCAGGATGTAAACGCCCAGCAGCCCAAAGAGCATCAGCGACTGGCCCCATTGCGTGGTGTCGCGCCAGAACATGCGCACGTCCTTCACCATCAGCGCCCGCACATCCGCGGGCAGCGGCAGCAGGCGGAACGCGTTCTCCATGAAGCCCGTGGGATAGCGGAACTGCCGGCGCTGTTGCTGCCAGTTCCGGAACCACTCCCACTGGCCGAAGGCGCTGGCCCGGCTGTGCACCACGGACGTGGCGTCGTAGAACAGGTTGCCCATGCGCGTGAAGGCCAGCACCCCGAAGAACAGCACGTGGCTCAACAGCACGAGCAGGAAGAAGCCGGCCGAGTCGCGCGCGCCTTCGGCCCAGTTCTGGACGCTGGCCGAAAGCCAGTAGCTCGGGAGAAAGGGAAATTGCGCGAAACGCGTCTTGGCCAGCAGCCGGTCCAGCACGGCCAGCACGCGGGTTTCGAGGGACTCCTCATCCACCTGCTCGGGGCGCAGGTAGTATTTGACCGCGAAGAACATGCCCACGGCCACGATCACGGCGGCGGTTTGGAAGGCCCGGCGGTCCAGAAAGCGCGCGAGGTTCACGGCCGCCCAGGTGCCGAACACCGCCGGCAACACGATGAACAAGGCGACCAGCACGACGGTGAGCGCATAGAAGTGCCACGGGACTTGCCGCCACATGCCATAAGCCCCCAGCAGCGGCGCGATGAGAAAGAGAAACGCCCACGAGGCCAGCACGGCGGACTCCACAAACTTCCAGCGGAACACCGTCTGCGCCGGCACCGGCAAGGTGAGCAGAAACGCCGTCTCCCGGTTCCGGAAGAAATTGGAATAACCGATGACCAGATTGCTGAAGAGCAGCAGCACGAACAGGAAGGCGAAGAGCAGGAACAGCAGCCGCTCGATGAGCAATTCCCCGATGCCGGGAAACACGCCGATGAACCGCAGGCCACGGTGGAACAAACCAAAGGCCAGCACGATGTAGCCCCCGATGAAGAGCACGATGATGGCGGTCAGCAGGTGCGACTGCTCGCGCACCGAGCAAAGCCGTCGCCAAGATTGTCGCAGGCTCACCTGCAACAACAGGGTCAGCGGGGACACCACCGCATGGGGACCTGGATTAGACACGCGGGCGGAAGCCTGATGACCCGGCCCTCACACAGGGCCTGCGGAAGGCTGGGTTGAAAGTGGCTTTCGACATGCTCGGCTCGGGCGCAACTGAACGGCCCGCGAATCTAGCGGCGGCCTCAGAAGTTGCCAGTCACGAATGCGGTCCACGCAGGAACTTCGCCGCCAAAAGCAGGGCGACGTGATAGCCCTGTGGGAGCTTCATGACCTCGCCCCCGGCATCAGGAGATTGAATTGACACTCTGAATTCATTGCCCCGACCATCGGTTTAGCGACCAGTCACGTATGAGCACCACTGCCAAGCAGCATCCTCCCGAGTCCGGCACATTGCAGCGGGTAGGGCCTGTCTTTGGCGCGCTCGGCTTCCTCTCGCGCAAGACGCCTTATTTCCGCGGCAAATGGCGCGTCACCGGCTTCCTCTTCGAACGCTGGCTCGCCCGCTCCCGCAAGCAACAGGTCATCCGGCTGGCACGGGGCATGCGCATCAACTGCAAGCTCTGGGACGAGGTGCAGAACGCCATCTGGTGGAACGGCGCCAACTACGAACGCAAGGAATCCAAGTTCATCCGCCGTTATCTCAAGCCCGGCATGGTCTTCTTCGATGTCGGCTCCAACGTGGGCTACTACACGTTGCTGGCCGCGCCGATCGTCGGCCAGGGCGGCAAGGTCCACGCCTTCGAGCCCGTGTCCGAACAGCACGCCGACCTGCGCGCCAACATTGAGCGGAACCAGCTCCAGAACGTCGTCCCCGAACGGCTCATCGTCACCGACCGCGCGGGCACGATGGAAATCAACCTCGGGGCCGAGGACAACGGGGGAACGGGTTCCGTGGCCTTGGTTTACCGCGCCGACCGTCCCACCGAGCGCGTGGACTGCACCACGCTCGACGCTTATCTGCGCGAGCACGGCGTGACGCGGCTGGACGTGCTCAAGATCGATGTCGAGGGGCACGAGCCGTTCGTCCTGCGCGGCATGGCGGAGACCCTCCGCACCCTGCGGCCACTCTTGCTGGTCGAAGTTCGGGGCGAAATGCTGGAGGAGGTCGGCTCCAGCCGTGAGACGCTCTTCGCGCAAATCGCCGCGCACGGCTACTTCCCCTACGCGCTCACGCGCGGCGGCTGGCCGCGTCCAATGCGCATTCCGGCGGACGGCAATCTCATCGTCTTCAGCCCGGACGACCGGCTTCACGAGAAGCACCGGCCCTTTGCGAAACTGCGACGGAAGAAGAAAGCGGATTGAACGCCGCCGTTCGCCGCCGCACTCTTCCGCCGATGTCCTTCGTCCAGCGCCTGAAAATCGAAGCGGAAGACACGCTCCGCTATCACAACACTGTCCGTTCCGTCCTTTGCGAAGTCGAACTGCTCAAGGACAAGACGCCGCCGGCTGGCGACCCGCAGGCCATCGCCCGCAGCGTCGTTCGCCTCTGCGCCGCCGCGCGGCTGGCGGCGAGCATGGACCAACTCCTCAAGGTCGAGGCCCGCATCGCCGAACGCATCCAATTGCTGGGCAATCGCCCCGTGGACTTCACCGAGTTCGAGCCGTCCTCGATGAAGAAAAAGGTCATCGACTACTTCGTCCCGCTGAAACCCTACGTCAGCGAGCGTGAGAAGGGTGTCTGCTACATCGCCTTCGAGCACCGCTGGGCGCGCTTCGTCCATCACTACCGCGACAAGCTGGAGGCTTTTGCCAAGCGCTACATGCTGATCGTCCATCCTGTGTGGGCGACGCCGCACGGCCTGATCAACTACTACCTGCCCAGCATCTGGCCCGGCAACGACCCCGTCTTCGCCTGCGTCAGCGACCCGCACGACCTCGACACCCTGCCCCGCCAGTCGCCGCGCCACGTCGTCATCCCGCGCTACTGCTCGCACTGGGTGAACCCGGCGGTCTATCCGCAGGTTCCCTTTGAGAAGAAGGACCTCGACATCGTGATGCTGGCGAACTTCGGCAAATACAAACGCCACTTCGCCCTCTTCAAGGCGCTGCGCGACATGCCGCGCACGGTGAAGGTCGTCTGCATCGGCCAGCACAACGACAAGCGCACGCGCGAAGTCCTGCTCGCCGAGGCCGCCGCTTACGGCGTGGCCGACCGCTTCGAGTTGAAGGAGAACGCGCCGGACGACGTGGTCTTCGACTGCATGGCCCGCGCGAAGGTGAACCTCATCATGTCCAAGCGCGAAGGCTCCTGCATCGCCATCGTCGAGGCCATGTTCGCGAACACGCCCTCGGGCATGTTCAAGGACGCCGAGGTTGGCTCGCGGGTTTTCATCAACGAGCACACCGGCCGCTTCCTCACCGACGACAACCTCGGCGCGCAGCTCATGGACTTCATCGCCAACGCTGGGAAGTATTCGCCGCGCAAGTGGATGATGGAAAACCAGCACGACTGCCACGGCAGCAGCGCCGTGATGAACGAGGTCATCAAGCAAGAAATGCTCGCGCGCGGCCAGGCTTGGACCACCGACCTCTGCCCGCTCCACTGGCGGCCCGACCCGCAAGTCCTCCGCCCCGAGGACCGCGCGCTGATGCAGGCGACCTACGACGACATCCGGAACAATGTGGGCATCGAGATTGAACTGCCGAGAAAATAGGGGGGCTACCCATGTCCGAAACGACGGCCAAGCACGAGGGTAGGCGAAAGCTGGTTGTCCGTGGGATGTTGTCCGTGCTCCTGCTTGCCGCTGGACTCGCGTTGCTCGACTACAATTTCTCAACCCCAGAGGGCATGTGGGACGCTCCCGAGATTGGAGTGCAGGGCTATTCCTATCTTGAGTTCAAGGATGGCAAAGTGGAAAACGTAATCTCAGGCAAGCGCTTCCTGCTTGGCGAGTATGGCAGGAAGCAAGGGCAGTGGTTTTTCTGCGGTCAGAGCAACCAAGTCCTCCGCCTGAAGCCCTCCGTGTTCAAGCTGCGAATCCTCTACGAAGATGGGCGCGAGGCGGAACGACCAAGGCCACGGTTGTTCCTAAAGCCGCAAGACAAGAGCTCATAACAACTGGTGGACTCCGGGGTTTAAGAGCAGTGCGGTCAGGGCATCGTGTCCCCTCGATGGCAACTTGACGCTTCCGCGCCCCTTGGTCCGTCCCTACATTCTCGCCCCGCCATGCCGCAACTGCCTATCGTCCAGCTCGACAACGTGAGCGTGTCCCTCGGGGGCAGGCGCATTCTGCACGGCTTGAACTGGCGCTGGCGGCCCGGCGAGTGCTGGGCGGTGCAAGGAGCGAACGGTTCAGGCAAAAGCACGTTCCTGCGACTGATTGCCGGCGAGCTGGCACCCGATCCCGTGGATGGTGGACGCCGGATTTACGGTCTGGGCGGCGAGTTGTCCCCCAGCGCGGTCGGCGTGCGCGAGCAGGTGGCGTTTGTCTCACCGGAGCAACAGGAGCGCTACCTGAACATCGAGTGGGTGCGCACCGCATGGGATGTGCTGCTCACTGGCTTTCACCAAACCGACTATCTCTACCGTCGGCTCACGACGGAGCAGCACGCCGCCGCCCGGGCCATGGCACGCGAACTCGGGCTGGCACCCCTGCTGCGGCGGGATGTGCAGACGTTGTCCCAAGGCGAATTCCGCCGCGTGCTCATCGCCCGGGCCTTGCTGGGCAAACCCCGCGTGCTGCTCCTTGATGAGTTCACGGACGGGCTGGACCCCGCCATGCGCGCGACGCTGCTGGCCGCCGTGCAGCGCGCCGCCGCCGCCGGCACCAGCCTGCTCTGCGCCACGCATCGCACCGACGAACTGATCCCCGCGCTGCGCCGCAAGCTCGTGCTGGAGGCGGGACGGGTGGTGGAGTCGGGCGCAACCCAGCAAAGAAGCGGGAGAGGAATACAGGAAAACATTCATCGCCCAACGTTCAACGTTCAGCGTTCAACTCAGAGCACTCACTCGTCGGCAGTTGAACGTCGGCAGTTGAACGTTGGAAGTTCGTCTTTGCCTGCTGACAGCGCCTTCCTCTTCCGCCTGCGCAACGCCAGCGTGTATCTGGATCGCGTGCCAGTGTTGCACCGCGTGAACTGGGAAATGCGCCTAGGCGAGCACTGGGCCATCACCGGTCCCAATGGCGCGGGCAAGAGCACTTTGCTCAAGCTGCTGCTGGGCGAGCAGCATCCGGCGGCGGGCGGAACCATCGAGCGCTTCAACGAGACGCGGCGGCACACGCTCTGGGAAATCCGCGCGCAAGTTGGCTACGTGGGCCCCGACTTGCAGACCGCGTATCGCGAGGATCTGACCGTCGCGCAAGTCGTCGCCTCCGGCTTTTTTGCCAGCGTCGGATTGCTAGATGAGGTCACCGTCGCGCAGTGGGCGCGGGTGCGGGCATTGCTGGCGCAGGCCAGCCTGGGCTCGCTGGCGGAACAGAACTTCCTCCGGCTTTCCTACGGCCAGCGCCGGCGGGTGCTGCTCGCCCGCGCGCTGGTGCATGCGCCCAAGGTGCTGCTGCTCGACGAGCCCCTGGATGGGCTGGACACCGAGTCCATCGCCCTGATGCGCCGGGAACTGGCCACGCTGGGGAATGGTCAAGTCTCGCTGGTCGTGGTCGCGCACCGC
>Ga0255095_1000787_pt1 | contig 14969 bp, 17 predicted proteins | sample Colum_Law_RepC_8_2_FD_188435 | JGI IMG/M metagenome (GOLD analysis project Ga0255095, IMG submission 188435) | Freshwater microbial communities from Columbia River, Oregon, United States - Colum_Law_RepC_8d | ecosystem: Environmental > Aquatic > Freshwater > River | place: USA: Oregon...
ATCACAGTGTGCCAAAAATCGTCCGATCGGCGGATTCCTCAACCCATCGCAGCGGCCCCGCACTGAGAATAGCCAGAGGAAAAGCAGACTCATGGGCTGCTTTCGCCCCCACGAAGCTACCCTCATGCCAAAGAGAATCGAAAAGCCCAAGAGCCCTCCTCAAGCCATTCCTGCGACACCGAATGACTTGAACTGCGTCCAACTGATTTTGTGACTGCAGGTCAGAGCGAAACGTCATTTCCGCAACTCGTTGTTTTTCAATGATCTGGAGCCACCCGCCAGGATCGAACTGGCGACCTGCTGATTACGAAACAACTTTTGCTTCGGAAATCACTGCAAACAGGGACGCTCCGCGTCCACTGCGAGGGCCATTCGATGCTGTTTGGGCAGTACTTGAACAGGTTGTTGAACAGGACGATGGTCAACGATGCCCACCGGAGGCCTGTACTTTCCGTGCCTCGATAGCTGGGAGCTTGAGGTGACGGACTCGTCCCGATCGGCCGGCGCGTTCTACCGGGACAGGCATCAGCTTGAATCTGCCAAATCCATCATAGAAGGCACTTTCGGCGAATTTCTCGCTTCGAAACGCCAGGTTCGCCACGTCGAGGCAATTGAGCTCGTTCGCAAGCGGCGGGACAAAGCGCAGCAGTTGCTTGGCTTCGCGGCGAGGCCTTTCGTCCTTTGCGGCCTACCTGTGCGCCGACCAGCCAGTTCGACTCTCGTCTATGAGCGGCGAAATGGATCGTTCACGTTGCAGATCACCGGGCACCCGCAGTTTGGTTTGCCGTACGGACAGGATCGGCTGGTTCCGATCTTCCTGGCCACTCTTGCAGTCCGCCAACAGAGCCAGGTCATCCGGTTCAAGTCAGCTGCTCAAATGCTGGATACATTCGGCATGGCGAAGGGCGGCAAGGAGTACCGCCGGCTGGTTGCCGCCTTTGAGCGCATCTTCGGCGCGACGATCTTTTTCGGAACGGACACAACGGGACCACGAGCGCGTGTGGTTCAGCGGTCGCGGTTTCACTTCCTGCGGGAAGCCAATATCTGGTACAACCGGGATCGTACGCAGTCGGTTCCGGGGGAGGAGTTCGGGAACACAGTCGTGCTCAGTGACGAGTTCTTTGCCGAGGTGATGGCTCATCCGATCCCGGTCGATATCGAAGTGGTCAAGATCTTCGGTTCTGCGCCGGGAGCCTTGGACTTGTTTGTGTGGCTGGCTTATCGCTGTCATCAATCATCCAAAAACGTAGAAATCTGAGCATTTGGCCGAAGGCGAAGCAATATCATCCGCGCCGAAGGCGCGCAGTCCGTCCGGTCATCTGAGGGGCAAAAAGAGTATGGTGTACAGGATAGGCGGCAGTGAAAAGGGCCCCTACCGCGCCAACGGTGGGGGCCCTGCGATCGGTACCCTAAACAGGTAAACCAACCAGAACAGGTCTACGCTGACATGAAATAGGGACCGTTGTCCAGCCCGCCGGCTCACGCATGGCGGCACACGAAACGGTTCTCCTCCAACGAATCTGCCTACTTTCCGGCTGTCACGCCGTCTTCTTCGTCTGCGCACATTGCGACCGGGGGCACCGATACTGCGGCCACCGGTGTAGCGATGTAGCCCGGACGCTGCAACGGCGGCGCGCCAATCAACGTCATCAGCGAAGCCCGGAAGGACGGCTCGATCATCGAGACCGGCAGCGGCAATACCGTTCGCGCCAGTGCGCCGCTCGCGCTCGCGTGACGGATCAGGGTTCCGTTTCGATCACATCCCCGGCACCATTGCCGTGTGGAGGCAACGAAGTGTGGCCGCAAACCCGGCCGCCGCTGCTGCGATGCCGGGTTTGCGGCCGGCCAGGACGCTTCATCAACCCGTTTCCACGAATGTCACGACGAAGGTGAACCCCTTTCATGATTCCTCCGGAAACCAGAGCTCAGATCCGCCGCTTCTTCTACGCCGAACATTGGAAGATCGGCACCATCGCGCGGGAACTCAACGTACACCCCGACGCGGTGCGGAACGCAATCGAGGCGGAGCGCTTCAAAAGCGCGCAGCCGATGCGCGGCTCGATCACCGATCCGTATCTCGGCTTCATTCAACAGACGCTTGAATCGCATCCGCGTCTGCGAGCCACCCGTGTCTACGCCATGGTTCGTGACCGCGGCTACATAGGCGGGATCGGACAATTGCGGCGCGCGGTGGCCCGGTTGCGACCACACCCACGGGAAGCGTTCCTGCAACTGCAGACCTTTCCTGGTGAACAAGGGCAAGTGGACTGGGCTCACTTCGGCCATGTCATGGTAGGCCGCGCAAAGCGGGCTTTGTCCTGTTTCGTCATGACGTTGTCGTACTCGCGCGCATTGTATCTGGAGTTCTTTTTCGACCAAACCATGGAGAACTTCCTGCGCGGACACGTCCATGCGTTTGCGTTCTTCCAGGGACAGCCGCGTGTCATCTTATATGACAATCTCAAGAGTGCGGTTCTGGAGCGGCGCGGCAACCACATTGATTTTCACCCTCGCCTGATTGAGCTCAGTGCGCATTATCATTTCGCGCCCCGGCCTTGTCAGCCCCGTGCCGGGAATCAGAAAGGGCGTGTGGAACGGGCCATTCGCTATGTTCGCGATTCGTTTTGGGCGGGCCGCAGTTTCACCACTCTGGCCGAATGCAATCGCCAAGCCTGGCTGTGGCGCGATCAGATCGCGCATCCGCGTCCCTGGCCTGGCGGCGACTCTGTTTCGGTTGCCGGCGCCTTCGACCAGGAGCGTCCGCGCTTGTTACCGCACGCCGCGCACCCATTTCCAATGGAACGCATCGAGACCGTACGTTCGGCGAAGACCATCTATGTCCGCTTCGATCTCAACCAGTACTCGATTCCTCCCAATGCTGTCGGACGGCAGCTCACGCTTGCCGCTTCCGATACTGCGGTGCGCGTCCTCGACGGGCCGGTTGAGATTGCTCGTCACTGCCGCAGCTACGACCGGGGGCAGACCGTACTCGATCCCGCTCATCAGGACGCGGTGCTCGCCACCAAACGCAAGGCGCGCGATGCGACGCCAGCGGGCCGGCTGGAACAGCTTGTGCCGGAGAGCCAGACGCTGCTCGACCAATCGTTCGCACAAGGCGAATCACCTGCGCGCGAAGCCGCCCGGCTGACCAAACTGCTCGACGAGTATGGCGCCACCGCACTGCGTCGGGCAATCAACGAAGCACTCGAGCGCTCCACGCCACGCGCCGATTCGGTCGCGTTTCTGCTGCGCCGCCAACCGCGGTCCATGCCGCTGGCTCTCGATCTCAGCCGCCATCCGCAGGCGCAGACGGTCGATGTCCGTCCGCACGATCTGGAAACCTACGATGAACTCGCCAACGGCAAAAAACATGAGAAATGATCTGGCGTCACAGCTCAAGCAGATCGGGCTCAGTGCGGTGCCGTCTGAGCTCGACGACTTTGTCGCGCGCGCCAGCAAGGCGCGCTGGTCTCCGCATCAGATCCTGGAAGCCCTTGCCGCGGCCGAAATGGCGGAGCGCTCCAAACGCAGCCTCGAACGGAGGCTTCGTCTCAGTGGCATCCGAACATTCAAACCCATGGCGGATTTCGACTGGACCTGGCCCACCAAGATCGAACGCGACATCATTGAGCGCACGATGACGCTGGACTTTCTCGGAGAGGCCCGCAATCTCGTGCTCGTAGGCAGGAACGGTTTGGGCAAGACGATGATCGCCCAGAACATCTGCCACACCGCTGTTCTTGCCGGGCATTCCGTATTATTTCGTTCCGCCGCCGCGTTGCTGGAGGAACTGCACCGGCAATCGCCGGAAGGTCGCCGCCGGAAACTGCGCACGTATGCCAATGTCGGGCTGCTCTGTATTGATGAGGTCGGCTATTTATCGTTTGATGACAAGGCTGCCGATCTGCTCTATGAAGTCGTCAACCGCCGTTATGAACGCAAGCCGCTGATTGTCACTACGAACCGTCCGTTCAAAGAGTGGAACGAGGTGTTTCCCAACGCCACCTGTATCGTCACGTTGCTGGATCGCCTGCTGCATCACGCCGACGTTACGGTCGTCGAAGGCAACAGCTACCGGGTTCGTGAGAGCGAGCGGGAAACGGCCGCACGAAGGGGCAGAAAATGAACGCCGAAGCGGCATTCGCCGCCGCCGTTCTTGCTGCTTACGCCAATCTCCCGGAGACACCGCTCCGGCCCAGTCCCACCGATCAAGCGGTGGCTCGGAAACTATTCCGGGATTCGGTGCCGTTACCGATTATCGAGTCTGCATTGCTGCTCGGCAGTCTTCGCCGCCTACTCCGGCCACAAGACCTGCCGCCACTTCCCAAGATCCGTTCGCTGGCCTACTTCCTGCCCGTCATTGAGGAGCTTCAACTCCAGCCGCTCCCCGATGGCTACCTGCAACACCTTCGCCTCAAGCTCTACAGACTCTCGGCCTCATGCTCAGAAAAATACGTTTTCTGAAGGCCGTTAACAGGACCGGATAATTCACGGGCGCCAGACGAATGTGGGGGAGGCGATGCAGCAGGAACGGCCCATTTACTGCCTTTGGCCGACCTGCGGTTTGGCGTCAGCGAGTCGCTCTTCCCGGTCGTTGTCGATGGACACGGTTGTGTGCGCGCCAAGACCAATCGCTACTCCACACCGCTCGGGTCTGGCATTCGCAGTGAGGTGGTGCTGTGGCCCAACGAGGTGTATGTCTATCACGGGCGGGATTGCGTGGCGCGGCATGCGCGATTTATGGGCGCGGGTATGAGTTCTACGAGCTGGATCACTATCTCGATGTGCTGGAGAAGAAGCCGGGCGCGCTGGCGGGTTCGACGCCGTTGGAACAGTGGCGCGCGGCTGGCCGATGGCCGGCATGCATGGACCAGTTGTGGGCACGGATGATTGAGCGAAACGGGAGGCTGGTGGCGGCGCGCGACATGGTGGGGTTGATTCGGATTGCCAATGTCGAAGGCTGGCCGCGGATGATTGCGGCTGTTGAGGAAGCGCTGCGGTTGGGGACCAGTGACGGGAGTGCGGTGCAGTAAATCTTCCGCGAGCCGGACGCGGCGGTGCGCGAACGCTACCAGATGGCTCTCGCCGAGGAACTGGCGCAGTTTGAACGGCCGATGCCGGAGATGGATGAATACGATCAGTTGCTGACCGGGAGGATTCAGTGAAACAAGAGGCGCAAGCATTGGAAATCGCCAGTGTGCAGCAGTATTGCCGGGCGGCCCGGTTGCCGGCGGTGGCCGCAAACTTTGTTCGGTTGGCCGGGCAGGCGGCCAAGGAGGGGCACACGTATGTGCGTTATTTGGAGGCGCTGCTGCAGGTGGAATGCGAAGAGCGGGATCGGCATGCTGTCGAGAATCGCGTTCGCTACGCCCAGATTCCTCGGGTGAAGACACTGGATGATTTCGACTACTCGAAGACCCCTCTGGTGCCGGCGGGGCGGATTCGGGAGCTGGCTGAAGGTGGGTATATCGACCGTTCGGCCTCAGCGGTCACCTGAAAAGCGGCCAAAGGCGGTCACCCCAAAACCGGCCAATGGAGAGTTGAGTCAGGACAAGCTTTTTTATAATCTATTCCGCCCGAATGGAGCAAGGAATTTCGTTGGTAAATGCGCCCGGAGGGCGCGTTGGTTGAGGCAGGCCGGGTCGTCGGCCCTGTGGGAATGTGGAAATCGCGGGGTGGGCGATTTCCAAGCGCGGGGGGAAACGATGGGAAACCGCCGTTCGGTTTTCCTCGTTTTCCACGGCGCGTCATTTCCACAGGGCTACTCCGTAGCCGCCGCCGTCTTCGTTCGCCAGCTTCTCGGCCCGCACTTCAGCACATGTCCGTGATGCAGCAACCGGTCCAGCATTGCACCCACTGCCGCCGTATCTCCCAGCAGCTTTCCCCAATCTTCCACCACGCGGTTCGACGTCAGCAGCGTGCTGGCTCGCTCGTATCTGCGCATCACAATCTCCAGCAGATCCTCGGCCGCGGTCAGCGGCAGTTTTCGCATCCCGAAGTCGTCAATGATCAGCAGCGGCACCATCGTCAGCTCCGCCATGTACTTCTTCCGCCGGCCCTCGGCCACGGCATCGGCCAGTTCTTCCAGCAGCACATGCGCCTCGCGGTACAACACACGATGTCCCTGCAGAATGGCCGCATGACCGATGGCTTGGCCGAGATGACTTTTGCCTGTTCCACCTGGCCCAAGGAAAAGTGCATCTTCCCGCCGGTCGATAAATCGACAGGTCGCCAGATCGAAGACCAGACTGCGATTCATCTTCGGATTGAAGCCAAAATCGAAATTGTCCAGGGTGCGATTGGCATCGCGGAAACCTGCCTCCTTTCGGCGGCGCTCCAGCAATCGATCCGATCTCCGTGTCAGCTCGTCGGAGACCAGACACGACAGCAGATCAATCGGCGCCATGGGTTCGGCTTGCGCCTGGCGCAGGCGCGTTTCCAATACCGAGGCCATCCCGCCGAGGCGGAGTTGCCGGAGCGATTGTTCCAGTTCAGTGATGTTCATTGGTTGGGTTCCTTGGTTCTTTCTTCGATCAGATCGCGATACTGCGTCAGTTCCCGGATGAGCGGGTCGACTTGTTGCAAGGTGAGCTGTAGGGGCGAATGGCGTTCCAGATAGCGCCTCACGAAGCGCCAGTCGAAAGCCTCCAGGTCGAGCGCCGCCGCGCAGGCTTCATCGACACGGGCCACGCCATACTTCTTGTGGAGCGAGAGCAGACCCTGTATGCGGCGAATGGCGGGCTCGCCTTGCCGCTCGTGCAGGAGGCGGCAGAACGTGCCGATATGCGGTCCTTCTTTGGCGGCGCGGGCCAGTAATTGCAGGGTTCCGATGGGCGTACGCTGAGGGCGGTCCGAGTCGGGGATCCGGTGCCGGCCGCGCTCCTGGCGCAGATGTTCGCGCAGTAGCTGGCCGGTCTTCGGGTCCAGCAAGCGCACGTGAATGCCGTCCCACTGCACACGCACACGGCGGCTGATCCATCCCGGCGGTGCGCTGTAGTAAGCGGCTTCGACTTCCACGCACCCGTCGGGATGCACCGAGCGTTCGCCGTATTGGTAGTAGCGGAAGGGCTCGATGGGCAGGGGCTGGAGAAACGGTTTCTCTTCGGCAAACATGGTCGAAACCTGGCGCTTGGTCGTGCCGTGAATGCGGGTGTCGGCCCAGCGTTCTTCCCAGTGATCGAGATAGGCCTGCGCCTCAGCCAGCGACTCAAAGCGCTTCCCCTTCAGCGGCGTTTGTTTGGCGTGGCCGACGCCGCGTTCTACTTTCCCTTTTCGATCTGGATCGCGAACGCGGCATGGCATGGCAACGGCGTTGTAGTGGGCGAGCACATCACGGTAGAGCGGGTTGATTTTGGGGTCGTAGATATCGGGGCTCAGGACGCCTTCGGTGAGATTGTCGAGCACGACATATTTCGTCGTTCCGCCGAGGCGGCGGAAAGCGGTTTCATGTAGCTCCGCCCAGATCTGGCTGCTGGATTGGAAGCTCAGCAACCGGATACATTTGCGACTGAAGCCGAGTGTCAGAACGAAGAGGCGCGTGCGGCGGTATTTACCGGTCTTCGGATCGCGGACCTGCGGACCGGTTCCGTAGTCGACCTGCGCTTCTTCGCCGGGCGCGGTGAGGATGACGGCGCGGGCTTCCGGCGTTTGCGTGCCGCGCTGCTTGCGGACGAAGCGCTTGACGGTTTCGTAGGCGCCGGTGAAGCTGTGGCGGTCGACCAGTTCCTGCCAGATCGACATGGCGTTGCGGCCGGCCAGAAGGCCCTGCTCGATGAAGTCGCGGTAGGGTTCGCTGGCGCTGTTGGAGGGGCCAGGGTCGGTGGTCACCGTATTGGCCGGTTTTGCCGTTTGTTCGGCACCTTCGGCCCCAGCGTCCACGCCGGAGTCGGTGGTCACCTCATTGGCCGGTTTTGGCGGGGCGCGTTTGCCCCACGCTCCGGGCGCACGCAGCGCGATGCCGGCGGCCTTGAGATAGGCGCCTGCGGTTTCTCGCCGGACGCCGGTTTGATTCTCGATGCGGCGCAGTGACCAGCCAAGCCGGCCCAGCGTCAGCACCTGTTGTTTCTTTTCTTCCGTCAAGACATTGCTCACAATCACGGAGGTTATTCCCCCGTCATTTTCAATGTCCTGATCCCTCTCCCTATTGGCCGGTTTTCAAGTGACCATCATTGGCCGGTTTTGGGTGACCGCTGAGGGTTCGGAGCCGGTCGTTTTGATCGGGGATTCTGGAACGGGGAAGACGCATTTGGCGACTGGTTTGTGTCTGGCGGCGTGCCGGCAGAAGCGGCGCGTGCGGTTCACGACGGCGGCTGGATTGGTCAACGAGCTCATTGAGGCCAAGCAGCAGAACCAGGTGCGGCGTGTGATGGCGAAGTGGCAGAAGTACGAGCTGATTGTGGTCGACGAACTGGGCTATGTGCCGCTGGCGGATATTGGCGCCGAGTTTCTTTTTCAGGTGGTGAGCGACCGGGCCGAGCGGGCGGCGCTAATTGTGACGACGAACCTGCCGTTTTCCGAGTGGACGAGTGTGTTTCCGAACCCGCGATTGTGCAAGGCGCTGCTGGGGCGGGTGACGGATCGGGCGCATATTTTGGACACCGGGAAGGAGTCGTATCGGTTTATGAGAACGAAGGAGGGACGGCAGAAGGCACGGTGAAATCGCCCGCACTTTGGGGAACCCCGGCTTCACTTCAGCCAGGGCTCCCCCAAAGCAACCTCGCAGCGAATGCGGGAAACTGACAATCTGGGGGGCCAAATTGGATGATCAAAGGGGGCCACGCCGGAGTAGCGAACGCAACTTCTTATCGATACGATCCCGCGTCACCGCGCAAATGTACGCAGACGGGCCAGTCAGCGAAACGACTCATTCGGGCCAGCAATCAACAGTTCCAACTCGTTGAGCGTACAGATTCCATTGCCGCCCGCAATAGGCCGATAACCGACCAGCACCAGTCCGTCATCACACCTCTCGGCCTGGAGAATAATCACAGGCAGGAGCGTGGCGCCTTCTTCATTGAGCAATGCACAACAAGGCAGTGGAATATCGGCAGCGAGAACGCGAGAATTGCCCTTCACGAAAAATACTGCCCTCCCACTTTTAACATCTTCTTCGTCTGCGACACGTCCACTTACGCAGGGCGTCTCACCCCAAGCCTCGGGGTTGAGGCGCCCCCAGAGGTCGGTGGGTTGATCAGCCATAAGCCTCTTATTCTAAGTGAATCGGTGTTGCCGAGCGCTTGTGAGGAGAGGCGCGTGCACGGAAAGTGTGAGACCTAAGTCCAGTTGCTTCGGATCGCTGTTGGCTTTACTCTCGTCCAGGTAGCCGAAACATTTCCTCATCCGATATCGATGTCTCCTAGTTTTCGCATAGTATCCCGCTCGTGGACAGTCCTGTACAAACTAGCGAACCTCAACTGGGAAAAGTCGCCAGTCCTCCGGTTCACGCTTAATCGCGAGGGTATACCGACCTGCCGGGAGTTCAGTCAAGTCCAATTCCTTCGTGATGCTAGTATCGCCTTTCACCACGGCGGCCGCCGCGCTCGTAGAAAGCTGCGGAGAGAGATCTGCATCCAACAGCCTGAGCGAATACTCGCCTTCCGCCGAGGCGATTGGCAAAACCAGGACGACATTCTGGACCTTCCGTTCCAACGACAAACTGGCAACGGGCTTCGCGACCTCTTCACTCCGAGAGACGGCAAAGGGACGCAAGTCCAAGACTGTCGAAGGCACCGTTCTCGCCACAATTACCGGGGTATTCTGCGAACGCGAAGAGGAAAAGTACCAAGCGACCCCAGCAATAATGAAGAGCGCTGCGGCGGCGGCCAACCAGATCCACGATCGCCGAGGCGCCTCCTCCTCAGGCTGCACGTCATGTTTCCGCTGCAAATCCAGCACATCTGCGAAACACGGCGAGCATCCAGAGACATGATTCCAAAGAGGATCACTCGCCTCGCGAACTCGCAGCGCAAGTGCAATTAGTTCCTCGCGCGTAGGGCAGTCTACCCGTTCCGGATTGGGGTTGGCATGCAACAGTACATTTTCGATGGGTTGGTTATCCTCGTTGCGCGACATGGGGCCTCAACTACCACCAGGGGACTTCGGATCTGTCACTCGCCACAGTCCAAGTCCTCCCCGAACTCTCTTGTTGTCTACCGCTGCGGATCGAATTCGATCGCGGAGCCGCTGCATCAATTTGTCCACGCCGCCCGGAGTCATTTCCAGTACTCTTGCGATAACGACGCTGGTGTATCCAGCTATTTTCAGTGTCGTGCACGGTCGCTCCCTTTCGCTGAGTTGTGCATAAATCTCTTTGGCATGGATTCGGGCGTGGATCGCCTCGGGTGATTCAACGGACGCTGTTTGAGCGAGTAGAACGCGCTCGCCAACGGCGCCCCCCAAAGATCCATTCGAGACAATGACCTCCGACCGCCGCAGCTCGGAAACACCGAGATTGCAGAGGATCGTCCATGCGTACGCCTCAGGTTGCAAGATACGCGTGCCGGCTTCCGCCTCCCGCGCATAGTGTTGCGCCCCCTGGTCAAGGAGGTTATGAATGATTGCCTCGTCCCGAATACTTCGGAACTGAGAACGGAATCGAGCCTGTAGCGGACGAAATATCGCTTGCAGCGATGAAGCAAATGGACGCCCTGCTTCATCGAGAAGTACGAATATTGGCACTGGCTGAGACGATTCCCGCTGCTTCATGCGGCTGGCCGATCAAGTCGATATTCTCATTCAGTCCGTCAGGATTCAACAGTTTTTTGCGTCTTGCCAATTAGAGGACGAAAAAAATGTTCCACGATCTCCACTGGCAGGATCTCTTCCCCCAGGAGCACCCGAATGCCCAGCCCGCGTCCGCCTCGCCCTTTCCTGAGGGCGAAGGAATCGTTGAAGTTGACATGCTCGCGCCTGGCGCCCGCGTGGTCTACTCGTTTGAGATACGACGCGGCGAACCACTTCACTTCGGCGCTTGGTCGAACAGGCGCATAGCTATCGCGCTGACGACCTTCGCCGAATTCGAAAGATGGACGGATTCGGCCGAGCCGTTCCAGGAATTGCGGTCACTCCAACGGCACGTAGGCCGCTTGCCCAAGAAGATCCGCTTTCGAGCGGGAAGGTCCGGCTGTTACCAAGTAGTGGTCATGAACCTCACCAATCGGCGTGCAAAGGTAATCGTCGAAGCGCAGTCCCTGACGTAGGTCGATCGCCTGCTACCGCAGGCTGATCGAACCCTTCTTGGCCAACCAGTAGGCGAGCCCGGTGTTCACGAGGATATTCATCGACGTCCCGCGATCCTCGGCAATCTTTTTTAATTTCTTATGAAGCGGGCGCGGCAGGGAAATGGTCGTATCGCGGACCATCTTTTCTTCCACGCTCACCAGCGGAACGATAGCGAGTTCGACAGACTCAAGCGCCTCAATGGCCATGACCGACAAATCGCCGCGATATCGAATGAGCGAACGAAGCGCCTCGTTCACACCCTCATTCAGCCGGATGGCCAACTTGATGATCGGGTCCTGGGCCGGCGGGGCCTTCTTCTTCTGTTTCTTGTCTTCGGTTGGGCGCTCAAGTCGAACGATGGGTTTCGATGGGTCGGGCATTTCCGTTGCCTGATTTCGTTAAGAAGTTGTACAGGCATTACGGTACCACCTCTTGCGGCAAATGTTCCAGCCCGGCCTTGTCGCCCATCAATTCCGGACCGGCCGAAACGGGCCATCGAAGACGATATCCCGATTCACTCGGACATTAAACCTATACCCGATCGGCACCTTGATTGTCGGCTGGACGTTCAAATTGCGACGCGTAACGTCCGCCCCCAGTTGAGACATTTCACGTCCGACAGCGCTGCCGGCGATTTCTCCAGCCGAGGGATAACCAAGCAACCCGCTGCGGCGGGTTTGAGAAAGCTGAAACGACGCGCTGAACAGGCTGGTCAACAACCCGAACCCGAGCAGCCTTTTGTAGTGATTGTCGACGTCGTGACGCAACCCAGTGTAACCCTTCGCATCCTGGCCCGACATACCGGCTAGGTCGATGGACGAAGCATCAGGAAAGATCAGCCGAGCCCACACCACCTGCAGCCCATCCTGACCGTAGGAAACGTGGGAATCATACGCACCCACCAGGCGCGAACCCTGGGGAATGAGCAGATAGCCGCCGGTCGCCGTATCGTAGACATTCTCTCTGACCAGCGCCTTGATCTCACCCGGAAGGTCCGAATTCAAAGCCTGTTCCAGAACAGCGGGTATATCCCAGCCGGCCTTCAGCTCGTATCGGCTCATCGGCGCAGTTCTCGTGGATTCGAGATAGTTGCTCTTCTCCGTCCGGCGCCCGCGGGCGAGGAAGGCCTCTTTCCGGTCCTGCATATTCTGGGTCTCAAATCCGTCACCGGAGGTACCGCCGGTGCCAATGGACACGTTTGGAAGCGTCGCCGTGGCCTTGACCTGGCCGGATGGGCCTTGCATCGCCCGCAGCAGATTCGTCATCTGCTCCATGTCCCCGGCGGCAGTTGGCAGTAACGGCCCGCCCGCGCCGCTAGACGCCGCCGCGCGAAACCCGTCGCGAGCGGTCGTCGCCGCACTCATTGCCTCCAGCTCTCTTTCATAGGCTGCCATCATCCGCCTCTCGGCGAGACTTGGCTCGCGAGGCTGAGCGACGTTGTTAGTCGGCGGAGGCGCCGAAGACGCGTAGTACGCCGGAGCGCGCGGAACCGTCAACCGCTCGGTCTCCGCGGCGGACACTTCTTCCGCCGGCGCAGCCGCAACCAACGCAGGTCGGTTCGGTACCTGCGCGGCGACCAACTTGCCGGCGTCTGTCGCGGCCGTCATGCCGCGGGTCTCGTCGGGCTGAAACCCCATTTTGTATTGCGCCTGCCCGCGAGTGTAGATGCCATATCCAATCTGCGCAACAACGAGGAATACGACCACGAGCGCCACGATCCCAGCGCGCTTGCTGAGGCGGACTGGCGAGGGCGGCTCTGGATTCACGTCAATACCGGTGGGCGAATCGATATCCGGGACCGGCCTCATTGCGCGCCTCCCGGCTTGGCCCCAACAGCCGCGTAGGGATCGACCTTCAACTTCAGCTTGCCCCGATAGGTGCCGCGTATGATCTCCGCCCGCTGCCCCTTCTTCCCAACACCCAGCAGCAGCGCGCCGCGTTCGAATAGACGGTCAACAATATACATGTCGCCTTTGACGCGATAGTTCACCATTTCCGGCCCGTCCGGCCCGATCACCACCAGTACCGGTGCCTCCCGGTGAGCCGCATCGGCCGTCATTTGGATGAACGTCTTCTTGCCGTCATCCACTACGCGAACCGGCCGAATGTGCGGATCCACGCTCTCGATCCTGTAGTCGAAGTAGAGACTTTCGAGCGACTCGACTGGAGAAACCTGGGCGGCATCTCGCTCCGCCTTTCGCCGCTGCTCCTCCTGCGCCAGATGGATCTGCCATTTCCGAACTTCATCCTCCGGATAGGCGAACGCCACCCTCGCCAAATACTCCTCCGGCTTCGAGATCAAACGGAGATAGTAAGCGCGACGGTCCGTCGTCACCAGCAGGTTCGTATCGAGACCTGCCTGCTTCGGCTTCAACACAATCATCGGCGTGACCGAATCCGCCTGGCCCGCGCCAGCGGGTGCGATGATCCACCGCACGGCATCACCAATGTGGGGCTCGCCCACCACCCTCTCGCCCGCCTCCAGTTCCACGACACACACTCGAAGCGGGGCACAAACCACCGTCGGCAGCCCGGAGCCATAGGTATACAGGACGCGACCATCCTTCCCGGGCGCGGGCGTATGCTTTTCGCTCATCCACGCTTTGCCGACGGCCAGTGCATCCTGCGCGTTCTGGGGCAACAACACGTCCTTCTCAACAGAAAAGCCCCCCGCCTCCGCGACAACCGACGAGCGCGCAGGAGCGGCCGGGAGCGCCGCGTCGGCCTCCAGCGTTTGAATCAGCTTCCCAAACGGATACTTCTCCGGTGACGGAACTCCCTCCGCTGGCGGAGGAATCCGCTTCACCTCTATAGGTTTAGGCTGCCCCAACAACACACCGGCGGCCACCACCGAGCTAATCAGAACTCTATTCATGCGCCCTCCCTGTTCTCCAGACTTCCGCTACAACACACGCGACCAGCTCACGTTCGTCACGAAGATGCCGAGCGGATTCAGCCGAATCAGCCGCTCATCCGTCGGCGGATTCACCGCAATCGTGAAGGAGCCCTTCCACCGCTCCTCACTCTCCACTTGGCCGGACAAGCCACGAATCGTCTCGGTCCATTCGACCTGATAGGTCTTCTCGCTGGTCGCAAACGCCGCCTTCACCTCAACGTCAACCGTCCGCGTCTGCGCCCGCTCATGCGGCGGCGCCAGCCGGTAGAAATCGCCCACCTCGACCTGGGCCGGACTCCCGCTCGCGATCATCGTGTAAACCCGGTCAATCGCTTTGCGCTGTGCCACCCCGTCAATCGTGACGGTCCGCAGGTCACTCACCCAATGAAAAAGGGCGGCGCGCTTCAACTTATCATCCGCCGAAGTTGTCTGATCGGCGGGACCGGACGCGACCATCCTCCCCAGACTGTCAATCGCCACCACGTATGGAACGACCTTCGATTTCAGCGCCAGCGCAATCAGCCCGCCAGTTTCAAGCAAGGCAATCAACAGCGCGACAAACGCCGCCCGCCGCCAGTTGTTGGCCCGTGAAATCAGACTGCCGTACCGCTCGTCCCATTCCTTCCGGGCATCGAGATACGGGCTGTTCTGCGTCGCTGTATGGGCGGGCACGAGTGTCTCCATGGCTATTCCGTCTCTCCTGAAGTGTTCAATGGCGGCGGCGCAACTTGCGGCGCATGATCTGACGGCACCGCGCCCTGCGTTGCGCGCACGAACGCCGTCGTAGTGGCAAGTCCCCGCGCCACCTTCTTACCCTTATCCGCGACTTGCGCCGCGCGAGCCGGTGCATCAG
>Ga0255095_1000791_pt1 | contig 14955 bp, 12 predicted proteins | sample Colum_Law_RepC_8_2_FD_188435 | JGI IMG/M metagenome (GOLD analysis project Ga0255095, IMG submission 188435) | Freshwater microbial communities from Columbia River, Oregon, United States - Colum_Law_RepC_8d | ecosystem: Environmental > Aquatic > Freshwater > River | place: USA: Oregon...
TGATCATCACTGTCGGCCACAGCGTGCTTCCAAACGCCAGGTGACTCTGATCCAGGCCGAACATCTGGCCGTTGTGGCCGACCTGCTGAACTGCGGTGAAGTGGATCCGGAGCTGCTGCGTCGCAATATTGTGGTGTCCGGGATTTGTCTGGAATCGCTGCGCTATCAGCAGTTCCGAATTGGCACTGCCATTCTTTCCGGATCCGGCAGTTGCCCGCCCTGTTCGCGGATGGAAGAAAATCTGGGCCCGGGTGGTTATGCGGCCATGCTGGGGCACGGTGGCATCACAGCGATTGTGGTTGAACCCGGCACCGTCAATCTCGGAGACAGCGTGCAACCGCTGGGACATTCCTGACGCCGTGGACAGCCACGTAGCCCGGGCATTCCTGCCCGGCCCAAACCTTGAAAAACACGGCGTTGTTCGATGAATCAAAGTCGTTTTGACGACTCACGCCGACTTTTGCCTGTCGAGTCAGGAATGACGCGGGGGACGTTTTGTGCGTGCTGTTGTTACTGGCGTTCAGGGCAACCGTCGGTGGGTTGTGGCAGTGTGAGTTTTGTGGTTTGCAGGAACGTGTTTTAGGGGGGCCGGGCAGGAATGCCCGGGCTACGTTTTGACGGGGGGACGTTATTACTGCCCACTGCCCGCTGAAAACTGAAAACTGAAAACTGAAAACTGAAAACTGAAAACTGAAAACTGAAAACTGAAAACTGAATTCAGCGCACTGTCGCTTCGAAAGTGATCGTTCCGGTTCCGTTGGCTTCCAGTTCACCGTCGAGTACGAAGGTGAGTACCGAGCTGCCTTCGCCGTTGGGGTCGATGGTGACCGTGCCTGGGTGTTTTTCGTCGATGGACGCTGAGCCTTCCACGTACTGCAGTCGTGGTGTCAGGTTGTCGACAATCCGGACATCGCTCAACGGCAGCTCGCCGGTGTTGCGGAAGCGGATGGTGAATCGCACAACATCGCCTGTCTGCGCTGTCTGTACGTCGGCCAGTTTGACCAGTTGCAGAACTCCGCCTTCACGCTGGTCCTCGACACCGACCGTCTGCTGAGTTTTCTGGACGTCGCGAATGGCTGATGGTGAAGCGGTGGCGGCGAAGATCTGCGGGAAGGACTGCCGCGTCCACGCTTCGGCGTTGCGTGCCTGCTGTGCGAGGACTGAGGCATCTTTGCGGAGGAACGTGTGTGCGGCTGATGCATCGCCGCTTTGCCGACCCTTGTCGGCTTTCTGTGACTGCACAGGTCGTTCGCGGTTCAGTGACTGTGCCGGCGGCAGTGAGGCCATCATGCCGTCTGCTCCGTGTCGTGATTCCAGAGCGACGAGGGCGTCATCGGCCACGCTGGCCTGCGGGGCTGTGCCATTGTTCAGGCTGCCGACTGCGGCTGCATCGCGAGCTCCGGCGGCCTTTTCGATCCTGGTGTCGGCCGCCAGTCCGGTGGTGGTTCGCACGGATCCGAATCGCGGTGCGTAGATGGCTACGCGATTGGATGCCACGGTGCGGGAGTTTCCTGATGCATCACGGAATGAGCCGACGGTGTCTTCGGAATCGAGGCCACTGCGAGTTGGGCTGCCTATGGCTGCAGTGGCTGCGCGGTCACCGCCATCGAACAGGTATTCGTCGGGAAACAGATCGGCCAGCGGGCTGGCGGCAATGGTGTTGGTGCGGGGCAGTCCCGAGCCATCGGGGCGAGTGGCCAGTCGTGGTTCGGCGGGGTGGAAGCGACGTGCCATGCCGGCGGGTGCGGTTGCGGGAACGGGCTGGCTGACGGGAACGGCGGTCTGCGGTCGCCCCAGCGAGATGACTCCTTCTTCCCCATCCGCTTCCGTTTCATCAAATCCGGCGCTGGCTGTCAGCAGTGATACCGGGCGGAATTTCAGTCCATTGGCAGAGCGGTGCGAGTGGGGGAACAGTCGTGCCTGTTCGGGGTAGCGAGCTTCGACCGGGCGGCTGGCTTCCGCGGCTTCCTGTTCGATCATCTGCGGCGTGGTGGTGGAGTAAACATGATCCGGTTCGCGCTGCAGAGCGGCCGACAACCCGCAGCCGGTAAGCGACAGCAGTCCGGTGCTGAGCAGGCTGGAGGCCAGCAGGCGTCGGCGAAGTTGGCTGCGGTAGTTCATGCGGCTGGTCCTGTCGTGGCGGTGTGATCCGAAGTGGAGTTTTGCGGGGCAGCTCAGTTGGTGGCTGTGCTGGCCTGTCGGTTGGCCGTGGATCGCGGTGTGCGACCTGCGGAGCGTGGTTCAGGGGCAGGTTCCGGAGCCGCGGCGGCCGGTCCACCACTGCCGAAGAAGAAGGGCGGTGCCTGACCGTCAACCGGGACGCGACCACCGATGCGGACGATGGCCAGTGGCCGTCCGTGCATTTCTGCAGCGGCCACCGCATTGTCTCCGGGAGCCACGGTGTGTGGACGTTCGCGGCGCAGCGGGTCGTCGGAGGCTGCGGTCTGTGGACGTTCGAGGTAGATGACTCGAGTGACCAGCGCACCGGATGCGGCCAGTTTCAGGTCATCTGCGGTGAAGACCACGGGGATCGGGTGCTGGAATTCCTGTCCGGCTGGCGGATGCAGTCGATCGAGCAGTTCGATGGTGGGGTAGAATTCGGCGGCCGGGAATTCGGGCAGTTCCGTCAGGCGCAGTCGGTACAGGTGTCCCATGCCGATGGCGAAGGCGGCCGGTGCTGGTGCAGCGGCGGCGGGATCTGGTTGGCCGGCATGCAGCGTGACGGTGCCGCTGGATGGCAGTTCGACGCGGATCGGCTGCATCCATGATGCGTCTTCGCTGCGGATCCGCCGCAGGATTTCCGCGTTGTAGCCCGGAGGCAGACGGTCATTCAGTGGTTGCCAGCCCGGGCCGGCCAGCGGGCCCTGAGCAGCGGCGGAACCACCGCCGACGGCTGTCAGCAGGCTCAGCAGCAAAAGCGGAGCAGTGAGTTTCATCAGAGTTTCCCGCGAAGGAAGAGGTCACTGGCTGAGTCTGGCTGCAGAACAGGGGCGATGGAAGCTACTGCTTCGATCGCCCCTGACTGAAGATCAACTGTCGGTTGTCTGACGGGGCGGTCTGCCGAACCGCCGGACGGGATCAGGGAACGAACACCGGAGCACGGCTGGCCGGGACAGAGACGTCGCCGGGAGCGTAAACCGGGTGAGTTTCCTTGTACTGAATGTGCTTGACGGGAGCAGGAACGCTGTAGCCCGGGCTGTGTTCCACATCAATCAGCATGTGGTCGACAGGCTCAGGAATATTGTTCTTGCTCAGGTTGCGAACGGTGTGAGACTTCAGGCCGGCGGGGCCACCCAGCGGCAGATGCGGCGGGCCAGGCAGGCCGATTGGCGTACCGGTCATGGGCATGCCCCACGCTGGCGTCGGACCCATTCCGGAGATCGGCATCTGAGCCCCGGGGGCACCCATCGCTGCCACCATCGCTCCGGGAACTCCCTGCATATGAGCCGGGATCAGACCGACCGGAGTCGGCGGAGCATACTGGCCTTCATCACCGCTGATGGTCTGGAAAGAGACCGGCTGAACACTGCCGTCCGGCTGCGGAGCCATGGCTGGCTGTTCGAAGTTCATGTCCTTGCTGCCAACTCGCAGCACCAGCATGATGGTGCCCATGCGTTCGGCCTGCTGAATCGGGTCGACACCCGGATCCAGAGTCGTGGAAACCAGCGTCTCCACTCCGGCAATCGCTCGTGACTGGAACTCCGGAGTCGGCAGGTAGATAACCTTGGTCACCATGTTATTGCTGCGGACGTGTTCCATGTCTTCTTCGGTCAGTTCCAGCGGCACGGCATTGTGCTGCAGGTAGGCCATGGTGTTCGGGTGTGCCGAACGAACTTCCAGAGTCGGGTACAGGCTGCGACCTTCCCAGCCTTCGCCGGGGATATCAGCCAGCACCAGCTGATAGATGGCTCCCTGACCGAAGTCAGCAGTACCTGGCACAATTTTCTGGCTGCGAGCCAGAGTGTTGCCGGACAGCCAGCCGACGGACATGCCGTCCTGGCCGATGAATTTGATCTGGGTGGTCATCACAGGGCCAGCCATCGCGGGGCCGGGCTGAGCCAGCATCCCGAGAACTCCGGGACCCGGGCCATCCACCATTGGCCCTGGATGAGCCAGCATGGCCGCCGGTGGGGCAACGTGCTGACTGGTTTTCATGACGGATGTCGTTCCGTCAATCCCGGCGCAGCCCATGCAGACTACCACGAGGGCGCCCAGGGCCAGAAAGTAATATCTCATTGCAACCCCTTCCTTGAGATGCTTCGTGAATCGAGGCATACCCAACTTCGATCCAACGGCAACCGGCAGATAACCGTATCCCTGAATACCGTAGTTGACTGGCTTGACCCGCCGCGGCGTTTGGCGTCGACCCCAGCCGGGGTTGACTGCTAAACTGACGGCTCGCCACTGATACTCTCAGTGACGTTCTGGCAGACAGACAGGCGCTTCCTTCGGTTGACTCAGACGGCCGCAACACGGCAACATGAGCACTCTGGGAAGTCGCCGAACCATCTTCCAATGGTCCTTCTCCTCTTGTTTCGGGTCCGGAAGGCTCGATTCTTTGACAAATTCAGCAGATTCCGAACATGAATTACAAAGCTCAAAATCACTCCAATCTGCCCAATACTCCAAGCCTGCGTGGATTTCGGGCTGCTGGTATCGGGCTTTTGCTGTCGGCGGCTGCGGTTCTTGCGGATGAGAAGCCCGGTGTTCAGGATCCGGCGGCTCCGGCCGTCCAGGAGGCGGCCCCGGCCCCGGCTCCGGCTCTGCCCTCGGCCGATGAAGTCCTGAATCAGGCTCGGACGCGATTGGAGGGGCTGGACAGTCTGACGTGCGAGCTGCAGCAGACGGCCAGTATGGCGGGCATCAAGCTGGTGGCGCAGGGCACGTACACCGAGGCATCGGGGAACCGGGTGCATCTGGCCTATCAGATTTTCCCGATGTCACCGATGAAGGCCACGGATGGTCAGGCGTTGGGTCTGGATGCTCCGGCGCTGGAATTCAAGCCTGAGGAGACGCGTGGTGAGCTGCTGCAGGTGTCGGACGGCAACGTTGTGTACACGCAGTGGAAGAACGGGGAATCGGTGCGGTTGAATCGTCGCAACCTGCGAGACATTCAGGATGCTGCGGCGGCAGTACCGGGCTACGAGGCCAACAGTGTGGCGATGGATCTGGGGGTTGGAGGCATGCGATCGCTGCTGTCGCGGCTGCAGGCTTCGATGACGTTTGTCCCGGTCAAGCAGGTCAAGGCTGGCGATCGGTCGCTGCTGGAAGTTACGGGGCGTTGGAGCGACCGGGTGCGGAAGGAGATTTTTCAGCTCCCTGAGGGGTCTTTTGTGGACAGTCGTCCGCATGTGCCGGAGTACGTGCGGGTGTATGTGGATCAGGAGACGATGCTGTTGCGGCGTATTCAGTTTCTGAAGCACAGTCTGGATGCCACTCAGAAGATGGCGCGTCCCCTGCTGACTCTGGATCTGCGAAATCTGAAGGTGAACGAACCGGTGGACGCGGCTCTGTTCAGCTATACTCCTCCGGAAAAGACTCCGGCTGAAGACCAGACGGAAGCGGTAATCAAGGCGATTAAAGCCAGTCTCCAGCCGGCAGCGTCACCCGGTGCTGCCACCAGCGAAGCGCCCCCGGCGGCTCCGAAGGCCCCCTGAACGGATTGCGTGTCCCCTGCCCTGCAACTTCAGCCCTGCAAACGAAAAGCGGGGGCTTTGTCAGCCCCCGCAGGTCAAGTTGGTCAGTCGGCATTCCGCAGCGACTCAGGTGGACAGGATGCCTTTGGCTTCCAGGTAGGCGATGACTTCGCGAGCCAGTGCTTCGATGCCTTTGTTGTCGGAATCGAGCACGAGTTCCGGGTTTTCGGGGGCTTCGTAGGGAGCACTGATGCCGGTGAATTCCTTGATTTCTCCGGCGCGTGCCTTTTTGTAGAGTCCTTTGGGGTCGCGGGATTCGCAGGTTTCCAGGCTGGCCTGCACGAGGATTTCGATGAATTCACCTGCGGGCAACAGGGCGCGACACATATCACGGTCGGCCTTGTAGGGCGAGATGAACGCGGTGGACACCACGTGGGCGGCGTCGGAAAACAGCTTGGCCACTTCACCGATGCGACGGATGTTTTCCGTGCGGTCAGCAGGTGAAAAACCAAGGTTTTTGTTGAGTCCCATGCGGATATTGTCACCGTCCAGCACGTAGGTGTGGATCCCGCGTTCGTGCAGGAGCTGGTCGACGGCATTGGCGATGGTGCTTTTGCCGCAACCGCTCAGTCCGGTGAACCACAGCACAGCACCGCGGTGGCCGTTCAGTTTCTGACGGTCTTCGCGAGTGATGCGATGGGCGTGCCAGGTGACATTGGTGGCTTTCTGTTCGGTCATTCCTCGAGGTGCTCCTGCTGAATTCCGTGAGTGTTGGGCTGTTGCTGAAAATCCGGGGCTTTGAATCCGGTGTCGCGCGGGATGATAGAGGACCCCGGGGTTCCCGCAATACCCCGAAAGGCTCTGGAATGCCGTGCCTGACGGTTTTTTCGGAATTGGCGTAGTGCGACATGGTCTGCCGATTCCCGTGCTCGGCAGTTTTTACTCGCTGGCTGCAAATTCACCGCTGCTGCGTAAAATTTGCGGAGAGACGCGCCGGAGAATCCGGTGTGGACTTCGTGTCGTGCCGGTGTGGCATCGGCGGGCGGGGTGATTTTTGTGATTTTACTGCTGAAACAGGATCTGCCAGCGATGTCCGCAGACTCGTCGGAATCTCGAAGCGTGCCTTCCAGTCAGGGCAGTCCCGCGTATGGTCGTCCGGAGGAATTGCCGCCGGTGAAGCCACCGTCTGCCGGGTTCATTGTGCAACTGTTTCTGATACCGGCACTGATTGTGATGGCGGTCGTGGCTGTCTGGGCATTGTTCGGCCGACTGGCGGATTCCGGCACGGACTGGGGTCAGTTGGTGGCCGAGCTGGGCAGTGGGAACGAGCATCGTCGGTGGCGGGCGGCCCAGGAGCTGGCTCAGTTGATTCGCAATGACCAGCTGCAGCCGCCGATTGATCGCCAGCCACTGTCCGGAAATCCGCAGGTTTGCCAGGCCCTGGTGAAACTGCTCAACGAATCGCTCAATCAGACAACAACGGCGCAGGAGGACATTCTGCACCAGGAATTTCTGGCGCGGTGCATGGGGTCGCTGCAGGACAGTTCGCAGACCTTGCCGGTGCTGGCGCTGGCGATGCAGCCGGGACGTGACGTGGAAGTGCGTAAGAGTGCTTTGATGGCGGTGACGACGATCGCCGGAGAAAAATTTGACAAAGCGATGGGTTTTGCGGGGGATGGTTCCGATGCGGACGACAATCTGCAGCGGAAACCACTGGCTGAGCCGTGTCTGGGGGATGCTGCGGTGCTTGAGCAGTTGCGCGTGGCCGCTCAGGATTCCGAACCTGTGGTGCGGCATCTGGCAGCCTATGCGCTGGCCAACGTGAGTGGCCCGGGCAGTATCGAGCAACTGCAGGTGCTGCTGCTGGACGGTGACCGTCGAACGCGGGCCAATGCCGTGATGGGACTGGCTCGCAATGGCGTGGCGACGGCCCTGCCGGAACTGCAGAAACTGTTGCAGGAAGTGTTGCAGCCGACGATATCGTCTGAGTCTGTGGCGTCGGAGGACCAGACGGAGCGAGTCCTGCAGCAGCGGATGTGGCAGGCCGAGCAGCCCATCATGGCTCGCAACTGCCTGCGAGCAGTAAGGGATCTCTGGTTGGTGGCGACTGCGGAACAGCAGGCTCAGTTGAAGCAGTCTGTCGAGGCGATCGGCGGGGCGGATCTGTTTGCGGCCGATGTCCGCAATCAGGCGCGGGAATTGCTGCAATGGATCGGGCGGTAAGTTTTCAGTTGGTCAGTTGGTCAGTGGTCAGTGGTCAGTGGTCAGTGGTCAGTGGTCAGTGGTCAGTGGTCAGTGGTCAGTGGTCAGTGGTCAGTGGTCAGTGGTCAGTGGTCAGTGGGCAGTGGGCGGGGATTACCGGCCCTTCTGATTTGTGGGACCATACCGTAGCCTGGGCTTCAGCCCTTGTCATTACCCACGAAATGGGGTGTTGTCGATGGCATTCCGCCGCTGCATCGCAGGGAATTCATCGTTTTCGGCTGGCAAAGAGAAGCCAATCTAATCCGCCTATGGTGATCGGCGAATGCGTTGGCTGTGAATTCAGGAACAGCTTCGGGAGCTCTGATCACAGTCCCTCGGGCGTTGGCCGAGGCTACGTTGTGCGTGGCCGTTGGCCCACTTCGGGGCGGGGCGCGGCATGCTCCGGTGAGCCATCAGCGCAGCAAAAGGGGGCGTTTCCAGGGCTGCGCCCCTGAAATACCGGAAAACAGCCCTTCAGGCCTGAGCCGCAAGCACACGCACGGCACGAACCAGGCACACGCCGCAACGGCCCCCCAAAGGCCTGAAGGGCCGGTTTCAGCGGAGCCAGGTGCGTAAGCACCTGGTCGCGGCCCCCCCCAAACACCCGCACCAGGCCTGAAGGGCCGGTTTCAGCAGAGCCAGGTGCGTAAGCACGTGGAGCGCCGTGCATGACCACGCAACCACGCTAGCCTTGAAATCGGCCCTTCAGGCCTAAAAACGAATTTTGGGGGTGCCCCAGACCCAGGGCTGCGCCCTGGGCTACCGGAAAACGGCCCTTCAGGCCTGAATCGCAAACAGAAGCACGGCACAAACCAAACACACGCCGCAACGGCCTCCAGGCCCGACGGGTTTCGTGGGTAATGACAAGGCTTCAGCCCGGGCGACTGTACCGCTGCTGTGCCTCACGGCTGAAAAGATCGGTGTCTTAGCTCGGACAATTCTGATTTGCTGTGTGAAGCAACTGTTGCAACTGACGTTGTGAGTGGTGTGGCTTCCAGCAGCGCCGATCCCCGGGTATACCTCGCAGGCGTCGTGGGGCATGGTTGTTTGTGAGTCTTGTGTGTGGGGAGGGTGCAAGGGATGTCGAAGCGAGTCTTGCTGCTGGCCGGTGATTTTGTGGAGGACTATGAAATCATGGTGCCTTTTCAGACGCTGCTGACTCTGGGGGTGCATGTTGACGCTGTGTGTCCGGGGAAGGTTTCTGGCGAGCGGGTGCGGACGGCGGTGCATGATTTCGAGGGGGATCAGACTTACAGTGAGAAGCCCGGTCACAATTTCACATTGAACGCGGATTTCGAAGCTGTGCAGGTTGAGCAGTATGATGCGTTGTTGATTCCGGGCGGACGTGCTCCGGAGTATCTGCGTCTGAATCCTGCGGTGTTGTCGCTGGTGCGGCAATTTGATCAGGCTGCGAAGCCGATTGCGGCAATCTGTCATGGGGTGCAGTTGTTGACGGCAGCGGGTGTTGTGCGTGGACGTAGTTTAACGTGTTATCCGGCCTGCAGTCCGGAGATTGAGTTGGCGGGTGGCAGTTACGTGCAGACGGCGATTGACGGGGTGCATGTGGACGGTCACATGATTACGTCGCCTGCGTGGCCAGCACATCCGGCCTTCTGTCGTGCGTTGTTGCAGGCCCTTGCGGTGATCTGACCCGCCGGTCTTTTGCAGCACTTCGAGGGTGGGAGAATGGGTAATCCCGTCTTGTCGGGAGTACTTGTGTCCAGTGGTCGGACACTGCGCTGTCCGACTTGTCGCGCGATTTTCGCTGAGTCGAAAAATTCCTGTAGAAATCGGGTCACCAATTCCATTCCGCCGTCGTCTTTACAGGTACCGAGAGCACATCTGTCCGCGGTATTGGCTGCATCGGTTCCCCGGACGGTTGCTCTCGGTTTTTTCACATGGTCGTCTCCTGGGCGAGAGGTCTGGCTGTCATTCCCGTGGGCGCGCGGCGCTCGGTTGTGTTGACATCGTCTTCGGCAAGCCGGGTACGGCAGTGCGCCGGTGTGCGTCACCTTCGGGCCATTTTGTGTACTCTGCACCTTGCCGCCGTCCACAACGACGGTCGTTTTTGGCCCCCAGCCCTGTGCTCGGCCCGGCTCCGGTTCCGCCCCTTCCTCTGTAGCGTGGGCTTCAGCCCGGACCATCACGCAGTCCACGTCTTTTGCCAACGTGGCGCGTTATCGTGCTCGCAACCGAGGAAGCCATGGCGTTTCGCGAGTTCACGGAAAATTCGTAAACCGTCAACTGACGTTTCGCGATTCAGGCCTGAATGACGCGGGGCACGAAAGTGGTTTGGGGGCGTGAGGCGGATTTGCTCTGGTTGAAAAAGGCAGTGTTTTTGGAGTGGTGGTGGGGTGCGTCAGTTGCCCGGGCTAAAGCCCAGGCTACGGTTTTTGTCCTCGGCGTCAGGAAGGACGCGGGGGACCAAAGTGGGCTGGGGGTGTGAGGCCGACTAGCTCTGGTTGAAAAAGGCAGTGTTTTTGGGGTGGTGGTGGGGTGCGTCAGTTGCCCGGGCTAAAGCCCAGGCTACGGTTTTGTCCTCGGCGTCCTGAAACGCCGATTTCCGGTAGCCGCGGGCAACGCCCGAGGGACTGGGATCAGAGCTCCCGAAGCTGTTCCTGAATTCACAGCCAATGCATTCGCGGATCACCATCGGCGGATCAGATTGGCTTCTCGTTGCGAGCCTAAAACTATGGATTCCCTGCGAGGCAACGGCCTGGTGTTCAACTTATCCGCTGGAACACAATCTGTCCGGGAATTCCGGGGCCCCAGTCGCCGCCGCGTTTTACCCGGAGCGGTGGGCCTGTGTGGCGTCAGACCCGCAGTGAGCCTTGAAACACTGTGACGGCGTGGCCTGTCAGTCGTACTCGGTCCCCCTGCAGGTCCATGCGGACGTGTCCGCCGCGGCTGGAGGCCTGGAAGCCGAACAGGGTATTGCGTCCGAAGTGTGGTTGCCAGAACGGTGCGAGTGTGCAGTGGGCGGATCCGGTCACAGGGTCCTCGGGAACTCCGCTGGCGGGTGCGAAAAATCGTGAGATGAAGTCGTGGTCGGCGGCATCACCGAGTGCGGTCACAATCACGCCGCGAACTGGTAATTCGGCCAGTTGTTGCAGATCCGGTTGCAGTTGTCGGATGGTGGCGGCGGAGTCCAGTCTGAGCAGCAGATCGAAGCGTGACTGTCCGCACCAGAGCAGTTGTTCGGGGTTGATCCGCAGGGCCGTGGTGATTGCAGCGGGGGGTGTGCTGGCGGAGGGGACGGTAGCGGGGAAGTCGAGTACGATTCCGTTGGCCGTGGCTTCTGCCGTGAGGATTCCGCTGCGGCTTTGGAACTGGATGCAGCTTTGTTTCCAGTGGGGCGTGATCCAGTCGGGCAGGGTGTTGGTGGCGTGCAGTTCGCGGAGTACCTGAACGGTGGCGATGGTGGCGTGTCCGCAGAGGTCGACTTCGGTGGTGGGGGTCATCCAGCGCAACCGCAGGCCGGCGGGGTCGGGTGTAAGGAAGGCGGTTTCGGCGAGGTTCATTTCGGCGGCGACCTGCTGCATCCACTGGTCGGAGGCTGGTTTTTCCAGCAGGCAAACGGCCGCTGGGTTACCTTTGAAGGCGGCGGAGGTGAAAGCGTCGACTTGAAACAGCGGGATGGCGTTCATCGGGTGATTTTCGTGGAAAATGGCGTTTGGGAGCGGGCAATTTCAGGCGTGGGGCGTGTTTTATCAACCTGCAGGGCGTCCGAACCATCGGAAATTCCGGATTTCGGCCCCGACTTTCTTTCTCCCGTGTTGAACTTCATGCGTCCTGCCGATACCTTTCCCGGTTCGGAATTCCCCGAAGATTTCGCGGAATTCTGCTTTCTCTGCACGCCTCCGCCAAGTTGCGGATGTGCCTGTCGAAGCCACTGGCCAAAGTCTTTGGGACTCCAGTGTGTTTGTTGCAGTCAGGGAATTTCTCTGTGCTGCAGCCGAGGTGACGGTCTTCTGAGTGTTTCAGAAGATGGTGCAGAGCGTTAGGAAACCTACAGGAGCTTTCAGGGGAAATGGGTCGTTACACCGGGCCTAAGGGTCGCATCAATCGTCGTCTTGGAATGAACGTGTACGAATCTGCCGGTGCCATCAAGGCGGCAGATCGCAAAGAGGGCCCTCCGGGCATGCACAAGCGCCGCAAGAAGGAAACCACCTACGGTGCGGCCCTGACAGAGAAGCAGAAGATCAAGTATTATTATGGTCTTCGCGACCGTCAGCTCTATCGGTATCTCGACATTGCCAAGCGTACCAAGGGCAACACGGGTGCGACGCTGCTGGTGTTGTGCGAGCGTCGTCTGGACAACGTGGTTCGCCGTGCCGGCCTGACTTTGACTCGCCCGCAGGCTCGCCAGGGCATCGTGCACCGTCACTTCCAGGTCAACGGCCGCACGGTCAGCAAGCCGGGCATCATGGTCCGTCCGGGTGACGTGATCACCGTCCGCAACCGTCCGAACATTCGCAAGATGTACAATGCCGTTGGTGAATCTTCCAGCGGTCCAACGGCTGAATGGTTGTCGGTGGACAAGGCGGCGATGAAGATCATCGTCACAACTTTGCCGACGGTGGACGACGTGATGCTGAAGGTGGACATCGGCCCGGTGGTCGTGTTCATGTCTCGCTGAGTGTCCGCGGAAGCGGTCAGAATGCGGGCCGACGAATTCGTTCGTCGGCCTTTCCTATGCGCTGTGCCACTGATTTTCGCCCCTGGAAACTCAATTTGGCACCGACTGCGATCTGTCCCCTGCCCTGTGCCTCGACTATGATCCACCGGGACGGTCCGGCTGCAGGTTGTCTGTGTGCGTGGCTGCGGTTGTGGTGACCGTCCGTCAGCTCTTTCCTGTCAACTCTGTGGTGAAGTCCTGCGTATTATGGACCCGAAGTTCATCCGCAATTTCAGCATTGTGGCTCATATTGACCATGGCAAAAGCACGCTGGCTGATCAACTGCTGCTGAAGAGCGGCACGATCACTCAGCGCGAATTCCGTGAACAGATTCTGGATGATCTGGAAATCGAACGGGCTCGCGGCATCACCGTGAAGGCTCGGTCGGTCACCATCAACTGGACTCTGGACGGCCAGCAGTACGAACTCAACCTGATCGATACTCCGGGCCACGTCGACTTCCACTACGAAGTCAGCCGCAGTCTGGCCGCCTGTGAAGGTGCTTTGCTGCTGGTGGATGCCTTCCAGGGTGTGCAGGCGCAGACGGTGGCCAACGCATATGCCGCCATCAGTGCGGGGCTGGAAATCATCCCGGTCGTCAACAAGATTGACCTCCCGGTGACTCGTGTTGAGGAGGTGCTGGAGGAAGTCGAGCAGGTGCTGGGACTGGACGCCTCGGATGCACTGCGAGTCAGTGCCAAGGCCGGGCTGAACATTGAATCGGTGTTTGAAGCCATCATTCGAGTCATTCCGGGGCCGAAGGGCACCGCCGAACATCCGCTCAAGGCGCTGGTCTTCGACAGCAAGTACGACAATTATCGTGGTGTCATCACTTACATCCGAGTTTTTGAGGGGGAAGTTCGCAAGGGCGACAAGATTCGGTTCATGCGGGAAGAAATGGTCAGCGAAGTGCTGGAGATTGGCCAGTTCCGCCCGAACATGAAACCCTGTGAGATGCTGGGCCCTGGTCAGGTGGGATACATCCTCACCGGCCTGAAAGAGCTCAGTAAGGTCACGGTTGGCGACACGGTGACTCAGTTTCACGCGCCTGCGGCAGAGCCATTGCCGGGTTATCAGAAGCCCAAGCAGATGGTCTTCTGCGGGATGTATCCGATTGATGCGACGGACTTCGAGAACCTGCGTGAAGAGCTGCAGAAGCTCTCCATGAACGATTCCAGTTTCTCGTTCCTGCCTGAAACATCGGACGCGCTGGGGTTTGGGTTCCGCTGTGGTTTTCTGGGCATGCTGCACATGGAGATTGTGCAGCAGCGTCTGGAGGGCGAGCAGCACATGGATCTGATCCAGACTGCTCCCAACGTCACCTACGAGATTCTGACTCGTGACGGCAATCTGATGGTCATTGATAATCCTCAGGAAGTGCCCGATGCGGGGATTATTGAAGAGTTTCGCGAGCCGATTTCGAAGGTCAGCTTCATTGTGCCTTCGCAGCACGTGGGCACGATCATGCAGTTGTGTCAGGACCGTCGCGGAGTGTATCGCACGACGGAGTACCTCGGGCCCAACCGTGCTCAGATTGTCTACGAGCTGCCGCTCAGTGAAATCGTGTATGACATGTATGACAAGCTGAAGAGCGTGACATCGGGCTATGGCACGATGGATTACGAGATCATTGGTTTTCAGCCGGCCGATCTGGTGAAGATGGATATTCTCGTCAAGGGTGTGAAGGTGGATGCCTTGTCGACGATCGTGCATCGTTCCAATTCTGAGCGTCGTGGTCGTGCTCTGGTGAAGCGATTGAAGGAAGAGATTACGAAGCATCAGTTCGAGATTGCTCTGCAGGCCGCCATCGGGACTCGCGTGATTGCTCGCGAGACGATTTCCGCGTTGCGTAAGAACGTGACAGCGAAGTGTTACGGTGGCGACATTACTCGCAAACGCAAGCTGCTGGAGAAGCAGAAAGAGGGCAAGAAGCGTATGAAGCAGTTCGGCGAGGTGGAAATTCCGCAGAAGGCGTTTCTGTCGGTGCTGGACACGACCAAGGAAGACTGACGGTGCTTCAGGGCTGTGCGGGGGTTGGTTTGGTTGTGGGGCTTGTGATGCTGCAGCTGGTGGCTGGCTGTGGCAGGGCGGGTGACAGCGAGGCGACCGGTGGCCGGGCCGGCGGTGGATTGCCGGCGGTTGCGTCCGGAGTGGACTCGCAGCCGGCATTGTTGTCCGCAGCGGGTCCGGCTGGTACTGCACAGGGGCAGGCGTCGGGGGCGGCTGTAGCTGGGGCCGGCAAGCCGGCGTATCCGATTGTGCGTTATGTTTCGGTGGACCAGTTGCCGCGTGATCTGGTGATCTTTGACAGTGTGTTCTGGGAGCCGGATGACACGGTGAGTCTGCGGCAGAAGATTGCTGCAGATTCGCGGTTGCGGGGTGCTGCGGTGCTGGAGGTGG
>Ga0255095_1000792_pt1 | contig 14936 bp, 12 predicted proteins | sample Colum_Law_RepC_8_2_FD_188435 | JGI IMG/M metagenome (GOLD analysis project Ga0255095, IMG submission 188435) | Freshwater microbial communities from Columbia River, Oregon, United States - Colum_Law_RepC_8d | ecosystem: Environmental > Aquatic > Freshwater > River | place: USA: Oregon...
GGCATCGTGAAGGATACGGATGGCAGGATCACCGAGATTCACTGCACTTATGACCCGGCCACGAAGGGCGGCGATGCTCCCGATGGTCGCAAAGTCAAAGCCACGCTGCACTGGGTCTCGGCAGCACATGCCGTCACGGCAGAGGTGCGGTTGTACGATCACCTGTTTCGCTGCGAGGATCCTGATGAAGTGGCAGATCCGGCACTGGACTGGAAGTCGAACCTGAACCCCGCCTCGCTGGTCATTGTACAGAATGCTCGACTGGAACCATCGCTGGGGGCAGCACCGGTGCATTCGCGCTTTCAGTTCGAGCGACTGGGATACTTCTGCGTGGATGCGGATTCAAAGCCTGGCCACCCGGTGTTCAACCGGACAGTCACGCTGAAGGACTCGTGGGCAAGGGAGCAGTCAAAGGGTTGATGCTGGTGGACAATTGATTCGGCTCAGGCGCTTCTGCCTGGACCATTTTTCTGGCCTCTGATCCGGTTGATTCCATGTTTCGGATTCGTCTGTTGTGTGTGCGGTCTGCTGCAGTGCTGACGGCAGTCGTTCTTTCAGCCGGCATGGCTGCTCCGCTGTCTGCCCAGGTGGCCCGGCCCGAACCCCTGAAGGTTCCGGACGCAGTGGCAACGACGGAAGCCGACATGAAGCCTTACACGGAGCCGCTGGAACACACCACTTTCAAGCTGGAAATGGTGCCGATCCGCGGCGGCAGATTTGTCCTCGGCAGTGCTGAGGGCGAAGCGGAGCGGGGCGAGGACGAAGGTCCTCAGCATGAAGTACAGATCTCACCCTTCTGGATGAGCAAATACGAGATCACATGGAACCAGTATGAGGTCTGGGGCGACCGAGTGGATTCGCTGCGCAGAGCGGCCTATAACAAGCCGTCGACACCGCGGGACAAAGTGGCAGACTCGGTCACGCGACCGACGCCTCCCTACACCGACATGAGTTTCGGGATGGGACGGGAAAATAATCCCGCCATCTGCATGACGCAGCATTCTGCGCGAATGTACTGCACGTGGCTGTCAGCGAAAACCGGACGATACTATCGACTGCCAACGGAAGCCGAGTGGGAGTACGCCTGCCGGGCCGGAACCACGACTGCGTACTCATTTGGTGATGACCCGGCGACACTCGGCGAATACGCATGGTATGAAGCCAACAGTGACGGTAAGTATCAGCCGGTCGGGAAGAAAAAACCCAATCCGTGGGGATTGCACGACATGCATGGAAATGTGGCTGAGTGGGTGCTGGACCAGTATGCCGCTGAGACTTACGGGCAGCGTAAGGAATTGCTGCTGGATCCTTTGGTCGTGCCATTGACGGAGTATCCGCGAGTTGTGCGAGGTGGTGGCTGGGATGATGCTCCGAACATGCTTCGCAGCGCCGTCCGCGAAGGCTCCAACCTTGACTGGAAACAGCAGGATCCCCAGATTCCTCAGAGCATCTGGTATTTCACGGACGCCCTGGGAGTCGGATTCCGCGTAGTGCGGCCGCTGACGGAACCATCTGCTGAAGAGAAAGCCGTCAAGTGGGACAAGAGTGAGCCGCCACAGAAGGATCCGGACGAGGGTGTTTCGGTCGAATAGTGCCACGCTCAGCGAAGGTCCCGTGCTATGCATCATCCAGCCCCCTGGGAGCAACCCACGGAACGACGTGATCAGCCTGGTCAGGGGCTGAATCGCGAGCAGGCATTCCGTCGTATCCTCGACGGACACTGGCGTTATCTGCAGAACGAGCGTCAGCAGATCGTGTTGACGCATGAAGATCGTCAGCGGCACTCGGAAGGTCAGTATCCCTTCGCGGCGATACTGGGCTGTGCTGATTCCCGCGTCTCACCGGAGGTGATTTTCGATCAGGGGCAGGGCGATTTGTTTGTCGTCCGCGTGGCGGGGAATGTGCTGGGCGATTTTGAGCAGGCCAGTCTCGAATATGCCGTGCAGAATCTGGGTGTGCGACTGGTACTGGTAATGGGGCATGAACAGTGCGGGGCGGTCAAGGCAGCTCTCGGTGGGACAGCAATTCCCGGCGCCATCGGTCGACTGATTGAAGAAATCCGTCCTGCTGTCGAGCAGGCTCAGGGGCAGGCTGGTGATCTGCTGAACAATGCCATCCGCCGAAATGTCTGCCATACTGTGGATGTGCTGCTGGAACGCAGCGAAGCGGTACGTGCGCTGGTGGAAGCCGGTGAAGTTCGAGTCATCGGGCTGGTGTATGATCTGACTTCCGGGGACCTGCAGTTTCTCAGCACAGTGGGCTGACTGTGCCGCAACCGAATTCCACCGTGACACCCTGATTCAAAAATGCGGCATGGGCTGTACTGCCCCGCCCCATCCTCGAAAGATATTGCTCTTTTCAACCAACACAACCTGCCCTGCCACCCCAGACGGACTTTTGTCCCTCGGCATCCGGAATGGCCACTACCGTAGTCCGCCGTTGGACTGCAGGTGCCGCTGCACTGCAGACAACAGCGGATCAATCGTCCATTCCTGGATGCGATGCGGAGGACTCCAGTCGAACCAACGATAATCGTCGTGCTCGGTCACGACAATGTCGACAGGTTTCAGCAGCAAGCCCAGAAATACCAGCAACCGCTTTTCAATCAGCCCCTTGCCTCCATACCGTTTCTGATTGACCATGTAGCGGTTTTCAAACTGAAACTGCGAGTCAATCTGCACGGCATCCGCCGGAATTCCCGTCTCTTCCTGAAGTTCACGCAGGGCACACTGCAGTTCAGTTTCGCCCTCGTCCAGATGCCCCTTGGGCAGGTCCCAGCGTCGCGGATGCTTCATCAGCAGGAACGAATCCACCGGTTGGCCCCGCAAGATCAAAAATCCACAGGAAAGAGGCTGACGCACGGTGCGGGACTCCACGAGATCTGACTGTCTGCGACGGCTGTCGCCAGATTCAGGCGACAGGGTTGGGAAGTCGATCGCATCCTACACAGCACCGCCGGATGGGGGAAGACGACTGGACGATTTCCAAAGGCAGAATCACAGGTCCACCACACCATCTGCACGAGGTGTGAGATTTGCCGATTTTTTGCAACCTGCCGATCGACCAGACAATCGTCAGACCGTGCCCCACCCGCAAAAACTAATCTTATGTCCACCCTCAACACCGGAGCTCTTTGAGACATCCGAGCCGTCAACCCCTTGGGAGGGCGAGGCTCCCGCCGAGCCGGCCAACCCTTGGGAAGGCGAGGCTCCTGCCGAGCCGGCCAACCCTTCGGAAGGCGAGGCTCCTGCCGAGCCGGCCAACCCTTGGGAAGGCGAGGCTCCTGCCGAGCCGGCCAACCCTTGGGAGGGCGAGACTCCTGCCGAGCCGGCCAACCCTTGGGAAGGCGAGGCTCCCGCCGAGCCGGCCAACCCTTGGGAGGGCGAGGCTCCTGCCGAGCCGGCCAACCCTTGGGAGGGCGAGGCTCCTGCCGAGCCGGCCAACCCTGGGAGGGCGAGGCTCCCGCCGAGCCGGCCACCCCTTGGGAGGGCGAGGCTCCTGCCGAGCCGGCCAACCCTTGGGAGGGCGAGGCTCCTGCCGAGCCGGCCAACCCTTGGGAAGGCGAGGCTCCTGCCGAGCCGCGAGTTGTCACCAACCGCAGCCCGAGCTTTCCTGCCCGCATTCACCTCACGTCTAACCAAACGCCCCCGAACTGTTCAGCTCAGCGGGAGCTTCGCCCTCCCGAAGGGTCAATACCTCTGGCAAGACAATCTGCGGCTGCGCACAGGATTTCGCGTTGATCCGAATTTTCCGCAGGAGTCGCAGGCGCAGGAAACGCGAAACCGCCCCCGCGGCGGTCAGCAGGTCGCTGAAATTGGTGGCATCGAACGTGCTGTTCCCCAACTCCACATTAGTTGCGAACGAGTGCGAGTCACTTCGCCCCAATTCGATCCGAATCGTCCCATGCACTACCATCAGCTGTCCTGCAGGATACAATTCTCGGAGGAGGGCTCAGGAAGTGGCCCCATTTGATGGGTGAGTCTCCCAGTCAGCAAACAGAAACCGGCCGACGAAAACGGCCAGAGATCATTCGGACCACGGGATCAAATGGCCAGGACGAAACCGTTTAAATCTTCCACGCCAGGTCGGCGATTGCCATTTGAAGACGTTGCGCCGCAAGCAGCCAAACCAGAGGCTGAAGTGACGCTCTCCCAGCTCGAATCGCATCTCTGCAAGGCGACCAACATTCTGCGTGGGCCGTTGAATGCGGCGGATTTCAGGACATGCGTGTTTCCGTTGCTGTTCTTCCTGCATGGCATCGAAGACTTTCGGATTGAACGGGGCGACACGCTGGCCGAACCGAAGCTTGTGGCTGGAGACCGGCTGCAGCAATTCGATCTGTTTCGGCAGGAAGAAGCCGAGATGCATCGGAGGATGGTCGAAGCAGACGTCATAGAATGCGTGCTCGGTCTGGGACCGAATCTGTTCTACAACTCGCCGATGGAGGCCTGCGTCGTAGTTTGCCGAACGAGTCAACCCGAAACGCGTAAAAACAAGGTTCTGTTGATCAATGCCATTGGCGAAGTGACTCGGGAATGGGCTCAGAGCTTCCTCACAGACGACCATATCGAACGCATCGTGAAAGCTTACGAGAAGTTCGAGGATGTCGGTGGTTTTGCACGGGTTGTGACGACCAGTACAATCAGCGAAAAGGACGGCAACCTCAGTATCCCGCTGTACGTCACGTCCGAAACGACGCAGACGAACGAAGAGAATGCCGCGTCTCATGCAACCGCAATTCCGGAAGCACTTACCGTATGGCGGAAGAGTTCTGCGGATGTCCGCACGGCGCTCGCCGCGATTCCTGACGGAGCGTCCCGATGAGCAAAGCGAAAGTGAGGAAGCTCACCGTGATGGTCTCATCGACCGTTTATGGCAGCGAAGATGTGCTCGATCGAATCCACGACATGCTGACGAATTTCGGCTACGAAGTCTGGATGTCGCACAAAGGCACACTGCCGGTGTCGTCACATCGTTCGGCATTCGAAAACTGCCTTGAAGGCGTCCGGCGAGCGGACATCTTTCTGGGCATCATCGGAACTCGGTATGGCACGGGAGTCGATAAAGATGATCCAGCTTCGCTTTCGATTGCCCACCAGGAACTGCGGCTCGCGATCAAGCTGAAGAAGCCTCGCTGGCTTTTGGCCCATGAGAATATCCTGACCGCCCGAACTTTATTTGCGAGACTCGGTCATGAAGGCGTGGAGGGCCGAAAAGCGTTGAAGCTGAAGCGTTCCGATGTGCTGGAGGATCTGCGGCTGATCGATATGTACGAAGAGGCAACATTTGACCGTCTGCCGCTGGCCGAACGAATTGGCAACTGGGTGCAGAAGATTCATTCGGCAGACGATGCGGGACGCTACATTCCGTCTCAGTTCTTTCGGTATCAGGAAGTTCTGGCATTCGTTGAGGAACATTTCAGAAATGGAACTCCTATGTTGGAAGGGCAGGCAGACCGATGACTCCGGAGAAGATCCTGCAACTGCTTCGCCTCGGTGAAAGTCGTCAGGTGGAATTCAGGACAAGCCTGAAATCAACCGATCCGATCGGAAAGAACGTCTGCGGCTTACTGAATTCCTCGGGTGGCTACATCGTTTGCGGAGTCGCAGACGACGGTGAAATTGTCGGCGTGGATATCTCTGACGCACAGTTACTGGCATTCGAACAGAAGTTGCACGAACTGTTGTCACCATCGTCCCTGGTATCTGTGCAGCGGCAGGAATTGAACGGATCTCAGGTTGTGATCATTGAAGTGCCAAAGGGACACGACGTTCCCTATTCATTCAGGAACATCTTTTACATTCGAAGTGGTGAGACTACTCAGGTCGCCAGCAGTGAGATCATTCGCGACATGGTGCTGGCCTCCAGCAGTGAGCCGATCCGATGGGAACGGCGCAACTCACTGGGCGAACTTGAAACGGATCTCGACATCGAAGAAGTTCGACGGACTGTGAAGGATGCTGAGCGAACTGGACGAGCCTGGTTCAATGATTCCAGTGACATGGTGCGAACGCTGGAAGATTTGTCGGTCGCTCGGTATGGCAGAATGACGAACGCCGGTGATGTGCTGTTCACGAAGAATCCCGGCCTGCGGTTGCCGCAAACTCGACTGCGAGCGTACAGCTACAACTCTGACAAAGCGGGCAATAAATTTTCCGACATGAAGTCGCTCGAAGGTCCGGCGATGACTTTGTTCGAGCAGGCTTACAGCTTTATTGTCCGCAACACTCGCACGATCTCGCGGTTCATCAAAGGCAATCCAGTCCGCCAGGACTCACCGTTGTATCCGGAAGCGGCAGTCCGAGAAGCCCTGATCAATGCGTTTGCCCATCGTGACTATTCCAGTGCGTCAGGCGGCATTGCGATTCATGTGTTCCCGCGACGGCTGGAGATCTGGAATTCCGGCAGTCTGCCGCCAGGAGTGAATGCCGAAACTCTGGGACTCGGCCAGTTATCAGTGCTCCGCAATCCAGATATCGCCCACGTGCTGTATCTGCGAGGCCTGATGGAAAAGGCGGGCCGGGGAAGTGTGCTGATGGTCCACGAGTGCGAAAAGAACGGCCTTTCCGCACCGAAATGGCAATCTGAAGAGAACCTCGGCGTCAAGCTGACTTTCTTCGCCCCCGAAGTCACCGGGGAAGTCACCGGGGTAGTCACCGGGGTAGTCACCGGGGTAGTCACCGGGGAAGTCACCGGGGAAGTTGCTCGCCTGCTTGCGGTGATCAATGGCCCGATGAAGCGACAGGAGATTCAGGACGCACTGGGATTGAAACACGAGGACCATTTCCGCGAAGCCTATTTGATACCGGCACTCCATGCGGGACTTATCGAGATGACAATCCCGGACAAGCCCACGAGCAGACTACAGAAATACCGGCTCACACAGACAGGATCAACAGTTCGAGACAGGGCGAATTCATGAGTCCTTCAGATGCCCTGACGTCCTTTCTTCAGAAGAAGCCTCTGGTCCTCGTGACACTGGGATAGAAGCACCGCGACGTGCTCGAAGCGAAGGGATCATTGCTGACAAACTCACAACTGCAGTCCCTCATGAAGAACTGAAGGGAATGAGCTGCGGGCAGATTTGGTGGGGTGCTGTCAGTTGCCGACGACGGAGCGGGGAGCCTCGAAAGTGGCTCAGCGAGTGGCCTCGAATTGCGGCTCAGCAGGAGCTTCGCCCTCCCAAAACAGCGCAGCGACGTCCCCCGGGAGGGCGAGGCTCCCGCCGAGCCGGCCAACCTCGGGAGGGCGAGGCTCCTGCCGAGCCGGCAACCCCTCGGGAGGGCGAGGCTCCTGCCGAGCCGGCCAACCCTTGGGAGGGCCAGGCTCCTGCCGAGCCGGCCAACCCTTGGGAGGGCGAGGCTCCTGCCGAGCCGGCCAACCCCGCTCGGGAGGGCGAGGCTCCCGCCGAGCCGCCAACCCCTTGGGAGGGCGAGGCTCCTGCCGAGCCGGCAACCCCTCGGGAGGGCGAGGCTCCCGCCGAGCCGGCCAACCCCTTGGGAGGGCGAGGCTCCCGCCGAGCCGGCAACCCCTCGGGAGGGCGAGGCTCCTGCCGAGCCGTGGGATTCAGCAGCCAGGCAGCAGTTCGGCTCAGCGGGAGCTTCGCCCTCCCAAAGGGTCAACACCCGTGGCAATGCAATCTGCAACTGCGCACAGGATTTCGCGTTGATCCCTTTTTTGCCCCGCAGACCGCTCCGAGAAGGGCACAGCAGGAGAGGAAACACAGCAGGAGATTCAGTTCGGTCGAGTTTTCCGAAGGAAACGCAGGCGAAGGAAACGCGAAAGCGCCTCCGCGGCGGTCTGCATTTTGCAGAAAATGGCGACAACGAACGTTCCGTTCCCAGCCTCAGATGATCCCCTGCACCACGGTCCCAGGCTGCCCGTCCAGCAGGCTGCCCGTGCCGTTGGCCCGCCGGAATGTCTGCTGCTCATGCCCCAGTCCAAACAGATGCAGCAGTGTCGCATGATAGTCGTAGTGGTTGACCACATTCTCGACGGCCTTGTGCCCGATTTCGTCGGTGGCTCCGTAAATACAACCACCGCGAAATCCTCCGCCCGCCATCCACTGAGTGAACCCGTACGTGTTATGATCACGCCCGATGTTCTTCTCATTCTGAATCACCGGCAACCGGCCCATCTCGCCACCCCAGTGCACCACCGTCGTCGCCAGCAGTCCGCGTTCCTGAAGGTCGCGGACCAGTGCGGCAGCCGGAGGAATCGTGCGACGACATACAGCCGGCAGACCCTGCACGATTCCGCCGTGATGATCCCACGTCTGATTGCCCGTATGTAGCTGCACAAACCGGACACCGCGTTCAATCAGTCTGCGAGCAATCAGGCAGCGAGTTCCGTAATCACGCGTCTCATCGCGATCCAGTCCATACCGCTGCTGCGTGGCCTGAGTTTCCTGGGTGATATCCAGTGCTTCACGGGCTGCCGTCTGCATCCCGGCGGCCAACTCATAGCTCTGCAGCCGAGCACTGAGGTCGTGCTCACCCGGATGCTGCTCCAGCAGCCGCGAATTCAAACGCCGCACATACCCCAGTAACTGCTCCTGCGGAGTCCCTTTGAGCATGGGTGGTGGGTCCAGATTCAGTATCCGCGGTTCCTGCGGCCGCACCACCGTGCCCTGATACACAGAAGGCAGCCAGCCATTCTGCCAGTTCTCCACACCCAGCACCGGCAACCCGCCAGGATCGGTCAGTACCAGAAATCCGGGCAGTCGCGAATTCTGACTGCCCAGACCATAGGTCAGCCAACTTCCGAGAGCCGGTCGACCTCCGAGCTGGCGGCCGGTATTCAGAGCATTAATTGACTCACCATGATTGTTGACCCCGGTATGCATCGAACGGATGAGACAGATCTCATCCGCAACCTCACCCAGCGGAGCTGCCAGCTCACTGAGATCCATGCCACACTGCCCATACTTCCGGAATCGCCACGGACACCCGAACAGCCGGCTGCTGGCCTCGCCCGCATTGTCATATTTGATCGATCCCGTGTAGGTCTGCATGTGCAGCCTGTTCAGCTCCGGTTTGGGATCGAACAGATCAATATGACTGGGACCTCCCTGCATGAACATCGAGATCATCGCAGTGGCTCGCGGCGGAGCAGCCGGAGCCTTTGGCTGCAGATCAAAAACAACAGGCTCCAGAGCCGGCTTCGGTGGCTCCGCACCAGCCGACTGACCACGCACCCATGCGGCAGCCAGCCCCGCCAGTCCAAACGCCTGCTGTGCCAGCAAATGACGACGTGTGAAATGAGACATCCCGCTCGCTCCTGTTTCAGGCCATCAAACCAGCATCATTCCGCGTACAGAAAACCACTGGAACACAGCAGCGCGTGACACCACAGCTGCAGCGGATCCACCGCAGCCCCGGCTTCCACTGCAGGCTTTTCATCCGCCACACCACCAGCCGCTGTTCCGGCTGTCGTCGCACCCGCCGCCAGAAACTCGACCGCCCCGGCCACGTCCGCAGAGGTCGGCCGACGACCAAACACCAGTCGCCACGCCACGTTAATCTGCTCAGCCTGGTCCTGAGATCCAGCCCGCAGTCGCTCGGCCAGCTTGCCCGCCTGCTGCAGTACAAACGGATTGTTCAGCATCAGCAGAGCCTGTGAACTGGTGGTCGAAACCGCCCGGCGTTCGCAGTTCGGCGTCATCCGAGGCAGATCAAACGGCTCCAGTACTCCCAGCGGCATACTCCGCCGCACCTGCACATAAATGCTTCGTCGCAGATCTTCCCCATGCAACGCCTCCACCTTACCCGTCGGACGCCCGGCGGAATCCCGCGTATCGATTGCAATGACGTATTGCCCGACATCATCCGGACTGACGGGGGCCGGGGGCCCCGCCATTTTCCCATTCAACTGGCCACTGACCGCCAGTATGCAGTCGCGAATCGTCTCTGCCTCCAGTCGACGCAGATTCATCCGTCCCAGCAGTCGATTGTCCGGGTCCACTGCGTCGTGTTCAGGACGCCGCACCGAAATCTGACGCCACGCCTGCGTGGAAAGAATCAGCCGATGCATGTGCTTCAGCGACCAGCCACTTTCCATGAACTCACTGGCCAGCCAGTCCAGCAACTCAGGGTGCGACGGTCGCTCGCCCTGCAGGCCGAATTCCCCCGCGGTCGCCACCAAACCCTGTCCAAAATGCAGCATCCAGACTCGATTCATCAGCACTCGAGCCACCAGCGGATGCCGGCCACTGGTGAGTGATCGCGCCCATGCCAGACGTCGACCGGATGTGGGCAGCTCCGGATCATCCTCAGGGATCACCGCTTCCGCCTGCTCCAGCACCGACAATCCACCGGGCGCGACCGGCTGCCGCGGCTGCTGATGGTCGCCGCGTGCAAACAGATGCGTGGGCGGAACCCTGCCAGGCAACTCGGTCAGACACATCACGTAGTCATCCGCTGGTCGCTTCTTCTTCACTTCCGCCGTCAGATCATCCCACTTTTTATTGAACCCAGTCAGCCGATCAGGCAGGTACAGATACACTGAGCCACGATCGACATTCAGAAACGGAAATTCGCGAATCAACTGCTGCTGCTCTTCCGTGCGTTTTTCCTTCGCTGTTTCGCGGGCTGCGCGAGCCAGTGTCTGACGTTCTGCCGGCAGCTTCTGCAACTCACGCTCGAACGTCTCGTGGACAATCCCATCCAGCTCTTCCGTGCGTTTCTTCGCAGTTTCAGCCAGCTCCTGATCCACGGCAGCGGCTACCGCCCTGGTTTCGGCCGACCACATCGAAATGATGCGTCCGCCCGGAGCCCGCCATTCCGCAAGGTTCCACGCCGGCTCAAATATCGCACGCAGCCGGTAATAGTCCACCTGACTGATTGGATCGTAGCGATGATCGTGACACTGAGCACACCCGACAGATAAACCCAGCAGGGCCGTGGACACCGTTTTCAGAGTTTCAGCAACGACTTCATTGCGAGCAGTCGGCTGGTCCACCGAACCGTCGGCTGTTCCGTCCGGAGCCATCCGCAGAAAGCCGGTAGCGGTCAAAGCATCCGCCTGCTCGGGCGTCAGATTTTCCCATGGCGGAGCCACCAGTTCATCGCCCGCCAGTTGTTCGACCAGAAACTGGTTCCATGGTTTGTCGGCATTGAGTGAGCGAATGACGTAATCGCGGTACTTCCACGCCCATGGTCGCTCGGGATCCTTTTCGGTGTAGCCATCGCTGTCCGCATAGCCGGCAACATCCAGCCAGTGCCGTGCCCACCGCTCGCCGTAGGCCGGAGCCGCCAGCAGCTGCTCGACAACCGTGCTCCACGCTTCCGGTGACTGATCGGCAGTAAACTGATCAATCGCTGCGGTCCCGGGCGGCAGCCCATGCAGATCGAGCGATAGTCGACGCAGCAGAGTTTCGCGATCCGCTGCAGCAGCAAACTGCAGTCCCTGCTGCTGCAGTCGCTGCAGCAGGAAGGCGTCAATGGGGTTGGCTGGCGCGTTCGGCTGACCGGCAAAGGGCACCGGCGGACGGATGATGGGCTGAAAGGCCCAGTGACTGCGGTCCTCGTCGGAAAGCAACAGTCCCGGTGCCGCCAGCTCAGGTTCGGAGGCACGCACTTTTGCCCCCGCCGCAATCCACTGCTGCAGCACCTGCAGGTCCTGAGGTGGGACCTTTTTTTCCCCCGGTGGCATCTCCCCGCTGGTGATTCGCTGGATCAGCAGACTGCCAGCCGGGTCATGCGGCACAATTGCGGGACCGGAATCGCCGCCTTTCTGTAACTGCCGGGCAAAGCGAGCGTCCAGACCGCCTTTGAACTCCGCATCCTCGCCGTGACAGTGCCAGCACCACGTCTTCAGTACTCGTCGTGCCTCAGTTTCAAAAACCGGATCTTCCGCCAGCACACTCTGCGATGACAGCCAGCCATACAGCAGGATCGCAGGCAACAGAAACAGGTCACGGCGCTGTGGCGGAGATTGAGAAGAGGTTTCAGGCAGAGCACACATGCGGGAGGCTCCGAGGTCAGAAAGCGAGTTTGGCGGGGCCCGGCAGGACGCCGAGTGCGGGCGGGGAAGAAACGGCCGAAAATCGCCAGCACCGGAAATTCCGGATCCCGTCGAATTCGGCTGTCTGGCTGATCTTAACGCCGAGGCAACCCGCGGGAAAAGCAAGATTGACCAAAACCGGGGGGTTTCTGTGTCGCAGGTCGCTTTCGCAGGCGATATTTCCGATTCGAAGCCGTGGCGAAGTCGGATTTCGCTTGAGCAATCTGCCGAAATCGGACAGGATAATCACAGGTCCCCCCTTTATTTCGGCAAGCGAAAGCTGCTTATGACATCCACCTGCAATTTGCTGCTCCGCAGAACACTGCTTGGACAGGCCGGCTGTGGCTTTGGTTCGCTGGCGCTGCAGGCGCTGCTGCCGCAGGTTGCCACCGGTGACCAGTTCGGCCCGCCTGTTGCCAGCCTTTCCAGCCTGCCAATGCTGACTCCGCGTGCCAAACGCATCATCTTCGTATTCATGCAGGGCGGGCCCAGCCATGTCGATTCGTTCGACAACAAACCCGAACTGACGGCTCGACACGGCCAGAACATCGACTTCACCGGTGTCCGCTTCGGCGACTTCGGCAAAGTTACGCAGCAGAAACTGATGAAGCCGCTCTGGAAGTTCCGCCCGGGAGGCCAGTCCGGCAAACTTGTCTCAGACCTGTTCCCCGAAATTCGTCGACATGTGGACGACCTGTGTTTTCTGCATGGGCTGCACACCGAAGGTGTCGCTCACGGACCGGCCACGCTGTTCCTGCACACCGGTGCCACAGTGCAGGTCCGTCCGTCGCTGGGTTCGTGGGTGCTGTACGGCCTCGGCTCAGAGAACAGTGACCTTCCGGGTTTCATTTCTCTGATGCCTTCTGATGCCAACGGTGGACCGCGCAATTTCAGCAACGCATTTCTGCCCACCGTCTATCAGGGCACACCCATAGGTCGGGCCCAGGCTGGTGGGGGCCAGATGACAATAGATCACATTCGCAGTCCGCACCTGTCGGTGCAGCAACAGCGGCAGCGATTCAACCTGACACAGCAGTTGAATGCTGTGCAGGCAGCCGCCGCACAGCAGGGCCGCGACGAAGCGGAGGCCGTGATTCGCAGTTACGAGCTGGCGTGGAGAATGCAGTCCACGGCACCTCAGGTGATGGATCTTTCCCAGGAAAGCCAGCAGACTCAGCAGCTCTATGGCATTGGTGAAAAGGAAACGGATGAATTCGGGCGACAGTGCCTGCTTGCTCGACGCCTTGCTGAATCCGGTGTGCGGTTTGTGCAGGTCAACTATGCTGACCAGTCCACCAATCCCCGCTGGGACCAGCATTCCAACATGCCGCAGCACGCCATTCATGCCAAAGCGACGGACAAACCAGTGGCCGGCCTGCTGCAGGATCTGAAGCAGCGCGGGTTGCTTGAGGACACCCTCGTGTGGTGGGGCGGTGAATTCGGTCGCACGCCGTTTTCTCAGGGTTCTGACGGCCGTGACCACAATCCGCGCGGATTCACCGTGTTTCTTGCTGGTGGCGGAGTCAAAGCAGGGTTCTCGTACGGATCCACCGACGAAATCGGACATTTGGCGGTGGACGGCAAAGTGCACATGCACGACCTGCACGCCACGCTGCTGTGGCTTTTGGGACTGGATCACGAACAACTGCGATTCCAGTACGCCGGCCGGCAGTTCCGTCCGACAGATGTTTACGGCGAGGTCATTCACGACATTTTTTCGTGACTCGGCTGCGCCGTAGCCTCGCACAACGGTCGAGGCTCAGGTGACCCGAAACGCAGGTGGCAAACAACGCCCTCCGGACACAGATGTAACCGACTGTAACGCACGAACAACGCCCGGCGTCAGATGTGCACGGGCGACACACACCACGGAAGAACAGCGGCGCCCAGAGGCCCGCCAAACTTCGCAGTTTCCGTGAAATTGCGTGTGCGTCCGTGGCGACGATACCCATGCCACCATTCGTCCCAAACTCATTGGCCATCCTGATTCGTGTCAGTCGTGGTGCAAGCCGGCAACACCTGCACCAAACCGTAATTCCACGCCGCAAATCCGCACGATTCCCGGCATTTCAGGGAACGCGGCTTGAATAGATGCGGTATGCTGTTACACCCATGGGTGTGTAATGCCTTTTTCTATTTGTTTCAGCACCGCCGCTGCGTCAATCCAGACTGTGAGGTATCCATGGCCATCGGGATCAACCCCCTCATCGATTACGCCTTCAAAATGCTCTTCGGAAGCGAGAGGCACAAGGCGCTCACGATTCGCCTCATCAACACTGTACTGGTCGGACAGCCACCCGTGACCGACATCAGCTTCCCCAACACCGTCCACAGTAAACTGTCTGAGGACGGAAAGTTCTTTATCCTTGATGTCGCGGCCGAAGACGTGCTCGGACGAAAATTCAACGTTGAAGTCCAGATCGCTCTGCCAGCCGGCATGGCCAAAAGAATGGTTTTTTACACCGCTGAGACCTACGTCAGAAGGCTGCAGCAGGGGCAGAACTACACCGATCTGCTGCCCTCCATCAGCATTTGCGTACTTGCGGGAGCTCTGATCAGTCAGCCTGCAAAGCTGCATCTTGACTTCCGACTCCGCGAAGAATCACTGCCGTTGACATTGACGGACGATCTGCAAATCCACTTTTTGCAGTTGAATCATCTTCAGGTCACCGCGGAAACGCTGTATAATGCGTCGCCGGTTGAACGCTGGTGCTGGTTTCTCCGCCATGTGCAGGAACTCACCACAGAACAGGTCAGCTTGTTGCTGCCTGATCCGGAATTTACCGAAGCCGCCAAAGTCCTCGATATGATTGCCCAAACACCAGAACAACTCCAGGAATACAACGCTCGCGTCAAAGCCCAGCGCGACGAGGAAGCCCGCATCATCTACGCCCAGCAGCAGGGCATCGAGATCGGCGAAGCTCGTGGCGAAG
>Ga0255095_1000796_pt1 | contig 14904 bp, 11 predicted proteins | sample Colum_Law_RepC_8_2_FD_188435 | JGI IMG/M metagenome (GOLD analysis project Ga0255095, IMG submission 188435) | Freshwater microbial communities from Columbia River, Oregon, United States - Colum_Law_RepC_8d | ecosystem: Environmental > Aquatic > Freshwater > River | place: USA: Oregon...
CTGCCTGCTGCGGAGCAGAGCGCGTGCCTGCTGCAGCGGTGAGCCCGATGAATCTTGTGAATTCATTTCCGATCCCTTCAGGTGGGGGGGGGAAATTGAGGAAAGCCGGGGAATCTGGCTGGCGAGCTCAACCGGATCGTGGCGGGCGGGTGCCGATCCGGCAATATCTGCGTGGTTGTCGGCATGGAGGCGGAAATCGCCGCTGCCGACCGGGTTGCAATGGCACGGGCAGCAGACGCTGACCGGTTGAGGCCCGATTATACGGTTGTGGCGGACCGGGAAGGAATCTCGGTTTTCCAAAAATGCCGGAAAAGGCGGCCGAAGATCTTTCCCGCCTTGCCAATGTCAAACGGGGAAAGACAGCGCGACGGGAGATTCCATGTTTCAAGCGGCAAAACCGGGTCCGCCGATCGAGGACATCGGAGACGAGACCCGCTGTGGGAGCGTTTCCGCGAAGTCGCTCGAATTATGGAATGCGCAGGTACAGGATGTCCGGAATGACGCTGCGAAAGCTTCTGGCTGTCGTACTGACGGCTGCTGGATTGTTTTCTGGTGCCAGTGCTGAGGAAAGTGGTCGCCGGCAGACGCCACTGGTGCGTGCCGTGCAGCAGTCGCGGCATGCGGTGGTCAACATCCATACCGAGAAGACGGCCGCCGAGGAAAAGGGCGCAAGAGTTTTCAATCCTCGGCCGCGCAAAGTCACAGGCATGGGCACCGGAATCGTGCTGGATGAGCGCGGCTACATTGTGACCAACTACCATGTGATTCAGGATGTGGATCTGGTCACGGTGACGCTGTTCAACGGCAGCAGTTATGACGCTCAGGTCATCTCGTACGATCGCCGCCAGGATCTGGCGATCATTCGAATCGAACCGGATGAGCCGATGCAGGTGCTGCCGATCGGGACTTCCAGCGACCTGATGGTGGCGGAAAACGTCTATGCGGTCGGCAATGCCTTCGGGTATGAAGACACGGTCACGTCCGGAATCATCAGTGCACTGCACCGGGATGTTGAAGTGGATGAAGTGCAGTCTTACGAGAATCTGATCCAGACAGACGCCAGCATCAATCCGGGAAACAGCGGTGGTCCGCTGCTGAATCTTGACGGCGAAGTCATTGGCATCAATGTGGCCATTCGTTCGGGAGCTCAGCGGATCGGGTTTGCCATTCCGATCGACGATGCTCGTCGCACAATTGCCCGTCTGCTGAGCAGTGAGAAGCTGAGCGGGCTCAGCCATGGAGTGGTCGCAGAGGACGTGAAGACGGCAGAGGAATGCAAGCTGGTGGTGCGTTCGGTGGCAGCAGAAAGTCCGGCTCAGGCGGCCGGCCTGCAACCCGGTGACGTGATCACAAAAGTCCGTGAAATCACGGTCCTCGATGGTGTGGATTTTGAGCGGGCGCTGCTGGGCGAAGCGCGCGGCAGGTCCGTGGACGTGGTGCTGCTGCGAGAAGGTCGCACGCTGACCCGCCAGCTGCAACTGGACGCTGTGGCCCCGGCCAGCCCGGATGTCGCGGCTGTCGAGCCCCGCGACAAGCCTGAAGGCCAGCGCGTGGTGGCACGACCAGTATCGACCCAGCAGAAACCAGAGACCACCGCCGTGGATGCTCCTGTGCCTGCCGTCGATGCCGGGTTTGACCGAGCATGGGAAGTTCTGGGGATTCGCCTGCGTCCGCTGAATGAGACGGAGCGACTGGAAGTGACCGGCAGGTCGTTTCCGGGGGCCAGAGGTCCGGTTCGCTACAACGGCGGAATGAAGATCACCAGTGTGCGACCCGACAGTGTAGGAGCCAGTCTGCTGCGTGAAGGAGATGTCCTGCTGGGACTGGATGGCTATGAAACGGTCAGCTCTGGCAACCTGGGATTCATTCTTGGGGAGGGCCGGGTGGCCACGTTGTCGGGAATGAAGTGTCAGTACTACCGAAAGGGCAGCAGTCCATTGGAAGGGTTGCTGCACCTGAATCGCTGATTCCTGGCCGTTATGAATGTGTCGGCGATGACGTATTTACAGGCTGTGCCCGAGACTCCGATTCTGGGGATCACGCAATGATCAGGCGGGTTGCAGCCCCCAGTGTTCTGTACAAACGAACAGATAACCATACGAATCTTGACGAAAGCGAACGTCGGACTGGATTCCGTTCTTTCAAACACGGAATCTTTGGAGTAAGTAAGGGTATCACAAACTGCGCTGTTTCGGCCGTCCTGGGGTAAGTCTGCGCCTGCGGTGTTCTCCAGGGTGGCGGAATTCTGGCGGCGCAGGGGTTTCCAGAAATCCACAAACGGGGCTTGCTGCGGGCCGGATCAGATCCGGTGTGGCAGCAGCGGCGCAATTGACATGTCAACGACGTTTCGAACCTGCCCGGGCTGCCAGTCGATGATTCTGTCGGACACCGATGAGTGTCCGCAGTGTGGGCATACGTTTTATCAGCGGCGTGGCACCGATGCTCAGCCGACGTCACCGCAGGTTCGTCGTGGGACGACGGAGGTTCGGGTTGGCTGTCCGCACTGTGGTGAGATGGTGCGTGCGGGGCTGGTGCGATGCTGGAACTGCAATGGGTTCATGAAGGAAGAGATCGCTGCGCGGTACGCGGACCTGACTACAAATCCGCAGAAGATCATTTACAGTATGATTCCGCTGGAGGAGCGTACGGACTATCTGCCGGCGCGTGTCGCGACAGCCAGCGACGACAGCGACGGGTTTACTCTGGCTGACGACGTGCTGGCGGATTCTGCTCCGGGCGGTGGCTTCGCCTTGCCGGCCGCTACCACGAATGCTCCGGTGGCCGACCTTTCTTCATCACCTGATCGTCCGCAATCGACGACTCCGCGTGGCAAGGGCGTCATTGCTGATGCGCTGGAAGCCGAGGCTTCACCGGCGGACAAGGCTGCTGCATCCGGCGACAAGTCGGCTACTGCAGCAGAGAAGGCGGCTGAGGGTGCGTCAGCGAAGTCGGGAGGTGGCGGAACGGACGATCTGTTTTCGATCGCGATGCAGGAGCAGCGTGATGACCGGCGTCGTCGCAGTGAGCGACTGGCTGAGCGGGCGAAGCGTCAGATGCTGTTGCCCTGCAAGTGCGGAGCCTGGGTTCGAGTGACGGACGACATGGCGGGCAAGGTGGTGCGTTGCCGTCAGTGTCGCCAGCCGGTGCAGGTGCCTGAAATTCGTCGTCGTGTCACGGAGAAGAAGGAAGAATCCACTGCTCCGAAACTGGACGTCACCTGGGTGAACGATGTCTGGTTCCATGTACTGACTCCGACCAGCGTTGTACTGAAGCCCGGCAGTGCTGCGGCACAGCACACGGAAGCCGACATTGCGATTACTGACACCGGCGTACACATCATCGCTTTTGAAAGCGGTGAAAAGAAGAAGAAATCACTGCTGGGCTTTGGGTCTTCGGACAGGAAACAGGATCGGACGGCTCACCGGAAGCAGGTTCGTGATGAGATTGCTGCGAAGGGTTCGCTGAGCGGACTGACGGGCTGTGATGTACGCAGTATCAGTGTCGATGACGTGCGTTCGCTGAAACTGGTGCAGCCGATCGTGAAGGTGCAGGAATCAATGTTTGCGGGCGTACCGATTTTCGGCGAGGGCCGCATCGCTGTGTTTCTGCCCATTGCTCGCGAGCAGGGTCAGCAGGCCTACTGTTCCTGCACCATTTCCGGCTGGCGACTGCTGGCAGCCCGACTGAAGGAACTGTTTTCTCTGGAACTGCCGACGGCAGAGAACGGCGTACCAGAGGCAGAGAAATCGGATACTTACAGCTGTTTCGTCAATCAGTCGAAGGTGGAATCCATCCGCAACCTCGTGTACTACCAGCAGGATCCGGGATTTGAGCTGGAGCTGTCCGGTTTTCGCTGCACGGCCTGTGGTGCTGTGGTCAGCGAGGAAGGCCGGAAGAAGAACAAGCTGGGTGGTGCAAATGGCAGCGGAATTGCCAAAGCCAAGTGCCCGAAGTGCAGTGGCAAAATGGGTGAAGACAAGCTGTTCCGGCTGAAGAAGTCCCCTGAGAAGCCAGCGGCTGAGTGATCAGTCGGCCACAGGTCTCAAAGACTGCTCCATCACCTTGTAGCCGGCATCACGGAAACCCAGGCTCTGATAGCACTCCTGTGCCGCTGTGTTGTCGTGTTCCACATACAGCCTGAGGCACACCGGGTTGTCTTCCATCTGTGCCACTGCTGTTGCGAATTGCAGCAGTCGCTGAAAGACCTTTTGACGTCGGCAGTCAGCCTGCACGTAAACACTCTGCAGCCAGATCATCCAGCCATTCCGCCAATCGCTCCATTCGCGAGTCAGCATCAGTTGTCCGACGACGCCCGCCTCATTTTCAGCCACAAAGTACCGGACTTCAGGGTATCGGCCAAGTCCTCCCTCAACTCCGGCCAGTACCAGGTCCCGATCCAGTAGTCGGTGTTCGGTTTCCCAGGCGAGTCGGCAGTTGAAGTCGGCCAGAACTGTGGCATCGCTGAATGCAGCGGATCGGAATCGGACATCCATAATCAGGGTCCTGAGCACAGTTCGATGACGTGATTGTCGGGATCCAGCAGGAACACCTGCACGGCACCATCAGGTCTGAGTCTGGCGTCGTCCATCAGCGGAATGCCCGCAGCCTGCAGTTGAGCAGCCGCGGTTCGAGCATCCGGCACAGCAAAGGCGATGTGGTGGTTTCGCGTACTGCGCTGCAGCACTTCGACCGGGAATCCGGCAGGGCCGCTGAGATCGTGTTCCAGAATCAGATGGATCAGAGTGGCTCCGGCCTGAAACCAGCAGCCCGCGAAACTGAAGGCTGGTCGCGGCACCTCCCGCATACCCAGCACATCCACGTAAAACCGGCGACTGCTGGCAAGATCCTTCACGACGAACGTGACGTGATCAAGCTGCAGAACACTGACGACAGAGGCCGACATTGGCGGGTTCCTGTGCTGGAAGCTGAGCGATCGAAGGACAGCCCGGAGACATCACGGAGCCGAGTTCGCTCGCACATAAATGTTTGCAAACTGAGCGGGACCAGCCGCTGACAGCGAAAAGGCGGTTTGCGTCGCAGCAGCGTCCGCCACGACCGGCTTGTCGTTCACGTGAATCGTCAGGCGACCGGACGTCACCTGCATCTGAATCCGTGCCCAGTCACGGCCTCCCAGTTGCTCAAGCGACAACTGCTGCCCGGCGATCGTCACGGACTGACAACCGTCCCCCGGCCGCACGTCCACCAGAAACGTTCGCTCACCAATCGACTCCTGACTGAGCAGAACGGCGTCCGCCGCCACCGTGGCACGACCATCATAACTGAGCGTCCAGTCGTGCGACTGCCAGTGACCGGCACCCGCAACCGTCGGCAACCAGCCACGCAGGTTCAATCCCGTATAAATGCTGCGGAATCCTCGCGCTGCCACCGCCACGTGCTCGGCTGCCACCGGAGTCTCCGGAAGCTCCTGAATCCGCAGGTTGCGATACTGCACAGTACCACCTTCCGACTCAATGCAGATATAACCCTTGCGGGGACTGGCGTCGGTGCCGCGAGTCACGACTTTGCCGTTCACCGCAAGGCTGATCGCCCCGTCCCGACACTCAATCCGGTAATGATTCCACTCGGGTGACGCCTTCGCTCGCTCCTCCGTTGGAAACGCTCGACTGCCACCGCGCCCATTCACCGGAGTCATCGTTGCACCATGTATCGGGAAAATGTCCCCATGCGTGGTGTGTCCCTTGCCCTGACCATACCCATGATCCAGCACCTGCACTTCAATGCTGCGGTGAAATGGCACGCCCTTTGACGTAATGTCGTCAGCCCACACGAAAATCCCGGCGTTCCCGCCCGGCACCATGTGCCGCCACTCCACCTCCAGAATGAAGTTCTGGTACATCCGCTCCGTCCGCAGCTCGCCCGTCGGACGGCCACTGCACACCAGCATGCCCTCCCGGATACTCCACGTGTCCCGCGGAGTATTCACCAGCACCCAGCCCGACAGATCACGCCCGTTGAACAGCGGTTGAAAGTCGTCCTGAGCAACCGCCGACGACAGGATGACACCAGACAGACAGATCAGCACCATGGAATGAAATAACGCGCGGCGGAACGTCATGGCAGGAAACTTTCGGCAGGCAGAAGTCTGTGAAGGCGAATGTCGCTGACTGGCCACCAAACGGGAAGCCGATCACTTTTTCAAATGGAAGTAGGCGTGAATATGAGGCTGGCCTCGGAAATACCAGACCATCTCAGGGCTTTCAATCTGCCACGTGTCCCAGACCTGATCATTGCCGATGTCGTAGCGACCGGCAAACCACGAAACATGCAGCTGGTCCACCAGACCGCGTTCCTGAATGGTCTGCATCGTGGCTTCGACGTCGTCGGAACGGAACATCGCCAGCATTCGCTTCATCGTGTCCAGAAACAATTGCTTCTGATCTGCACTGAGACCTGAACAGGCCAGTCCATGAACCGGTGCGGACTTTTGAATCACCTGCGCCGGATCCTCGCTGCGCGGTTCCGCACTGACCAGTCCCTGCTGCTGCTGCTGAGCCGTCAGACCCCGCACGAACTCGTTGAAAATCCGCCCCTGATACCAGTACAGATTGCCACGATGATCACTGGCCTCATTGAAATTGTCCCGCATGTTTTCCTCGGAGTGCGGGTAGTGGCCGTAGAAGATGGGAGCCCCCCCGAACCCCTGCCCGCGGTCCGTCAATCCGCTGCAGCGGCGCGTCACATGATGACCGGTGTAGATGAATTCGAAATCGGGAGAATCCGGAGTCCCGAAGAAGCCGGCAGCCGGAGCATTTTTGGCCTGACCATACTGGTCAATCCGCACCTGCTTTTTGACGTCATCGAGGTATTCGCCGCTGTGCAGCGAATCAAAGATCCGCTGAATCAGTTCCTGCTGATCCTGATTGAATGTGGCCGGAATGCGGTACTCGGGATGAATGTACCACCAGTTGCTGACGTACTGCCGTCGTGGATGATCAGCCGGCAGGCACACTTTGGCTCGCTGTTCATCACTGAGACTTTTGTAAAGCTGCAGCGGCAATGGATCGCTGGAGCATGGGGTGACCGGTGCCGCTGCGACAGGGCGGACGGCCGAGTGCGGCAGCACAAGCCCGGCCGCGGTGGTTGCTGCGGCAGCGAGGAAACTGCGACGTGGAAGTGCGTTCATGAGTTTTGGCTTCTAAGGAATCAACGCCGACAGGCAGCGGAACCGCAAATCGGTACTGCGCTCCGCGATATTACCGTTGACAGGGGCAGTGGATCAAGGCAGTCGGCTCAAGCGGTCGGAAAGGGCCGCCCGTGGCACCACGAATGATGCGAATGATGCGGCCCCTGTCTGCCCCGGAATTTGTGACTCTTCGGACAAAAGTCGTTTGGGGGTGAGAGCCACAGGGCCCGCAGTTGAAACACCGCGTGCTTTAGAAGGATAAGATCGGGCAGGAACGCCTTGTCATTACCCACAAAACGGGGCGTTCGCGATGGCTTTCCGCCGCTGATCCGCTGAGCTGATGAAACCCAAACCTGCGAAAGGGCCGTTGACCGTTTTACGAATGTTTCCGCACACTCGCGAAACACGGTGGCTTCCGCGGTCGCATGCATGATGGCGAGCCACGTTGGCAAACGACCTCGACGGGGTGCGAAAAACGTCATTCGAGGATCGAGGGTCATGACAAGGGCTGAAGCCACCGCTGCGGTTTTTGTCCTCGGCCGGGCAGGAATGACGCGGGCTACCTTTTTGTCCTCGGCCGGGCAGGAATGCCCGGGCTACCTTTTTGTCCCCCGCGTCAGGGAGCACTGGCCGTGAAGCTGCGACTTCGATGTTGCTCGAAGGTGATCAGGGATTTTCGGCAGCGCCAGGACCCCAGTCGCTCTGGTTTTTCAGCAGACGGGGCGGTACCGGTGTCTGCAGTCTGTCGCCTGTGTCGGTGAGCCACTGATCCAACTGCGATCGCAGTGCCTGCAACTGATCAGAATGTTCGGGCTGGGCTGCCAGATTGCGCTGCTCGCAGGGATCCGCCTGCAGGTCAAAAAGTTCTTCCGCTGGTCGCTGATGATAACGTTGCAGGAGGACTGCCGCAGTGGCATCGGTCTTCGCTGCGGCTTCCCATTCCGAAAAGAAATCGCGCTGCCCCAGCCGTCCTCCGACAAGGTCAATGTGGGTCGTGAATGCGGCATCGGGACGCAGATTGCGAATGTACTTCCAGCGCTGCGTGCGGACACACCGCATGGGATAGACATTCACGCGATTGTCGTTGACGTGGGAAGCGTAAATGGCGTCGCGGTGCTGCGCTGCTGCACGCAGCAGCACAGGCAGAAACGAACGACCATCGAGGTCGGGGCGAGGAACCCCGCCGGCCACTTCCAGCAGTGTCGGCAGCAGATCGATCCATGACACCATGGCCATGGTGCGGCCGGGAGCGATCTGCCCCGGCCAGGCGACAATCAGGGGCGTGCGAATTCCCGCGTCATACAGGTTCCACTTGGCCAGCGGCCATTGCGCTCCGTGATCCGCCGTGAACACCACAATGGCATTCGGCAGGTGCTGACGGACCGCCTGCAGAATCGTGCCGAGATCCTGATCCATTTTCTTCACAGCCGCCACGTATCTTCGGCGCCAGTGCTGCGTGCGGGGCGTATCAATGCTGCCGGCTGGCAGGGGCAGCAGGTCCGACGATTCGTTATTACCGGCGTCTGCTGAAATTTCAGGCCAGGGGACATGCGGCCAGTTGCTGCCGATCATCAGACACAGTGGCCGCGATGGTGATTCCGTTGCAGACTGCTGTCGCGATCGAAGAAAGTCCACAGACGCCTGAATTCCGCCATGATCATGAAATGTATCGTGCGCGAAGTGATCAAAACCGTAATCGGCAGTGTGCCTGTAGTGAGCAACCTTGCCAAAGGCAGCCGTTTCATAACCCAGGTCCCGAAAGTCATGAGGCCACTTCTGCAGTTCGGCTTTGGGTTTCTGGTGATTCGATTCCGCGCCATTGCGAGCCGGCCACAGCCCTGTCAGCAGAGCTGCGCGACTGGGAGCACAACTGGGCGAAACCACAAAAGCCTGATCAAAGACGAGGCCCGCATCGGCCAGTGCCTGCAGGTTAGGGGTGTGGCCCGGAGCAGCTCCCCACGGAGAACCGTCCAGCAGTCCGAAATCATCCGCCAGTATGACCACGATGTCCGGACGCGCGGCGGGTGACTGGCCTCGTGCGGCAGCCGGACCGGGGAGAAGTATTACTGTCAGCAGCAGCAGCGGATAGGTCACAGGGTTCATCAGGATTCCGTTTTCGAGTCAGGGGGGATGGTCGCAGTGTAGCAGAATTCCGAACAGGACTTGCACTGTGGCTGTGGCGGTGACAGCAGGCAGCGGAGTTCTATTGCGGAGATTGATCGATGTGAATGAGAATACGGGTTGCAGGTATGATGGATGGAGGCATGTGGAGCAGGACATGTTGAGTCGACGCGTGGGCCTGATGGGCATTCTGAGTCTGAGTTTCACTGCGGGCTGCATCGCTGGTGGTGAGCAGACTGGTGCGAGCAGTGTGCAGAGCGACGGCAGGCGACCGGACGAACCGCTGGATCCGGCGGCGGTATTGCTGATGCCGTCAGAATTGTCACCGGGGCAGCGAGTGGAACTCTGGCGGGCGGAGGGTCCTGCTGCTGGCAGGGCGGCAGCCACTGCTGAAGTGGAGGGCCATCCGATTCGGCGTTACAGCGGTACGATTGTGCGAACTGATGCGGCTGAGGTGGAGTTACGGCCGGCGGCGCAATTATTGCAGGTCGCTGAGGTTTCGGCAGTGCCGGTTCTGGGCCGAGTTCCGTATATCAATCGGGCGTTTCGCAAAACACGAGTGCAGGATCAGCTGCAGCCTGTCGACGGTTCCGTCGTGGTGCCTCGCAATGAACTGGTCGCGGCGTGGGATTTGTCGGCCGTCAGTGAGGACCGCCTGCTGGCACTACGACCACCGGAAAGAATCGGTGTGGACTTTGACGCGGCCGGGCACGAGGCATTCCTGCTGCAGCCACAACATGACAGCACCAGCCACGAACATGAGTGAGTCGGTGCAAGGCTGTTAAGTATTGTCCGTCGGTGGGGGGTGGCCTGCCCTGTCATTGGGTGACGGTGGGGGGTGGCGATTGCAGATGCTGCAGCAGGGTATCGGCCCAGAGTCTGGCAGCATTGCGCTGGCCGATGGGACTGAAGTGGCGTCGTGACTGCGGGCCACCGCGATTTTCGCCCTGCAGTGTGTCGGTATCCGGACCAGGGGCAAATCCGGGCAGTCTGCTGACCTGCAACAGAGCGTCTCGAATGCGGTTTTCAGCATCGGGACGGTGATAGACTGTTGGATGATGGGTGGACAGTGCACAGAACCATGGCGGAGTAAACTGCCACGACGCCACTGCCGCGGCCTGAATCTGCTGCAAGCGGCTGACGTAGTCGGCGGTCGAGGTGTTTTCGATGACATCCGATTCGCCCTGCTGCCACAACACAGCTCGAAAGGTTCCCAGTTTCCTTCCGATCTGCTGCAGTCGCACGGACAGCGGTTCAGCGGGGAGCCACTGGCGGGTGGAGGTACCGCCGACCGCCACGTTGGCGAAGCCAATGGGGACATGGAGGTGCTGAGCCAGCAGATCACCGACTGGTGGCCAGATCGAGCCACCAGTGCTGCGATCGGGGGCTGGTTGTGGATCGTTGGCCAGTTGCCATTGGCCAGTTTCCCAGTGAAACGCCGAGACTCGCAATTGACGATCTCTGACCTGCAGCACTTCATCGTTGGTATTGGTGGCGTAGGACTGCCCGGCCACCAGGAACACCTCGCCGACTGCCACAGGTTCAACGGTAGCCAGCAGCGGGGTCCTGTCGGGCAGCAGCAAACGGACTTCAAGGCGATACCAGCCACCGGCCGGGATCGTCAGTGTGGCGGTGAAGTGGAGGCCTGGTGGCATGGTTTGAGCGGGGGCGGACCGGAATTTCACCGGCTGCCATGGCGGATCTGCAGGCTGTGCAGTGGTTTCATCAGCGGGATCTGTGACGGACACTGGCACGATCCGAAATTCGCCGCCGATTTCTGCGTTTGGTACACCCTTTGCGTGCTCGTCTGTGGTACTCAGATGGACTTCAACCTGAGCGGAGCCGAGTTGTGCGGAAGTTTTTCGAGCAAGTTCTGCCGGAGTGATATCGCGCTGCAGTACCTGCCACGGCAGCGGATGTGTGATCTGCAGTCGGGGTGTTTTTTCGTCGGCCTGCAGTGCCGGGCTGATGACGGCAGCAAAACCGAACAGCAGCGCCAGCCGGGCCGCACAGTACGCAACCGGACGCTCCATGGGCATAAGTGTGGGCCTTTGCAATCACTCGTTCAGATGGACTCCCAGCAGATCATTATCCAGGACCTGCAGGATGGTGATATCCGGTGCAATGAGTCGAGCGCGGTTGACAAACAGATCGAGTTCATGAGTGATGGTGTGGCCAGGTATCCCGGCATTGACGATTTCTCGTTCCGGATTCTGCAATTCGAGGATGGCGGGCCATGTTTCATGATTATCGATGTGCAGTCCGTAGGTGAAGGAATCGCCGATTGCCAGAATCCGTTGCCGAGTGTTTTTCAGCAGCAGACTGTTGATATTGCGAAAGCCCTGGCGATTGGTGATAAGCCGGTAGGGCTGATAGCGATCCGGCATGGCGACTTCGTCAAGGTTTGGCTTGAGGTCACCGTAGACCTGATCTTCCCGCAGCATCCGCGCAGACGTGCGAGTTTCGGCATACTGTTGCAGGATCTGATTCAGTTCGCGAGCGACGATGCGATTTCCGAAGCGGGACAGGTGTCCGTCCTGAGGCAGCAGAGTGATGTCTCGCCACTCGTGTTGTCTCAGGGGTTCTGTCAGGTCATGGAAGGGTACATTGTGCTGGCTGGTGAGTTCGCGATAGAACCGGCGATTTGCGGCTTCAGAGACGTGTTTTTCGGTCCCGGGTTCTGTGGAGGGCAGGTACACGACCAGCAGCCGGGTATCTGCATCTTTGGCAGCTGCCACGAAGCTCGCGAAGTATTGGGAGTAGCGGGCTTTAGCGCGATCGAGGACAGTCGGATCCGGACTGCGGAAGAGCTGATCCCAGGCTTCGTCGTAGGTGATGCGAATCTCACCACGCCGCGCCTGAACTCGCTGTGCCAGCAGTCTGGACTGCAGAGTCTGCCAGCCTTCAAGCAGCGCGAGACTATTGCGGGCGCGGCGCTGATAGTAGACGCAGCGGAGCGCAACTTCCGCGACAACAGTCAGCAGCAGCAGGGGCAGCAGAGACCAGACAAGGCGGCGAAAAAGAGGCATTTTTCAGTGTTCAGTGTTCAGTGTTCAGTCTTCAGTTTTCAGTTCTCAGTTCTCAGTTCTCAGTTCTCAGTTCTCAGTTCTCAGTTCTCAGTTCTCAGTTCTCAGTTCTCAGTTTTCAGTTTTCAGTTTTCAGTTTTCAGTTTTCAGTTTTCAGTTTTCAGTTTTCAGTTGGCTGGGCACGGATGACCGAGCAGTGCGGTGGTTGTTCAGTAGCTTACACGGTGTGGGCGATGATGAAAAGAACTGGCGTGGTCAGCGATGAGTTTGAATCGCAGCAGCGTTGGGCGGGGAATCGCAGGAATGGGTTGCGTCAGTCGGTGGGGTTGCCGTGGTGAGCCTGATGTTCGGTCTGAAGCAGTCACCGATTCATATTCAGCGTGACTTTAGTTGCAGCAGTTCAAGAGCCTGCTGCAGTCCTGGTGCGGGGCTGCCATACTGGCTTGCAGAGACGCGAGCCAGCGCGACCATCTGTTGATTGCGGAAGGCCGGTCGTACGCGCTGATATTCATCACGCGTTGTCCAGTAATACTTTTCAGCATGCAGTGCACCGTCTTCACTGCAGGCATAGGCCAGCAGCCGGCTGAACAGTGCGTCCGCGGTGACTCCGGCCGACAGGCAGCGATCAGCAACCGCACAGGCTTCATCCTGCTGCTGATTGCGAATGGCGGAATCCAGTCGGGTGAGCAGTGCCTGTGGATCCGTGGTGGTGATCTGAGCAAGAGCCGTGGGGCCTGGTCGGGAACTTCTGGTGGTCGCCGGCCGGATACTGGCGTCGCGAGCCACGCACCAGACAGAAAGAATCACGGCAGCGTGGGCATTGCGGGGAGCAGAGACAGCTACGATCTGCTTCCATGCGTGAGCGGTATCACTGGCATGGACTCCGATCGAATCCCCGTGCACACTGCCGGCAGGTTTGTTGGGCTGGGCCCATTCCGGCGGTCGACCGGGATCCAGGAGCACCAGTTGGCAGGCGGCGCAGGAAACAGCTTCGCTGATAGCTGCGGCCGGGAAACCTTCATGCAGAGCCGCGGCTGCGGCGGCCGCCGCCTGTTCCGGCGGCGTGCTGAGCAGCAGTTCCGTGAAGCTGGCAATCCACTGATCATCAGCAATCCGAGTGGCCTCGCGTGGCAGAGCAGCGAAGCTGTCAGCGATGATGGTGGCCAGTGTGTCACTGACATTGTGGCTGCTTTTCAGGCGATTGGGTTCCAGTTGGATGCAGTAGTGCAGGGACTGCCTGAGCATGGTGTCTGCGTGTGCGGGTCCGACAAGACTCAGCATATCCCAGGCACGATGTGCGAGAACGATGCGGTGAACTTCCGGGGCTTCGCAGATGGTGGGCAGCAGGCTGTTCCATGCGGTTTCGGGGGACTGGCGAGTGGCATCGGCCAGCAGTTGATCGGCGGCGCTGCGGTTCTGCTGATGCACGAGTTGGCGGAGTTCGTCAACGGGACTGGTGGCGGAGCTGGCTGGTGCCGTCACGGGTGTCAGCGTGTCGTGATCATGGTGCCCGGATTCTTCCAGCCGCGCAGCCTGGCGGTAGAGGACTTTCAGGACGGGCAGCGGCTGCTGTTCCGGCGGCAACTGCTGTGCCATGCGGAGGGCCGGCATGAAGGCCATGAAGGTGTGAAAGCCCACATAATCTTCGCCTCCGAAGGCCCGGGCGTTGGCCAGAGCTGCTGCGGTGACAAGGGTCTGCAGAGTGGTGCCTTTCTGCAGCTCGGAAACAACGGCGGGGAGGAAGCGTTCGACGGGAGTGGCCTGAAGCAGATCCACGAGGCGATCGTGGCCAGGGAATCTCAATCGCTGCGGGCTGATTTCGTCAGCCTGCAGATTCGTGAGGCCCAGTTGGGTGGCGGTGCTGTGTCCCAGTCCGGCAACCAGCATGCCCTGCCCGACGTGGGCGAGAAACGAACGACGGTGAGTTTGATGCACTGCCATGGATACGGGCCTCGCGTGGTGTGTGTGTGCCGTGGGATCCGGCCGTGAGAAGAATTTGGCAGCAGGTATTGGGGATGTTATGCGGGCCGCGGGGAGTTGGGAAGTGGTCGGGGGAATCAATGGGTTTGGATCGAGGACGAGTACGATTGAAGGGATCAACGACAAATCATGTGCCCAGCTGCCGATTGCATTGGCGCAGGTGTAGACAACGAGTGGTCAACGCAGAACCGAGACGACCCCGAAAAAAGGGACTCGTGCTGCACCCCTTGGGAGGGCGAAGCTCCTGCTGAGCCGAACACCTTCCACGCCACTCGATCCTGCGGCTCGCTACGAGCCTCGCTCTCCCGAGGGGGACTTTGCGACTACTGCGTACTGATCACTGACGTCCGGCTCGGCGGGAGCCTCGCCCTCCCGAGGAAGACTTTGCGATGACTGAACACTGATTACTGAGCACTGACGTCCGGCTCGGCGGGAGCCTCGCCCTCCCGAGGAAGACTTTGCGATGACTGAACACTGATTACTGAGCACTGACGTCCGGCTCGGCAGGAGCCTCGCCCTCCCGAGGAAGACTTTGCGATGACTGAACACTGATTACTGAGCACTGACGTCCGGCTCGGCAGGAGCCTCGCCCTCCCGAGGAAGACTTTGCGATGACTGAACACTGATTACTGA
>Ga0255095_1000797_pt1 | contig 14903 bp, 12 predicted proteins | sample Colum_Law_RepC_8_2_FD_188435 | JGI IMG/M metagenome (GOLD analysis project Ga0255095, IMG submission 188435) | Freshwater microbial communities from Columbia River, Oregon, United States - Colum_Law_RepC_8d | ecosystem: Environmental > Aquatic > Freshwater > River | place: USA: Oregon...
ATTCCTGCCGATTCTCTGTTGGTATGACGGTGACAACCTGAGACTTCTGTTTCAGCCTTCCTGCCCTTACCTCTGTCGCTGCAGTGCCATGCTGTCAGCGATCCCCCCTGCGAGGCGATCATGGCTATGCACTTTGGTTCTACAGATGTGTCGTTCCCACGACGCAGCCGTTACGCCGTTGTTATGCCTGCGTGGCGTGGTTTCGCTGTCGGCCGTCTGGCGATGCTGCTGCGTATCCGCTGGCGTATGTTGCTGTTGATCTGCGTGATCGCGATTGCAGCGGTCGGCTTCACCAGAGTTCGGTCAGGCACTGCGCGTGGTCTGCACAGTCGTCTGCTGACCGTACATCCTTCACGTTTCCGAATCACGCGTGAGTGTTCTGGGGTGATTGAACCTGTCAGCAGCTCTGTGGTGCAGTCCGGCTGTCACTGGACCGTGGCAATTCTCAGTCTTGTGCCTGAGGGCACCGAGGTGCAGGCCGGCGATGTGGTGTGTGTACTGGATTCTTCAGAGATTCAGGAGTTTCTGCGTTCTCGCGAGATTTCCCTGATTCGTGCGAATGCAGCCGTTACCGCGTCCCTGAAATCCGAACAACTGCAGCAGGCAGCGGCCGAGCGGCGCCTGTCGGATGCTCAGTTCGCACTGCAGTCTGCCGAAATGGATCTGCAGCAGTATGTGCAGGGGACACACCCGAAGCAGGTGGACAAGCTGGATCGGGATCTGCAACTGGCGGAAACACAAAGGCAATCGGCCGAGGATGAATTTGCATTCACGCGTCGGATGTGGATGACGGGCGTAGCCAATCGGGCGGAAGTGAATGCGGCCGGCATGGCTCTGACGAACCGCAGTGTGCAGGCCGGACGACTGGCAGGTCAGAAGGAGCTGCTGGAGAAATTCACCGACCCGAAGACTCGCCGACGACTGGAATACAACGTTGATCATCTCAAGCTGAATCTGGCTCGCACGGACCTCGCCAATTCTCTTGCCGAGACTCGCTACCGCATGATTTCGCTGTCGGACCAGCGTCGTCTGGACATTTACGAACGCTACGCCCGGACGGCTCGGGAAAGCATTGAGGCCTGCACCCTGCGGGCTCCGCGGGCCGGTCGAGTGATGCATGCGAACAGTTGGTACAACCGCAGTCGCGGCGTACGCACCATTGAAGAAGGTCGCTCGGTGTACTATTCGCAGGCGATTTTTGAGATCCCGGATGAGCACGAACTGAAGATCAGTTTTGGTCTGGATGAAACACTGGTTGCCCGGGCCACTCCGGGTATGACCGTCGACGTCAAGCTGCCGGGATTTGAGCAGTCACCGGTGAAGGCTGAGGTGCAGTCCATCAGCAATTTCCCGAAACAGCGGTGGACGAACGGCGTGGAGATTCGTGAGTACATGGTGGAGGCTCTGCTGTATCCGACGGACGAACAGCGAACCCATCTGCACCCGCAACTGGATGCCAGAGTCGAAATCACTCTCACTGACGATGCAGATGCTCTGGTGGTTCCGAAAGACGCCGTCGTCAGGTTGAATGGTCGCCCGTGTGTCCTCGTACCTTCAGCCGATCAGTCCGAACTGCTGCCTCTGGCCGTGATTCCGGGGGAAGTGCACGACGGTGAGGTTCTGATTCTGGAGGGGCTGACGGCCGGCATGCAGGTTGTGCGACACGCACAGCTCAACTGACATCCACCAGCCGTGGTCCAAGCACCTCAAAACGAGGCTCGATTCCCAGCCCGGCGGATGTGCCAGCCTGCATGAATCCGTTGATTCTCTGCGGCGCATTGCTGGCCGTGCTGACAGTGACATAACTGTTGAAATCGGTGCTGGTGAACCGCAGTTCTTCAGGTGTGCTGTGCGCCAGGTGGGCGATGGCTGCGGTGGTGATGTCACCGCCCCAGCTGTCTTCAAGAGTCATGGCGATTCCCATGCTGACGCACAGATCACGGACCTGTCGCGTTTTCGTCAGGCCACCCAGCTTGCTGATTTTCAGATTCACAACATCCATGGCCAGATCGGCGCGTCCGCGGAGCAGCATTTCGAGGCTGTCAACGTTTTCGTCGAGCACAAACGGGTGATCCGTCTGACGTCGCACCGCGAGGCACTCTTCGTAGGTCAGGCAGGGTTGTTCAATGTAGACGTCAACGTTCTTCACCGCCCGCACGACTCGGACTGCTTCGTGCTGAGTCCAGCCGGTGTTGGCATCAGCCACCAGTCTGTCCGAGGGCTTCAGCATGTCACGTACTGCGTGAATTCGCTCAATATCGGTATCGGGGTCACCGCCGACTTTGAGCTGGAAGCGGGTATAGCCGGCAGCGCGGTAACCGGCCACCTTCTTTGCCATCTCGTCCGGTGACTCCTGAGAAATCGCGCGATACAGGCGGACGCTTTCACCATAACGTCCCCCCAGCAGCGTGCAAACCGGCAGGCCACTGGCTTTGCCCAGCAGGTCCCAGCAGGCAATATCGATCCCGGATTTGACGTAGGGGTGTCCTTTGAGTGCCGCATCCATGCGATGATTCAGACGCGAGATTTCCCGGGGATCCCAGCCGATCAGGTGGGGCGCCAGTTCCCGCAGCCCAGCACGCACACCCTCCGCATAAGCCGGCAGATAGAACGGACCCAGCGGACAGACTTCACCGTAGCCCAGCAGTCCACACTCAGTTTCAATTCCCACGATGGTACTGTCAAAGACAGTCACGGATTTTCCACCGGACCATTTGTAGGAACCTTCGTTGAGCGGCAGTTCAACTCGATGTGCAAAGATGCGTCGGATTTTCATGAGAAATTCGGTGTCTGGTGTTTGGGGGAAGTCTGAAGGGCAGAGTGCGGACAGTGGCAGCAGTGGCAATGCAGGGCAGGGGCTCAGGAGCTTCCGGTTTGCTGCAGCCAGTCCAGCAGCATACCCGGGACATCCACGCCGCAGGCCTGCTGCAGTCCGCGCCAGCCAGGCACAGCGTTGACTTCAATGACCTGTGCCTGACCTGCGGCATCGTACATCAGATCGACTCCGGAAAAAACCGCCCCCACCACATTTGCTGCGGCGGTTGCCAGGTGCACTTCGTGCGGGGTGGGATTCCAGGGGGCTCCGGTGCCCCGCTGCGAAATGTTGGCGCGGAAGTCACCGGGGCGTGGAGTCCTCTGCATGGCGCCCAGCACCCGGCCATCCAGCATCAGCAGTCGCAGATCAAATGCCGGCCCGGTAACGAATTTCTGCACGTACAGCACGGCACTGATGCGTTCCAGAGTTCTGAAGACGCGGAGGGCAATTTCCGGATCCGTCACACGAACAATGCCTCGTCCCTCGGCACCGAACAGCGGCTTGACGACCACGTCACGCCCCAGTTGCTCAAAAGCCTGCAGGGCGGCTTCCGCACCCTCGCAGACAACAGTGTCGGGAACCGGAAGTCCCTGCTCGGCCAACCGCTGCGTTGTCAGGTACTTGTCGACGGCACATTCCAGTGCCCTGGGAGAATTCACGATGCGCGTGCCAGCAGCCTCCAGACCGGACAGCAGATCCATTCGCGCCACAACCTGCTCCAGTGATCCGGGGGGCATCGTGCGGACAATCACGGCGTCAAACCCGGTCAGTTCCGTATCACCGCAGAAAAATCTGAGGTGGCCTGCGAGGACACGAGCCGAAAACTGCTGAAAGGACAGGATCGTGACAACATCACCGCGTTCCAGAGCAGCCTGCTGCAGCAACCGGACATACAGACTGTCGGATTGTCCAAAAATGCCCAAACGCATGACGCCACCGCAGTCGGCAGAAACAGGGGAAATTTGACGGGTCTGGCATTCTCTGCTGCCGCCGCCGTCGCCACAACTGCCACACCCGGTTTTTTCTCGCCGCGGAACACGCCCGAGCACCCGATTTTCAGATGCACATTCCGCCACCTCCCGTTAGACTGCTCAACAGCCCGCAATTGTCCGCCCTCCTTTCGGACCGGAGTTCCTCTGATGTCTGCTCACCTGACGTCCCGCCGTACCATGCTGCGTGGTCTCGGAGTTTCCATGGCACTGCCATGGATGGAATCGCTGCGTGTGTGGGGGCAGGAAGCCGGTACCACAGCCGCCACCGGGCAGGCTCCGACACGCTTTGCCGTTCTGTTTTCCGGAAACGGCTTCCACAAAGACCACTGGTGGGCCCGTGGCACAGGCCAGCAGATGGAACTGGGCAAAGTGCTTGAACCGCTGCAGGCGCACCGGGAAAAACTGCTCTACATCCGTGGCCTCTACAACGAAGAAGCTCTGAAGGGCAACATTCACAGCTCCCAGACCGGCAACCTGCTCAGCGGTGCTCCACTGGAAGCCGGTGGCGGCATTCGCAGTGGCACCAGCATCGACCAACTGCTGGCACAGACGTACGGCCAGACCACCAAAGTCCCCAGCCTGGTCCTCGGGTGTGAAAAAGCCAACCCGTCCGTCCACAAAAACTACTCCATGCTGTACAGCAGTCATATCTCCTGGAGTTCTCCGACAACTCCCACCCCCCTCGAGGTTTTCCCGGCACTGGCCTTTGACCGACTGTTCCGTGATGACGCCACGAAGGCCGACAAAAGCGTGCTTGACGCGGTCCTCGAAGACGCCGGTGATCTGCGTCGCAGCATCAGTCGCCTCGATCAGCAGAAACTGGATGAATATCTCAATTCGGTCCGCGAAGTCGAGCAGCGGATTGCTCGCGCCGGCAGTCGTGGCGAACTGCAGGGCTGGAAACCTGCACTGGAGAAACCCGATAAAGCCAGACCGGCTGACGGGATTCCTCAGGACATCGCCGAACACATGCGACTGATGTGCGAGATTCTGGTGCTGGCCTTCCAGACCGACACCACCCGCATCTGCACTCTGAAACTCAATAACGACCACTCCTCACTGCGATTTCCGAATCTGGGTGTGGATTACATGATCCACCACCTGTTGTCTCATCAGGAATCTGATGACTGGCTGAAGGTCAATCGCTTCTTCATCGAACAACTGGCGTGGATTGCCGCAAAGCTGGATGCGGTGCAGGAAGGCGAACGCACCGCTCTGGATAACTCCGTCATCATGTACTGCAGCAGCATGCTGACCGGCAGTCACGATGCCACGAAGCTGCCCGTGATCCTGCTCGGTCGCGGCGGTGGCAAACTGGAAACCGGGCGCACGCTGGACTATCTGGACAAGCCCAATCGGAAAATGTGCAGTCTGTATCTGTCCCTGCTGGACAAATTCGGCCTGCAGCAGACGTCCTTCGGCGATTCAACCGAGCGTTTGTCCGAAGTGTGATCGGGTTCAGCCGTCGTTGTCTGCGGATGATCCCGTGTTGCCACGCGCATTTCCGCCCCGATTCCGGGTCAGTGGCAGCAGCAACTGCGCCATCAGAAACAGAATCAGTGGCAGCATCCACAGGATTCTGGCCGTGTGCCACGCCCAGTTGGGCAGTGTCAGCAGTTGTCCGGCAATCAGGTAGGAGACCATACCCAGCAGCAGCCATGTCAGAACTCCACAGCCGAAGGCCGTCATCTGACTTTTGAAAACGCTGCGTTCGGTACCGGCGTCGAAGTGCACATCCACTGTGCGTCTGCGGCGAATGGACCGCGCTGTGGCTTCGCACAGTTCCAGCGTCGCTGACGCGGCGTCCAGCCACGCCGAACAGTCCGCTCGGTGGCGGCAAAGATGCAGAATCCTGGGCAGCATGGGGGCTTCGCCAACCGGATACTGCTGCTGCCGACCATCACGATACGTCACCGTCAGCAGAACACCGGCAGAGCCGTCTGCGGCGTTAGCCGGTCGCAGCGTCAATGAGGCCGGTGGCAGCAAACGTTCGGCTTCGGGCTGGGTGCTGAGCGACACCATGCGGGAAATCAACCCGGCTCCCGGAACAGCCTGATCCAGACAGGTCACCTGCGAATACAGAAATCCGCTGGCGGTCAGCAGATCAAGGCCCGTTCGCAGTCCGACTGCGAGGGCGGCATCGCTGAGTTCCGGCAGGGGCAATTCCAGTGTCAACTGGCGGATCGAGTCCGGATCAAGACCCAGCACAACGCGATCCGCCGGCAGTTGCGGCAGTTGCCATCGCCCCAGCAACGGGATGATGGCCGTCTGCGATTCGTCCAGCACCAGTTGCAGCTCGAATGTCAGGGCGGGCGAAGCCGTCAGCTCAGGCAGTACCACCACAACATGCTTTTCCGCCTGCACTGCTGCTCGCGTCAAACGCAGGATTTCGTCACAGTCGTCCAGAGCCAGCACCACGACCTGATTGGCAGGGTCCAGCATCACGTCTTCGGCACTGGCAGCCAGACGCAGCGGGATGCCGGCAGCCAGCGCCCGCTCGCGCAGTGGCCCCTGCAGGACAGACGGCGGCAGGGGCTGGTCACTGGCCCGACTGGCTTCCTGCAGCAACTGCCAGGCCAGAGCACTGCTGCCGACAAATGCAGTTTTCATGCGTTTCGGTGCCGAAAAAAGACCATCCACGACAAGACTCTGAGTCCTTCACACGGGTCTGGATCAGGCAGCACCCAAACCGGCCATGCGGCGCCACGCACTGAGCTGGCCCAGATGCATCATCATGTGGCCACCACAGTAAAAGGCATGCATGGAACCGAGTGACGGGAACAGTTCGGCCAGTCGTCCGGGATTGGGATTCGGTCCCTGAAAGGTTTCGTCCGACGCCGCTCGCAGTGCCGCACTGGCCGCTCGATAGCCCTCGAAAAACACCGCTTTGACCGATTCCATGGGCGGGTAAATCGTCGCCTGCGGGTCGTCGGCACACTTTGCGTCCTTCGAGAACACTGCGTCAAAACCCGCGGGCACTGCGGGGGCTGCGGCGCCAAGATCCCGGAGAATTCGCGGGGCATACAGTGCGAGGTGCCCCAGCACAAACGCCGGATGATTCGAATCAATCGGCGTGCCACCCGGACTGGCCAATCGTCCAAAGTTCTCTGCAGTGACATCCTTCAGCAGGCGTTCCGCATAACCAACACAAAGGTCCAGTGAATCCGCAATGCAGTTACCAATTGAACGACTCATGCACAGCTCCTGTGTGGTCCGGAAAATCAGAAAGGCGACCGTCCGCAGAGAGGACGCCGTTGTCTGCGTGATTGTAGACGCCTCGCCCGGAAAGCCGAATCGTACGGATTGACAGGTCGGGGAATTCCCTGAAATCCAGCAATCGCCCGCCCACACACCGCCGCGGTACCGGTAAAACACCGGGAATTCGCGCCCAAGGCCTCGGATTTTTCGCGGAATATCCGAACATTCGTTCATTCTTAAAAATCGGCGCCGATCTCGGCAATCCGCATTTGGAACTGCAGTGCTGCTCGTTCTACACTTGCCTCTCAGTCATCCCTGCGCTGACCCCGGTTGGTCTGTTCCCCAGCTTCTGCCTCGTATCATCCCCGGTCGATACACGCCATGTTTATGCCTTTGCTTGCAGCCAGCGACGTTTCTCTCGGCTTCTGGTACCAGACTTTCAACTCCCACGACCTCGTGGTGATTGCCCTGCTGGTACTGCTTGAAGGTATGCTTTCGATCGACAATGCTCTGGTGCTGGGACTGCTGGCAAAACGCGTCCCCAAGCCACTGCAGAAGCGGGCTTTGACGTACGGTCTGGTCGGCGCCTTTGTGTTTCGAATTCTGGCCGTGGCCACAGCCAGCTATCTGCTGAAATGGCGAATCGTGAAACTGTTCGGCGGAGGCTATCTGGTTTACATCGCCGTCAAGCACCTGTTCTTTGAGTCTCGTGAGGACCGCGAAGAAGTCGTCACAGTCTCTGCGGCCGGGGAACCAGAGCTGCGAATTGCCGAAACCGGCGCTGCTCTGACCGTGGCTCAGGAAGCGGAAGAGCTGGAACAGCGTCTGCCGGTACCCGTAGACGAAGAAGTCCTGTCCGGACGCAGCTTCTGGTGGACAGTACTGGTCATCGAACTGACGGACATTGCCTTCGCCGTGGATTCGATTCTGGCGGCAATCGCCCTCGTGGGATCACATCCCGGTGGTCCGGCCGCCACGACACCCCACCCGAAACTGTGGGTCGTCATTGCCGGCGGAGTTGTGGGTTTGATGCTGATGCGTGTTGCCGCAGCCATGTTTATTCGGCTGCTTGAAAAATTTCCTCGCTTCGAAGTTTCAGCGTACCTGCTGGTGATCGTGATCGGTCTGAAACTGCTGGTGGACTGGGGCTTCAACACCGAAGCTGATCCGCATCGCATCAACTTCCACGACTACACACACGTTGAATTCTGGGTGTTCTGGCTGTCCATGGCTGTGGCACTCTGTGTCGGCTTCATTCCTCCGAAGCAGCAGTCTGCCGGAACAGGAAAACCGTGAAACTGCGTCGCCAGCCCGAGGATTTTCAGGTCACCGAACTGACAGAAGTGCATCCGGCTGCGGGCCCGTTCGCCCTGTACCGGCTCACCAAGACGTCCCTCGGAACTCCGGAAGCCATTCAGGCCGTCTGTACTCGCTGGAATGTGCATCGCAAACGCATCAGTTATGGCGGGCTGAAGGATCGGCACGCTGTGACGACGCAGCACCTGACCATTCACAACGGTCCGCGACAGTCTCTGCAGCAGAAGTCCCTGCAACTGCAGTATCTTGGCCAGGTACCCGCCCCATTTACGGCGGCAGAGATCAATGCCAATCATTTTCAACTGGTCCTGCGGGACATGACAACAGCCGAGGTGCAGCAGGCAGAAGCCGGCTGCGTGACCGTGCAGCATTCCGGGATTCCGAACTATTTTGATGATCAGCGTTTCGGATCTCTGGGAGTCTCCGGCGAGTGGATTGCGCGGGCGTGGTGTCTGGGGGACTGGGAACGAGCTCTGTGGCTGGCTCTGGCAGATCCTCATCCGGATGATTCAGGGACCGAACGTCAGCAGAAGCAGATTCTGAGGGATCACTGGGGACGCTGGCCTGAGTGTCAGCAGGCGCTGGCACGATCTCATCGGCGTTCCATCATCACCTACCTGTCAGACAAGGTGAAGGCCGGGCATCCGGTTGATTTCCGCGGTGCTCTCGCACGCATCAGCATCGACCTCCGCGGTCTGTATCTGTCGGCATGGCAGAGTGCTCTCTGGAATCGACTGCTGAGTCGATACCTGCAGACTGTGCTGCCCGCTGAAAAGCTGGTGGGGTATGACCTGCTCAGCGGTCCCGCCATGTTTCCGGCCACTCCCCTGTCAGCAGAACAACTGACCTCGGTCACCGCTCAATTGCCCCTGCCCAGTGCTCGAATTGATCATCCGGAAGGCCTGATCGGCGAGCTGCTGGGGCAGGTGCTGCAGGCAGAGGGGATCGAACTGCGGCAGATCCGTGTGAAATACCCGCGTGACAGTTTTTTTTCGAGGGGCAGCCGCAGCAGTCTGATTTTTCCGCAGCAACTGACCTGGTCGGTGGCGGATGACGAACTGTACCCCGGCAAGCAGTGCCTGACACTCGGTTTCAGCCTGCCTCGCGGCAGCTACGCCACGATTCTGGTCAAGCGATTGACCGGGCTGTAGTGCAGACGCCGGGAACCAGTCCGCCGCCTGTGCAGGACGTTTCGCCCGGCGGTCATCTGTCAGTGCGGCGTTGACGTGTTGTGCGGAGATTACCGGGGATCCAGCCCGAGGGCCTGCACGATGGCAGTTTCGTCATTATCGACAACGACGGGAGGGTTTGCGAAGGGCGTGTTCAGCACTCCGGCAGGATGCAGTTTTTTCGCGGCCAGTGCGGGATCGCCCGAGTGATAGGCCATGGTCAGATCCGGGTCCTTCAGCTGGTGTCCGGTGAGGATACATACGACTCGATCGCCGCTGGCAATCACTCCTTCTTCACGCAGCCTCAGAACTCCGGCAAGCGTGGCTCCGCTGGCCGGTTCGCAACCGAATCCGGTGGCCGCAATCCGCGCTCGGCAGTCGACAATCTCCTGATCCGACACACTGCGGACAACACCATCGCACACCTCCAGTGCCCGCAGCGCCTTGATGAGATTGACAGGGCGATTGATTTCGATGGCACTGGCCAGTGTCGCCGCACGTTCGTCCTGTCGATCCATGCGTTCAAAGCGATCACGGATGACGCCGGCATCCGGCCGTCCACCATTCCAGCGCAGCCCCAGCGTGTTCCAGAATTCATCCAGCGTGGCAGCGCCGGCGGAATTGATCACCGCCAGCCGCGGCACTCGATCGATCAGGCCCAGTTGCCGCAGCTCAAGAAACGCCTTTCCGAAGGCACTGCTGTTGCCGAGGTTACCGCCGGGCACAACAATCCAGTCCGGCACCTGCCAGCCGAGCCCCTCAAGGACTCGATACATGATCGTTTTCTGTCCCTCCAGCCGAAATGGATTGACGCTGTTGCACAGGTAGATCGGGTGCTTCTCACAGATCTGACGCACTCGCGCAAGAGCATCGTCGAAATCGCCGCGAATCTGAATGGTCATGGCACCGTAATCCAGCGCCTGTGACAGCTTGCCAAAGGCAATTTTTCCACTGCCCACAAAGACGATGCAGCGAAACAGGCCGGTTACGCCCGCGTAGATCGCAAGAGACGCACTGGTGTTCCCGGTGGATGCACAGGCCGTCATCTGAGCCCCCACGAGTCTGGCGTGGGTGGACGCGGCGGTCATGCCGTTGTCCTTGAAACTGCCGGACGGATTCAGACCTTCATACTGCAGAAACAGTCCGCCAGGCTGCAGACTGCAGGCTGTGGCAAGGCGGTCGTTCCGCTGCAGGATCGTCTGGCCTTCACCGATGGTTACGAGCTGTTCATCGGCGGCAAATCGCAGCAGCTCGCGAAATCGCCAGACTCCGCTGTAGTCCAGCGGATTCAGGCGGGAAGACCAGCGCTGCTGAAAATCCGACAGTCGACGCGGCAGCGGGATACAGTTCCAGTCATAGCTGATATCCAGCAGTGATCCGCAGTGCGGGCACGACGTGAGCACCTGGCCCACATCAAATGTGGCCCGACACTCAGGATTCAGGCACTGCTGGAATGCCGTCTGAAAAGCAGCACTGGACATGACTGGGCTATCTGACTGAAAGTCGCAGAGGGTTGGCGATATGCGGGATGGCGAGCCATTCGACTCGGATCGCTCCGCTCGCCCAGGATCACTCTTCCTGCCCGTAGCGTAAGGCAGGAAGCAGACTAATGCCAGATTTCTGCTGCTCAATCGCCTGCGCCGACCACCCCACCACTCGCGCCACACCAATTGCCAGTGCCTGCCGATCCGCAGGAATATCCAGCAATGTCATCAATCGCACGGAAGCCCAGTCGAGCGTCGGCAACTGATTCCCGGTTGCGAGGATCTTTTCCAGCCGCACAGCCGCTGCCGCAATTCGAATCCGATCGACACTGCCCAGCAGCGTTCCCGCTGACTCCCGCAATAACCGCACGCGAGCATCCGGAACATGAGCCGCAAAGCCGAATGGCATCCCCTGAGACTCCCGCGATCTGTACCACGACTCAGCCTGATCCGGAGTCAGAAAGCTGCGCAGAAGTTCGCTCGTCCACTGCCACGGATCATTGATCGTCTGACCCACAAAGACACTGGTCGCCGACTGCAGTGCTGCCATCAGACTGCGAGTCGCCGCGGCGGTTGCACGGGCAGAAAAACAGGCGGGACGCATTTCCGTCAGACACTGGCAGATCATCAGAGTATTCATGGCCGCATCCTCCTCAAGTGTCGGCACGTCGGTGCCACCACGCAGGATCCGCAGCAACCGTCCACTCCACGAAAGTTCGGCCAGCTCCGTTGACGCTGCTGCACTGTCTTTCGATCGAACTCCATTGATGGCGTAGTTCAGCAGTTCCGGCAGCTGCCCCAGTATGCGACAGACTCGCGCAACGGACGATTCCACACACGCATCATTCGGCGCAGGATCAAAGAATGACAGCAGCGACATGCTCAACTGCAGCAACTCAACCGGACGAACTCCCACCGGGAGCAGTGAAAAGGTCTCGCCGATCGACTCGTTCAGGGCAACTGCGGATTCCGAGACCTGTGATTCCCAGTCAGACATCTGCTCCGCACAGGGAAGCTGGCCGTGCAGCAGCAGCCACGCCACATCCTCAAATCGCTGAAACTGCACCAGTGATTCCACCGTGCAGCCCAGATACGAAACACCATCCGCCGGAAAGCTGAGCAGACTGGTGCTGCCGCACACACGACCACTGAGACTGTACTGGTCCGCCGCTGCCGCCTTCTGCAGATCACCCACCAGTTTCTGCAGTCCGGCAACAAGCCACGGTGAAGGTTTCTGCACTGGATCTTTCACGGCCTGACTCCATTCTTCCCGATTTCGACCCCGAGGATTTGCAGTGACAGAGCGTGGCTGAAATTCATTTCCAGCGACACCCCGTTCCTCGAACGAATTCGCAGCATAGCGAACCAACAGGCAATCTGCCACCGCCCGAGCCCTGGAATTGCAGGGTGGACACTGGCAGCCAGCACCCACAGAAAACCCTGTAATCGAGGAATTGGGGCGTGTTCGTGTGTGCAGTATTTGCCGCGTGATGGCACAGATCGCGAGGGTTGTTGTTGAATTCCACGTCTGCTGCCACGTACAATCTGCGGTTCTCTCTGACCTTCCCCGCCCTCCCTTCCTGCCAACTGCGGACCCCACTGATGCTGCTGCGTACTCTTCTTACAGGCATTCTATGGCTGGAAGTCCTGGGACTGATCTGTCCAGCGGGCCAGCCTTCCGCAGAGACGCGTCAGTTCATCGCAGCGGATTCTTCACGGCAGCGTGTGGCTTTGATCGGGGCAGACGGTCAGACGATCTGGCAGCAGAAAATTGGTCCGCTCCATGATCTGCATGTATTGCCCGATGGTCACATCCTGATGCAGCTCAACTGGACCGAGGTCGTTGAGATTGTTCCGGGGACCGGTGAAATTGTCTGGCGGTACGACGCAGCGAAGCAGCCGGGGAATCAGGGGGTGCGGATTGAGATTCATGCGTTTCAGCGACTGCCGGATGGCGGAACGATGGTGGCAGAATCCGGTCCCGCCCGTCTGATTGAGCTGACTCCGGATCTTCGGGTGCGGCATACCGTTCCGTTGCAGGTTGCCAAACCGGATCCGCACCACGATACGCGGCTTGTCAGGCGTCTTCAGTCCGGCAACTATCTTGTCTGTCATGAGGCTGAAGGGCTGGTGCGTGAATACCGCCCTGACGGGACCACGGCATGGGAATATCAGGTGCCATTGTTTGGTCGTGAGCGTCGCCCGGGACATGGGGTTGATGCCTTTGGCAACCAGGTGTTTTCGGCACTGCGACTTCCCAACGGAAATACTCTGATCGGTACCGGCAATGGACATTCGGTTCTGGAAGTGACAAATGCGGGTCAGGTGGTCTGGAGTCTGCATCAGAACGATCTGCCGGGAATTCAGCTGGCGTGGGTGACTTCGCTGCAGGTGCTGCCGTCGGGCAATCTGCTGATCAATAACTGCCATGCCGGGCCCGCCAATCCCCAGTTGATTGAAGTTTCGCGTGACAAAAAAGTCGTCTGGTCGTTTCGTGACTTCGAACGATTCGGAGATTCTCTGACCAACTCGGTCATCCTGCAGGTCAATGGCATGTCGGTGCTGGGTGAACTGCCGGCATCAAAGTGACAGTTGTTCAAAGTCGCCCTAAAGTCTTGTGTGTAAAGTGTAGTCCCACGTATTTCAAGGTCATAAAATCATGCTGCAAATGACACTGACTGCTCTGCTGTGTTCATTCCTGACTGCCACTGTCCAGCCGACTCTGGCGGACGAGAAGCCGCAGCCTGCTGCAGAGGGTAAAGCGGCCGAGCGAGCTCGTGACGAAGAGGCGTCAGAAAAGAAGCGCCGCATGGTGGAGGAGCGTGCCCAGGATCAGCGCCGCGAGCAGGCGCGACGCGAAGAAGAGCTTGGTCGCATGAAGCAGGAGTTGGTGGCTCTCCGCGAAAAAGCGCAGCATCCCGAAACCCCGGAAGCAGCTCGCGGTGAACTGAAACGTGAAATCCAGCAACTGGAAATGCGATTGAAGCAGGCGGCTGCTGAGCAGGCGCCTGTGAAGAAGGGCCAGCCCAAACCGGGAGCAAAACCCGAACTGCCGCCCGAGCTGCGTGAACACGCCGAGCGGCTGGAACTGGCTGCCCGCAGGATCAAACATGTGCGAATTGCTGCTGAAAACCTGATGGCAGCCCAGATGCCCGACATGGCTCACGAACTGCTGCAGCGAGCGGAGGGGATGGAGCGGGAAGTGGCAGTCGGAAAGGAAGAGCTGATGCACAGAATGCACGGCGAGCACGGGGGCCCGAAAAAGGGACAGCCGGAAGAAGCGGAAGCACTGCGAAACGAAAATCGACAGCTTCAGAATGAGCTGCGAGAGTTGCGTGGGCTGGTGGAAAAACTGAAGGCAGAAGGCGGTCGCTGACCGCCACGTTTCCAATACGGCTCAATCAGTCTCAGGCGATCCAGACGGGTCGCCTTCTTTTTTTGGATCAACGCGAAATCCTGTGCGCAGCCGGCCCGTGGGAGGGCGAGGCTCCTGCCTCCGCCCTTGTGCCGGCCCCCCTTGGGAGGGCGAGGCTCCTGCCGAGCCGGACGTCAGTGTTCAGTGCTCAGTGTTCAGTAATAGCAAAGTCCCACCTTGGGAGGGCGAGGCTCCTGCCGAGCCGGACATTCACCCCGACCTTCCTCACTCCCGTTGAGTTGCGTAATTGCTTTCTCGTTGCCCCCGGCCTTTCGGTAGATCGAGCTGGCGGGGCGGCGGTTGTTTGGATGCCAGTTGTTTACCGGCTCGGCGGGAGCCTCGCCTTCCCGAGGGGTTGAGGGCTCGGCATGGGATGTCTCTGCAATTGGTTCGTTTCGTGTCTTTCCTGTCTTTCGTGGTTAGAATACTTCCTGACACTCGCACGTCATTTCACGTTGAGCCTTTTTTCAGACAGCGTTAACGGAACCCTAACGCAGTTGGACTCACATAGGG
>Ga0255095_1000804_pt1 | contig 14750 bp, 9 predicted proteins | sample Colum_Law_RepC_8_2_FD_188435 | JGI IMG/M metagenome (GOLD analysis project Ga0255095, IMG submission 188435) | Freshwater microbial communities from Columbia River, Oregon, United States - Colum_Law_RepC_8d | ecosystem: Environmental > Aquatic > Freshwater > River | place: USA: Oregon | collected...
CTGGGGCAACCGCTCCAATTACGCCGCGCTCAACGTCGTGCCCACCGGCCCGGGTGAGATGTCGATTTACCACGTCGGCAGCGGCGACCGTTACGTGCTGCGCACCGATGGTTTTGCCTCGGTTCACGCCGGCGCGGATTCCGGCGAACTGCTGACGCGCCCACTGCGTTTCACCGGCAAGGAGCTGGTCCTCAACTGCGCCACCAGCGCCGGCGGGAGCTTGCACGTGGAATTGCAGACCGAGGCTGGCCAGCCCGTGCCTGGCTTCGCCCTCGCTGACTGCCGTCCTCTCGTGGGCGACGCCCTTGCGCAAACGGTCCGCTGGTCGCAGGGGCAGGATGTCTCCGCGCTGGCCGGCCAGCCCGTGCGGTTGCGCTTCGTATTGGCAGACGCCGACCTGTTCGCCATGAAGTTCAACGCCTAGTTCACCACTCAATCAGGAACCATGCCTTCACCCTCTCAAAGCCCCCGTGACTGGCTGAAATCCGCCGCCGTCCTCCGCGCGGAGTGCCTGCTTCAGCCATCGCTTCCCTTGTTTCCTGAAATCAGGCCGTGCGCCAATCCGTGTCGTGAAGCTTTCCAGCGCAGCGGGCACAAACTCAGTTCCTTGGCAGACATGGTCTGCAAAGCGATTCCGATATTGTTGCTAGTTGTCTTGGGAGTCTCCCGGGCGGAGGCGCAGCAGACGGCCGTGAAGCAGGCAGCCGACTTCCGCACGGTGGTCACCCCGTTCGTGCAGCGATATTGCATCGAGTGTCACGGCGAGAAGAAGCAGAAGGGGAAACTGTCGCTGGCGGGGTTGACCGGCGATCTCTCGAAGCCGCGGGAGTTGCAGATCTGGCAGGCGGCGCATGAGGCGCTCGAACAGCGCGAGATGCCGCCGAGCGACGCCGATCATCAGCCGGCGGCGGCGGAGCGCGCGCAGGTGGTGAAGTCGCTCGCGGCGGTGATGCGCGCGGCGGGGGTGGCGCCCGACGAGGGCAAATGGCTGGCGCCGATCAAGGGGAACTACGTCGATCATCGGGCGCTGTTCTCCGGCAAGGCGACGGCGGGAGCGGCGGGCACCAACCCGCGTCTGTGGCGGCTGACGGGGCAGGCTTACGAAGACTACTTCGACAAGCTGATCAAGCGCTACAAGCTGAACTTGCGGAACTATGGCGAATTCAAGCTGACCGCGCCGTGGAACTTCACGCCGGAGCGCGACTTCGTTGACTACGCTTCGGCGCATCGTGTGGGTGAGGCCGAAATCGAATTCCTCTTGCGTAACGCGTCCACCATCGCCGGCGCGATGATCAAGCGGCATTCCGTTAGCCACGGCAGCTTCGGTGCCTACATCAAAGAGTTGGCGACGGTGATCAAGGCGGGTGGGGCCGCCACTGCGGAGCAGGCGGACGCCGCGCTGGCTCCGGCCTTCGAGGGACTCTTTCAACGGCCACCGACGGCCGCCGAGGCCGGGCGTTACGGCCCTTTTTTCCGGGACAACGTCGCGAAACTGGGCGGCCCGGACGCGGTCGGGCAACTGCTCACCGCCCTGCTGTGCAACACGGAATTGAGTCACCGGGTCGAGATTCCAGCCGGGCCGGCGAACCGTCTCGCGCCGCGCGATCTGGCGCGGACGATCGCGTTTGCACTGACGGACGATGGGCCGGATACGGCGCTCGCCACGGCCGCCGCACAGGGAAAACTCGCCACGCGCGAGGAGGTGGCGGCGCAGGTGAAACGCATGCTCGACGACGCCACGATCGCGAAGCCGCGCGTGCTGCGGTTTTTCCGCGAATACTTCGCCTACGCATCGGCGCCGGGCGTGTTCAAGGATGAGGTGACGCTGTTCCAGGAACTCGCCGTGCGCGGTGCGCGGGGCTGGAATGCGGACTTTTTCGTCAGCGACGCCGATCGGGTCGTGCTCGCCGCGCTCGCCGAGGACAAGGAGGTGCTGCGGAGCCTGCTGACGACGACGAAAACCCATGCGCTCACGGTGGACCCGCTATTTCAGATTCACACCAAGAAGGACGCTTACCGGCAGCAGAAGAAGACCTTCGAGGCCGACGAGCAAACGGCCATGAAAATCTATGGCATCTCCATCCCGACCCGCCCGGACTGGGATCCCCATCGCCTCTACGACCTCCCGCCGGAGCACCGGCTCGGCTTGCTGACGCATCCCGCGTGGCTGGTGGCCCAGTCGGGCAACTTCGACAACCACGCCATCCATCGCGGCCGCTGGATTCGCGAGAAGCTGCTCGGCGGAAAAATCCCCGAGGTGCCGATCACGGTCAATGCCATGCTGCCCGACGAGCGGCATCGCACGCTGCGCGACCGGATGCGGGTGACCCGCGAGGAATACTGCTGGACCTGCCACAAGCAGATGGACCCGCTCGGGCTGCCCTTCGAGCAATTCGATCACTTCGGCCGTTTCCGCACGGAGGAGATGGTGGTGGACCCGGAGGCGACGTCGGCCAAGAAGAACCTCAATAAGGACGGCGTGCCCCGGCAGACGCTGCGCAAGCCGTTGCCACTCGACACGACCGGCGAAGTGAGCGGCAGCATCGATCCATCGCTCAATGGCCCGGTGAAGGATCCATTCGAACTGATCCGGCGGCTCGCGGCGTCCGAGCATGTCGAGCAGGTTTTCGTGCGGCACGCCTTCCGCTATTTCCTGGGCCGCAACGAAACGCTCGCCGACGGCCCGGCCCTCGTGGCGGCTCACCAGGCCTATCGGAAAAACAGCGGCAGCATGAGGGCGCTGGTCACCTCCCTGCTCAGCTCGGATCCCTTTTTGTTTCGCACCCATCCATCAGAAAAAACATCACCATGAACCGCAACATTGGCCGCCGCACCTTGCTCAAATCGCTCTCCGCCGGAGCCGGTGGACTGGCATTCCTGCCCCTGATCAACAAATTGACCGCGCTGGAAGCGGGGACCTACAAGACCCCGAAGCGCGTGGTCTTCGTCATGTTCGGCAACGGCTTCCACGAAAAGGGCTCGGTGCCCCTTGAATTGCCCGCGCCGGGACTGGAAGGGAAGGACACGAAATCGTATCCGCTGAAGGCACTCACGCTGCCGTTCGACATCGAGCCCTTCACGCCGTGGAAGGACCGCCTGACCATCGTCCACGGCCTGCGGGCCGGCCCGGTGCATCCCGATCACGGCGCCGGCTTCGGGGCGCTCTCGGCGGTCAATGTGGGCGTGGGTGACGACAAGCGGCGCAACGTGGTGGCGGAGACCATCGACGCGGCGATCGCACGCAAGCTGGGCGGCATTTTCCCGCTGTTGAACCTCGGCATCGATCCCGGGCAGCCGGCCACGAAAGCGATTCGCTGCTCCTCCGCCTGGGGACCGGGCCAGCCACTCGCGGCGCAATGCCGGCCGGAACTGGCTTACGAGTCGCTCTTCGGCGGCATCGGCGCGACGAAGAACGACTTCGCGCTTCGCACGAACCTGCTCGACCTGCTCAAAGGCGACGTCAAGGCACTCCGCTCGCAACTGCGCGGGACCGAATTGACGCAGCTCGACTATCAGATCGATGCGTTCGAGTCGCTCGGCCGCCGCGAAGCCCAGCTCGCCAAAATGTTCGACCAAGGCTTGCTGTCCAAGGCCGCGCCCAAGCTGCCCACGCCGTATCCCGTCAAGTTTACCGACACGGTGACGGCCCAGTTCGACATTGCGGCGTCGGCGATCGTCACGGGGCTGACCAACGTGGTCACCATCACCTCCGAGCTTTGCACGATCCGCGGCAATTACACCGGCATCTCCGATTTGGGAACGCACGGGGTGGGCCACAACGAAACGGACGTGATGCTGAAAATCACCGGCCTGGACATTTTGCCGAAAGTGAGGCGGCACATGGCCGAGCGCACCGCCGCGCTGCTCCAGCGGCTCGCGGAGATGCCCGAGGACGGCGGCACGATGCTCGACAACACGCTCATCGTCTTCATGAGCGACAGCGCGAACCGCCAGCACACCCACGGCGAGAACTGGCCGTTCGTCCTCCTGGGCAATCTCGGCGGACGCATCAAGACCAACCAGTTTGTCGTCTATCCGATCCGGACGGACAGCCCGACTTACAGCGGCACCCAGAACCGCATCATGACCGCGGCGGCGGAGAATCCGACGCTCAACGCGTTCTACAACACGCTCCTGCACGCCGTCGGCGCCCCGCGCGACCACTTCAACCTGGTCGGCCCCGACCAGAAGAACCCCATCCTGGCCGGCCCGTTGCGGGAACTGCTGGTGTGACTTTATCGTGCGGAGCGCGACTGTGTCCGCAGGACCAGTCGCAGCAGGGGCCAAAACGACGGCGGCATCGAGTTCCCGGACGTGCTGGAAATCCGGTGCTGGCCTTGCCAAGCTCGCGGGCGCACCCGGTGCGCCTGAAGTTCGAACTGAAGGACGCCGTCGTGTTCGCCATCAAGTTCAACACCTAGTTCACCACCCAATCCAAAACCATGAATCCCCCCTCACCAACCCGCCGTGACTGGCTCAAAACCGCTGCCCTCCTCGGAGCGAGTGCGGCCCTGCCCGCGCCGGGGTTCGCCGCGGATGCCGCCAAGTGGACCGACCGGCCGCCCATTCAACTCAAGGGCCTGCGCGTCACGTGTTCCGAGCCGGTGCTCGTGAAGCGCAGCCGCTGGTTCTGCTGGTTCCCGTCGCTCATCCGCCAGCCCGACGGCACGCTCTGGGCCGTCATGAACGCCTACGCGGACATCCACGTGTCCGACTCGTTCAGCTACCTCTCGCGTTCGCGGGACGGCGGGCTGACGTGGGACGAGCCGCGCGTGATTGGCGACGCGGGCCTGAACCACCTGCTACTCGCCGACGGCAGCGCGCTGGTGATTCCCTACTACCTCCGGCCGCGCGCCAACGGCACCATCGGCGCGCCGTGCAACGTGATTTCCCCGAAAGGCCAGCTCACTATGCGCGCGTCTGGCGTGACCGTGGGCAACTGGCCCAAGCCACTCAAGTCCATGGGCGCGGACCTCGCCACCGCCGGTTTCGTCTTCAACGGCCAGGTCGTGCGCGGGCTCAAGGACGAGTATCTCACCACGCTCTACGGCCACTTCGAAGGCGACAAACGCTACTCGCTGGTCTTCGCCGAGTCGGCGGACGGCTTCAAGTGGAGCATCCGCTCGGTGGTGTCCGGTGCCGACTGCGCACTGGCCGGCGAAGAGGGGCCGTGCGAGTCCGCCATCTGCCGCTTGAAGGACGGCCGTTTGATGTGCGTGTTCCGGCTCGCGTCCTTCGTGCCGCTCGGCCAGTCATTCAGCGACGACGACGGCAAAACGTGGAGCAAGCCCGTCAACATTGCGCCCAACTCCGTCGAGCCGAGTCTCGCGGTGATGCCCGGCGGCACGCTGGCATTGTCCTGCGGCCGGCCCGGCATCTCCGTGTGGTTCGATGCCGCTGGCAAGGGCAGCGACTGGCAGGCCGTGGACATCCTCGCCCAGCACAACGCCAGCCGGCCGCAGGACGTCATCAACCCCGACTCGCGCCAGGCTTGGGGCGGCCTGGCCAAGCTGCTGCGCGAGAACCTGCGCGGCTTCACCTCGAGCTACACCGAGCTGATGCGGCTCGACGACCAGCATCTGCTGCTCATCTACGACCGCCTCGGCCTCGGATGGAACGCCATCCCGGACGAGTCGCCCGAGACCAACAGCGTGTGGGTGATGCGCCTCAAGGTGGAGAGCTGAACCCCTCGCACGGACAACCCCATCCCGCTCAACCCAATCACCACCATGACCACTAATCCCGATGACGCTGCGCGCCGTGCCTACTGGGCCGAGCAAATGGAGCTGGGCTACGAGCTTGTCCAGCGCACGCTGACTTTCGAGGTGCGCGAGGGCGGCGAGGGTTTCGCCTCCGTCCACGGTGCGGCATCTGCGACCGTAGCCTGCTCCGGTCTTTCTTTGGTCCCGCAGGACGGCCACAATGCTCGGGCAATGCAACTTCGCCGCAATCCTTCACTATGAATCAGAAGCCATCCAGAAACCTGTTTCCCCCAAGTCGCGGGACGGCCATTTCACCTGGGTTGCTAAGGCTCGGCATCCTGCTCTTGCTGGCCACGGGGTCGCTCCGGGCCGAACCAGTTCCCTCCCGGGGCAAACCCGAGCCGTATGACTGGGTTGGGCCCATGCGGGCGCTGACGCGGGAGTTCCGGGGCACCGACGGGAAGGTGTTGCGCCTGGGTGATTCGATTACCTACGCCAATCCCGGGTCGGCTTACCTGCGTTACGGCAAGGAGCGCAGCCCGGAGCAGTTGGCCGTCTGCCGATGGATGAAGGCCGACGTGCGGGACAAGTCCAGCGGAGTCTGGCTTTCCATTGATGACCAGCCGGGCGGGCGCAGCCATACCGCTGCTTCCGGTGTGACCACGGCGCAGTTTCTGGCGGGCGGCAAGGGCGGCCTGCCGAAGCTCGAAGACATCCTCCGCGAGCACAACCCGCAGGTGGCTTGCGTGCTGCTCGGCACCAACGACCTGAACGCGCAGCCCGCCCCGGACGCGTTTGCCTGGAACCTCGACGCCATCATTACCCGGTTGCTGGCGAACAAAACCATTCCCGTGCTCACGACCGTCCCGCCCCGGCGCGGGAAGGACGCCCTCGTGGGGCAGTTCAACGAGGCCGTTTGGCGGCTCGGCGCGCAGCACAAGGTGCCGGTGATTGACTACCACGGCGAAATCCTGTCGCGCCGGCCTGCCGACTGGGATGGCACGTTGGTCAGCCAAGACGGGGTTCATCCCTCCGCCGGCGAGTCCGCCGGCCCGGCCACCGAGGCCAACCTCAGCCGGAGCGGTTACCTGCTGTTCGGCTGGGCCACGCTGAACAAGTTGGTCAAAATCAAACGTGAAGTGATTGACCGCAAAGGCCCGGCTCCGGCGGCCAAGTAGCCACCACAGCGGCGGCGGTGTCATTCACGACGGTCGTCTGGTAAAACTCCCACCATGAAGACGCAGCTCCTCCTCGCCACAGTCCTGCTGCTCGCGCCGCTGGCCGGACTAAATGCCGCCGCGCCTCCCAAGCCCAACATCGTCTTCATCTACGCCGACGACTGGGGCTGGGGCGATCTGTCCTGTCACGGCAACACGTGGCTGAAAACTCCTCGACTCGACAAGTTGGCCAGTGAGGGCATTGATTTCCAGCAGTTCAATGTGCTCAGCCCGATCTGCTCGCCCAGTCGTGCGGCGGCCTTGACGGGACGTTTTCCGGGTCGCTTCGGAATCAATACGGTCTTCGGTGTCGCCAAGCCTCCGGAGATGCCGGACTGGTTGGACCCCAAGGCACCCACGACACCACGCTTGCTCAAAGCAGCGGGCTATCGCACGGGGCACTTTGGCAAATGGCATCTGGGGGAAGGGAAACCGACCATGGCGGACTACGGCATTGACGAGTCGGCGGTCTATCACGGGCCGGGGCCGAAAGTCAGACCCTCGGGGAACGATATTCCCAACCAGGCGGTGAAGTTCATCGAGGCAAACAAAGACCGTCCGTTCTACGTGAACGTGTGGCTGCATGAGAGTCATCTGGCCCACAGCCCGTCGGACGAATCCATGGCGCGGTGGAAACATCTCGACCCCCGGCAACAGGTCTATGCGGCGGTCATCACCGACGGCGACAACAAGGTCGGCATGATCCTCGATGCGCTGGAGCGGTGCGGAATCGCGCAGAACACCCTGGTGGTCTTTTCCAGCGATAACGGCCCTGCAAAACTCAAGGAGGGCGACAAAGGCGAACCCGGCAAGTATCGCAGTCACTACAGTGTCGGTGAAACTGGCGGCCTGCGGGGACAAAAAACCAGTCTCTTCGAAGGTGGCGTGCGCGTGCCATTCATCGTGCGGTGGCCGGGCCAGGCTCCGGCCGGCTTGAAAGATGACACCACGGTCCTGACGGCGGTTGATTTGCTCCCCACCTTCTGCGCCGCCGCCGGAGTCACCCCTCCGACCGACGCCAATGGCGACGGCGAAAATATGCTCCCGGCACTCAAGGGCGAATCCGTCCAGCGCACCCGGCCCATTTTCTGGCGGACCAACGGCGACAAGAAGAACACCAACTTCTGGCCTGATTTGGCGGTGCGAGACGGGGATTGGAAACTGGTGACGACCTTCGACGGCCAGCGGGTCGAACTGCACAACTTGAAATCGAACCGCGCTGAAGACGTCGCCAAAGATCAGTCAAAGGATCATCCCGAACTCGTCGCGCGCCTGACCAAGCTGGCACTCGATTGGAACGCGACGCTGCCCACCAAGGCAGATCCAGACTGTTTGGCAAAACCACAAGAGAGCGAGCCGAAGAAGCTCTCGGAAAAAGCCGCGCCCAAAGCTGAAGCTCCCGCTAAAGACCGCAGCATTCCATTCAACCGTTGGGACACCAACAAAGACGAGTTTCTCACACTCGAAGAATACAAAGCCGGCCAAAACGGCGGACCTGATCTCGAAGAACGTTTCAAGCGCTTTGATAAGAATAACGACGGCAAAGTAAGCCGCGAGGAGTTCATCGGCCGAGCTGGGAAGTAGCCATCAGATGAAAGCGCACGCCATGAAACTCGCCTTCACCCTTCTCACCGCTCTGCTGCTGGTGACGGCACCCGCCCGTGCGGCTCATGTGAAGCTCTTCGTGCTCACCGGCCAGTCCAACTCGCTCGGAACGACGGACGGCGACGGAGCCGAGCCTTCGCCCGGCGCTGACGCCGCCGACAAGGAAGTGCGCTTCTACTGGCACAATCTCGCCAATGTCTCCAAATCGCTTGGCGACTCGGGCGGCGCGTTCACCACGCTGCGCGAGCAGCAGGGTGGGTTCTACAAGGGCAGTGCGACGCACTGGGGACCGGAGATTGGCTTCGGGCGGCGGCTGCATCGCGCGGGCGTGCGGGACTTCGGCATCATCAAGGCCAGCCGGGGCGGCGGCGGGAACTCCTTCTGGTCCAAGGCCGCCGCCGACCATCACATGTATGACCACGTGGTGAGGACGGTCACTGCCGCGACGACGAACCTCGCCAAGGGCGGGAACACGTTTGAAATCGTCGGTCTGCTCTACCTCCAAGGCGAGAGCGACTCACCCGCCGAGGCGGCCATTGCAGACACGCGCATCCAGGAGCTGGCGGACAATCTGCGGCGCGACCTGCCGCACGCGAAGGCGTTGCACACGGTTATCGCTGGCATCGCCGCCACCGGGGCTGCGCGCGACACAGTGCGGGCGAAGCACGCCGCATTGGCGGCGGCGGACGGGGCGCTATTCAGCTTCTTCAGCACCACCGACCTGCGCAACCAGATGCCCGACCGGCTCCATTTCAACAAGCCCGCCAAGCTCGCCATCGGCGAACGCTTCGCCGAGGTGTGCCTGCGAATCATCAGCCAACCCAAATCCAAGGAAGCCAAATGAACTCCCCGAGCGCAGCATCGCACCCCGTAGCAGCCGACGTCAGGAGGCTCACTTTGAATCCGGCGGAGGGAGTCAGAGCCTCCTCACGTCGGCGGCTACCGCTGGTCATTAGCCTCTTCACCTTGGTCGCGCTGGCCCTGCCCGTGTTCGCCGCGCCGGGCTGGAAGGCGGGCCTCGCCAAGGCCGTCATCACGCCCGAGAAGGCCGTGTGGCTCGCCGGTTACGGCTCGAAGCGCGCGCCCGACGGCAAGCTCCACGACCTCTGGATGAAGGCGCTCGCGCTCGAGGACGCCGAGGGCCGGCGCGTCGTGCTCATCACGAGCGATTTCCAAGGTGTGCCCAAGGTGATGAGCGACCGCGTGTTCGAGCAGTTGCAGCGGCAGTTCAAGCTCGAACGCGCGCAGGTCATGTTCACCTTCTCGCACAACCACTGCGGCCCGCGCCTCGGCGACGACCTCGTGGATTACTACCCCATCGAGGCCGCGCAGGTTGCGCTGGTCGAGGAATACACCGCGCTCATGGTGACCAACTGCGTCGCGATGGTCGGCGAATCCCTCGCGCGACTCGCGCCCGCGAACCTGCAACAGGGCGAGGGCAAGGCGACGTTCGCCGTGAACCGCCGCAACAACAAGGAGGCCGAGGTGCCCGGCATCATCGCTCGCGGCGAGCCGCTCAAAGGCCCCGTGGACCACAGCGTGCCCGTGCTCACCGTCACGCGGCCGGGCGGCAAGCTCGAAGCCGTGCTCTTCGGCTACGCGTGTCACCCGACGACGCTGAGTTTTCTCACGTGGTGCGGCGACTATCCCGGCTTCGCGCAGTTGGCGATTGAGCAGGCGCATCCCGGCGCGATGGCGATGTTCGTGAACACCTGCGGCGGCGACCAAAATCCGCTGCCGCGCCGGAGCGTCGAGTTGTGCGAGCGCTACGGCAAGATGCTCGCCGCGGGAGTCGAGGAAGCCTTGAGGCAGCCGCTCAAGCCCGTCTCGTCGGGGCTGCGCACGGCCTTCGAGATGATTGACCTGCCTTATCTCAAAACCGTTTCCCGCGAGGAACTCGAAGCCGCCGTGAAAGAGACGAACGCCATCCGCGCGCGTTGGGCAACGCGGATGTTGCAGGAGCTGGACCGGCGCAAGCAGTTCCCCGACGCGTATCCGTATCCCGTCCACGCGTGGCGGCTGGGGACGGAGATGCTCATCATCGGCATGGGCGCGGAGACGGTGGTGGATTACGCGCTGCGCTTCAAACGCGAGTTCGGCCCCGGCACATGGGTCATGGGTTACGCGGATGACATGATTGCCTACATCCCGTCGCGCCGCGTGTGGGAGGAAGGCGGCTACGAAGGCGGCACGTTCCTCTTCGAGTATGGCCGCCCCGCCTTCCGCTGGGCCGGCAACATCGAGGACCGCATCGCGGCGTCCGTCCACAAGCTCGCGCAGCAGGTCGGCGCGGTGAAGGCGGCAAAGTAGCCACGGGCGTATCTTGACACCGCCCCCGGCGCGCGGGCGGTCCCCGCCCGCAGCGGCTGGGCTGCGAGCGAGGGGTTGGGAATGACCGAGGGTTCTCTGCGTGCGCAGCCGCTGCGAGCCGGGGGCAGTGCTCTGATGCGTCCAGCAACCACCCAGCGGCGGTGATGTCATTCACGGCGGCCGTCTGGTAAAACTCCCGGCATGAAAACACGGCTTCTGCTCGCCACGGCACTGCTGCTCGCGTCGCGCGTCGCGCTCCCCGCTGCCGAGGTCGCGGGCGAGCTGGTGAATCCCACCCAGCAATTCGGCAAGGATGCGAACTACAAGCTCACCGGCAACACGACCTTTGGCTGGATGACTGGAACGCAGGGCGGTGATTTCGACCTCAATGGCCACGCGTTCATCGTCGAGACGGGCGGCGGCAACCGGACGGTGTTCAGCGGTGCGATTTCCGGGATGGGTTCGGTGGAGTGGCGGGGTGGCCGTGTGCCGCAGGTCGCACCGTCGGTCCTGACGGGCCGCGCGCCCAACACGTTCCAAGGCACCTTCACGCTGGTCAACGGCGTGCTCGATTTGGAGAAGCCCGCCGGGGTGGATGCCATTCCCGGTGACTTGCTCATCGGCGTGAAGGGCGACGCGATGGTGAAGCTCAACCGCGCGCATCAAATCAACGACGCGGCGCAGGTCACCTTGGGCGGGACGGGCGTCAGCAGCTTGGACCTGCAAGGCCATGACGAGAAGTTCACGTCGCTGACGCTGGCGACTCACGGGGTGATTTCGTTGGGCACCAATCCAGCCTCGTTGCTCATCGGGGACAGCAGCGGTCGTCCGTGGAATCTCGCCAAGACGCTGACAATTCGCGGGTTCAAGCCCGGTCGGGACAAGGTTGCTTTTGGCAAAGATGCGAATGGACTGAGCGCGGCGCAGCTTGCCCGCGTGGGGTTCGCGTCGCCGGCGGGTCGGCCGGAGGGGCTCTACACCGCGACCATGGGGGCGGACGGGCAACTGGCACCCGGCACCGTGATGAAGGCCGCGCAGCCGCCGTTCGATGTTTCAGCGGACGCCGTGGCAGCGCGGAAGAAACTCTACGACGTCCCCGGACTCACCGCCTTGTCCGCCGCCGGCAGTCCGCTCAAGGATGGGATGACGGTGGTCTTCTTTGGCGACTCCACCACGTGGCAGAACGGGTTTGTCGGGCTGCTGGACAAGACGTTGAAGTCCGGCGAGGGCGCGAAGGGGCGGGCCGTGAAGCTGGTGAACCGCGGCATCAATGGCGGCGGCGTGTTGCAGATTCGCGATGGCTCGACCAACAGCGCGTATCCCGGCAGCAGCGCGCAGAAGCCCTTCGCGGCGGTTATTGCCGCGGAGAAGGCGGACGTCGCTGTGGTCTTCATCGGCATCAACGACGTGTGGTGGCGCAAGACGGAGCCGGCGGTGTTTGAGCAGGCCTTGCACGAGTTGCATGCCGCCGCCAAGGCGAACCGGACCCGCCTCGTGCTCGCGACCCTGACCGTTCGCGGCGAGCTGCCTGATGGCAAGAACAGCGACGACGCGAAGATTGAGCAGTTCGCGGAAATCACGCGCAAGGTGGCCGCCACGACGGGGGCGACTTTGGTGGACCTGCGCCGCGCTTACGTGGCCTACCTGCAGAATCACAACGCCGAGCTGCGCGTGGACGGCACGCTCTACTTCGTGCCCGCCGGCGTGCTCACTTACGACGGCGTCCATCCCAGCGACCGAGGCAATGAGCTGCTGGCCAATCTAATCAGCGACGGAATTGTCCGTGCCTTGGCCTTGGGGAAGGCCGCCGCAGTGCTGGGCCCGCTGAAGCCGGGCGCGCCGTTCGACTACTCGAGGCACGCCTTCCAGCCCAAGGCGTGGGAGAAGCGCGGCATCAGTTTGCAACTGATTCCTTGGACCGGAACGAACGTGCTGTTCCTGACCACGAACGCCGACCTGGACCCGGACTTGATGGCGAAGTGGGTTTCGCGGCTCGACGCGGGCTGGCAATTGTATGCCGACCTGACCGGGCGGAAACCCAATCCCTTCCGCCAGTTCGAGGGCAAAGTCACCATCGCCGCCGTGCCCGGCTACGATCTGACTTGTGGCGCGGGTTGTGGCTACGTCGGGGCCACGGGCATCGAACTGGCGATGTTCTACGACCACAATTACCCCGCGCTCAAAACTCATCCCGAGGCGATGCCTCACTACGTGTTCTACGAGATGGGGCGGAACTACTACACCTTCGGCGACCGCCATTCCTGCTTCATCACCGGCTTCGCGGTCTTCATGCGCTACGTGTGCATGGACGCGCTGCGCTGCGAGGACACGGATGCCAGGACGCGAAAGGTCATCGAGAGCGTGGAGCCGCTGTTGGCCACGAGTGGCTTGAGCTTCCTCGACCTGTTCACCATGGCCACGGGCGTGGGGGAAAAGGTGAGCCGCATCAGGGACGCGAACGGGAAACGCGTTGACCCGTCCGATCAGCCGGTGCGCTACGCCACGGCCATGCTGCGCTTGCGCCGAGAGAATGGCGGCGACGCCTGGGTGAAACGGTTTTTCCACGCGCTGGCCAGCGCGCCCACCTCCAAGCCGGACACCAAGGACGGCGCGCTGAATCAAGGTTGGTATTGGCTGCTGTGCGCGAACGTGGCGGCGCAGAAGGATCTCAGCCCGGTGTTCGCCGGCGAATGGCGGCTGCCAATCAGCGAAGCAACCCGCACTGCGCTCGGCAAGATTGACTGGAAGAAGGAAGGGCTGACGCTGAAGGAAGTCGCAGCGGCGGTGCTTCCGGTGTGGAAAAACTCTGGCCCTTCAGCGTCCGCCGCCGCCCCAGAGGCCGCTGTGCCGTTGGTCCCGCAGCCACCGGTGGATCCCGACCCAAACGGCGTTCTGCTCAAGCCCATTCCCGACAGGCTGGTGGTGCTCACGTTCGACGACGCCCCGGCCAGCCATGCGAGGGTGGTGGCACCGATTCTCAAGGAGATGGGGTTCGGCGGTTCCATCTATGTTTGCGACTTCGATTCGTTCAAGACACGGAAGGATTGGTATCTGACCTATCGCCAGATGAACGCCATGCACGCGGGTGGCCTGGAAATCGGCAACCACAGCCTGGGTCACCAGTCGGGATACGAACCAATGCTGGCCATGGAGGATCAGGTGCTGGCCCATGGCGGTCCGAGGATGACGACGCTTTGCTGGCCGATCTATCATGTGAACTGGAATGACATCCCGAAACTCTCCGCGCACGGCTACACCTTTGGACGCGGCGGCCATGAGCGACCCTACCGGCCGACGGTGGACAATCCGTTTGATGTGCCGTCCTTTTCGATCACGGATGGAACGCCGGTCGAGAAGTTCATCCGACAGGTGCAACAGGCCTGTCACGGCCGGGTGGTCGTGCTCACCTTCCACGGAGTGCCGGACCTGGAGCATCCGCCGGTGAGTCTGGAGCCGACGATGTTCAAGGCGATGATGCGGTATCTGAAAGATAACGGCTATCAGTGCATCGCGATGCGCGACATGGCGCGGTATATCGACCCGGTCAAAGCGGCGAACCTGCCGCGCACCGCCCGAGACGCCAAGGGCGCACCGCCTTTCGCGAGCATCAAGGACGAGAAGCCCTTCGTCGCGCCGCCCGGAAATGCCATTTTGGATTTCCGTTTTCCGAATCTGCCACCGGCGAGCGTCGCGAAGACCAGCATCCGGCTTACTGTTCCGCATGACACAGACATCACCGCACTGGCGCCGATGGTCAAAGTGTCTGCGGATGCCAGCGTCGTCCCTGCGTCCGGCGTGAGGCGCGACTTCTTGTAAACGCCGGTTGAAAAGTGAGACGGGGTCACGGATGTGACAGGGCGGTCCAAAAGTGCAGCACCTTCATTAACCATGAAGCATGTATCGCACTATGGAAGAC
>Ga0255095_1000807_pt1 | contig 14716 bp, 11 predicted proteins | sample Colum_Law_RepC_8_2_FD_188435 | JGI IMG/M metagenome (GOLD analysis project Ga0255095, IMG submission 188435) | Freshwater microbial communities from Columbia River, Oregon, United States - Colum_Law_RepC_8d | ecosystem: Environmental > Aquatic > Freshwater > River | place: USA: Oregon...
TGCTATTGCTACCCGGCAATGGGAATTCCACACGCCGATAGGTCGAATTCACTGCGGACAAACATACACCACATCACGACCTTCCACCACCTGCACCGTCACGCCGGCTGGTAACCCCCGCAGCTGCTGTACCCCGCCCGCAGGCCATTCAATCCGCAGTTGCGATGGCTGATCTGCCACACCCAACCCGAAATGCAGCACCCGCTCGTTCGTGCACTGATACCCGTCACCCGCCGACACGAACTGCCAGACACTGCGTTCGCCAACTGTCAGCCGCGCCGCCGCAGCCGAGGCATCGCGAGCCGAACGGGTGCCGTGCAGCTGCACCCGCACCCAGCCACCCACCACACTCCGGTTCTCCGCCAGCACCGCCGGACTGCCAATACAACCCACCACGAAATCCCGGGCTCCGTCCTGATTCCAGTCCAGCACCGCCAACGCTCGCCCCAACCGATCCACCGCAAACACCTCGCCACTCTGCTGCGGCGATTGCAATAACAATTGTCCCGATTCATTCCGAAACAACTGCAGCGGCATCCGATATTGTTCACCCGGCTGACCAAAGTCCGCCACATGCCCGTTGGCCACCGCCAGGTCCTGATCGCCGTCGTTGTCCGCGTCCAGCCACTGCGTCCCCCAGCCCACGTACGGAATCCCCGGCTGAAATAACCCGGTCCCCTGAATGGCATCCTCGAAATACCCGTCCAGCCGCTGCAGATACAGACAGTTGGCCTCGGCCTCGAAATTCGTCACGAACAGGTCCCGCCGACCATCGTCATTCAGATCCCCGCAGGCCACTCCCATGCAGGCCGTCGGACGGCCCAGATAATTCACGGCAAGCCCGCGCAGCCGCGCCTCGTCCCGATACGTGCCGTCGGCATTCGGCAGCAGAAAGAAATTGGGCACCTGATCGTTGGCGATGAACAGAGCCGGACGAGGGTCACCGGGCAGGGGCACCGCGACGATCCCAAGGCCCTTGGGCGTCACCGTGGGAGTTGCCGCAGGGATGCGCCGGAAACCACCACGGCCGTCAGCCAGCAGCACATCGTCAGGTGCCCCGTCGAAAGACAGCACCGAACAGCGATTCTCGCCACACTCCACTCGAAACACCGACTCCCCCTGCAGGTAATTCACGTCGTACAGGTCGGGATCACCGTCGGCATTCAGATCCAGTACGAGGCAACTGGTGGTCCACGCGGACTGCGTCAGTCCGGCCTGCTCCGTCACGTCCGAAAAAGTGCCATCACCGTTGTTGTGCAGCAGCCGATTGCGGCCGATACCGGCGACGTACAGATCCGGGAATCCATCGTTGTCGAAATCCGCAGCAGAACAGCCCTGACCATAACTGTCATCCGGATCCACCATGGCCGCAGCGGTGACATCCGCCAGCCTGCCGTGCAGACCGCGGTACAATTGATCGTGCAGCTCGGACGAGGGCTGCGGAGCATCAGCGGCGGCCGGCCACGGTTCCCCCTGCGTGAAGTACAGATCGCTGCGACCATCCAGATCCACGTCCAGTACCGCCACTCCGCCACCCGTCGATTCAAACACGCGGACCGATCCCGGACGACCTGTGCCACCGACGTTGCAGATGAAGTTGAGCCCAACAGCAGCCGCCTGATCCGTAAACTGCAGCGCCTGATCCTGCGCGGCCACCAGACTGCTGCCGGTCGACCGCTGCAATTCGGCCAACTGCTGCTGCCAGTCCGGTCGCGGCAGAGCAGACAGATCGAAACGCGAAGTCAGATCGGCAGCAGGCTCACAGCGGGACACGCTGCCGGGCGGCAATTCGCTTAAACACTGTCGGACCAGAGGACTGAGCTGCAGCTGCCCGTGCCGATTGTTGTCCATCCGCAGCCATGCGGCAGCCTCAGCGACTCGCCCGGATTCCGCCAGAATTGTGATCATCCGAGTAAAACCGGCCACATCCTGACCAGCCGCATTCAGCACGCGTTCCATCCGACCGGAATACTCCAGCAACGCATCGGCACGCTGCTGAAACGCAGCGGCGGCATCCGGCTGCACCGGCCCGAGCAGCTGTCCCAGCTGAAACATCGCGCGGCGATGCAGTGGTTCCCGCCGGACGGCTTCCCACAGTGCGCGGGTGGCCGCTTCCGTCCGGCCGCTGCGGCGAGCCAGCAGGCCCCGCAGATACCACAGGCCTGACGTCTCCTGCAGATCGGCCGGGACCTGCTGCAGCCACGTCAGCACAGCCCGGTGATCAGCCGCATCCAGCAGCAATTCACCCAGCAGTGTCTGGCAGGGCAGTGATTCAGGGTGTGCGGCCACAGCCCGCTGCAGTCGCCGAATGGCAGACTCCGAATCGCCGGCTTCCGCATCCACGGCAGCCAGAGCATACAGAGTCAGCGGATCAGAGCCGCTGTAGTCGGAACACTGCAGCAGGTGCTGAGTTTCGGGAGGCTGGCGTTCCCGCTGCGTCAGCATGATCAGATCCTTAAGACTGATGCGGTTGGCCACCAGCAGATCCATCAGCAATCGGTCGGCTTTGGTGCGTTCGCCACCGATCACCAGCAGTGAGGCCAGCAGAGATTTCAAGGCCACGTCATCGGGGCTGGCGGTCACCAGGTATTCGTAACAGGCCGCAGCATCGGTCAGGCTGCAGAACTTCATGTGCAGCTCCGCCTCCAGCTGCGCGGCGGCAAGCGAACTGGCGGAACCGTCGCGGGGCAGCTCGCGAAAATGCGAAATGGCGGCGGACCAGTCGCGGCGTTTGGAGGCCAGCCGGCCCAACTGCAGACGCGCGGCCGGCCACGCGACGTCCGTTCTGTCAATGGATTCCAACTGCTCCTGAGCTTCCCGGAGCTGACCACGAACAATCTGTCGTTCGACGTCCCTGAGCGTGGTGGACGAATCACGAGGCCCGCAGCCGGCCATGAAGACACACAGGATTGCCAGCCACCAGTCCCTGCGCCCCGGGTGGGCCGCAACTGGTGTCTGGGGCTGGCCGAATGGTCGGGCGGACATGACGCGAGTTTCTGCAGGCAGAGAAAGGGAAGCTTGGCACTGACGGCCGGAAGTTCGTCTGAACACCTTGGCGACACAGTGGCAACACAGTGGCAACACAGTGGCAGTTTGCAGGAATCTGCGGTCGCCTGACGAATCCCCCGGCTTTACTCAGACCCCTGCGAGACTTAAATTAAACCGCGTTTTGCGAAAAAAGCCACTCGCCTGTCGCCGAATTGGACTGCTAATGACCGTGGATGCTCAGTTTCCTGCCCCCGTCGACTCCGGGCCAGTCAAGCCCGCTGGGGATGTGCCACGTCCGCGTTACCGCAGACTGCTGCTGTGCTGCGTGGCGGTGATACTGCTGGCGGGACTGGGCGTGGGGAGCGTATGGCTGCTGCAAACCAGAACCCGAGGACAGTTTCAGTCACGCTGCGAACAGGCCAAACGTGAGGGACTGTGGGCCGAGCTGCGGGTTGCCGCGGAGGAATGGTCCGCCTGGGATCCGGCGGATTCGCGACCGCGGTGGCTGGCGGCCGAAGCTGCTCAGGAGCAGGACGAGTTTCAGGATCTGGCCGACTGCCTCGGTCGGATTCCGCCCAGCGATCCCAACTACGCGTTTGCTCTGGCAGAAAAGGCAAACGTCGAATGGACGGCACTGAACAAGCCCCTGCTGGCTTTGCAGACCAGTGAACAGGCAGTGCGGCTCGAGCCCCGCCTGACGGATACTCATTCACGCATCATTTCCTTCTACGCTATGACCGGCCAGCGCATTGCCATGCTGAAAGCCATTCGCGCTGCACTGCAGGCCAACGCGGAACCGCGTGAGGCTTACACGTACCTCATCATGGCTGACGTCCTGTCATTTTCCAACGGCAGCGAGCTGAATGAGAAGTGGATCCAGAGCAACCCCGATGAGGTTCGCTTTAAAATCAGCCTCGCTGTCAACACGGCAATGCAACTGGCGATGAATCAGGACACGTCGCCAACGCCCGAGATTCAGGAATTGAATCAGCAGGCCAAACAGCAGCTCAACTGGTTCCTCGAGAAATTCCCGCACGATCCAGTACTGCTGTCCTACCTGATGCATCAGGCGTACCGCACTGGAGATGTGCAGGGAATGGCTGGGCTGCTGCAAAGCGTGGATGACAGTGCTGCAGCAGACCACATGGTCTGGGTGTATCGGGGCTGGTATCACATTCAGATGCAGGAATACGCGGAGGCGGAAAAATCGCTGCAGGAGGCGATTCGCATACATCCGCTCAGCCCGTTGGCACACCATGAATACGCCAGCTTACTGCGAGTCCAGCAGCGACCTGAATTGCCGCGCGAGCAGCAGTTGGCGACGTACGGACGAGACCTCCGCAGTGAAATCCTGCTGCTGCCCTCAGCAGTGGATCTGACACCAGTCCTGTTGGTGAAAATCCAGAGTTACGCTCAGAGTTGTGGGGATCCGGAGGCGGCAGCCGCACTGGCAAAACGGCTGGAACAGTAGCCGGCCAGCAGGCAAATCTCTGTACAGTTACGGAACCCTTTTTGACCGTTTCCTGCCATAGACTGCCGAATTTGTGAAGTTTTCAGCAACATCAACCCCTTTTTCCCGCGTTTTTTTCAAATGCAACTTGAAGCCCGCCGATCCATCGCTTACAAACATCGCAGGGATGCCGACGGTGTGCGCGCTCCGCACAAAGAACCTGAACATGCGCACACTAACCAGATTCGCACAGGTGTTTCTGGGGGGGGGGCTGGAAACGTGGTGGCCTCGTCTGTGTCTTGATACGCCTGGTAAAACCATCACGCTGGATGAATTAGATCGAATTCCGGAACTTGTTTCCATAATTGTGAATCACTGAAGAAAACCTGCTATGTCGCGCAATCTTCTGACTCGCCGAACGTTGTCTGTCATGTCTCTGCTGGCGGTGTTTTCGGCTGCTGGCTGCGGTGAATCCGGACCGGCGTTGTCTGCGGTATCGGGCAAGGTGACGAAGGCTGGTAAGCCACTGGCAAACATCAACGTAACGTTTACTCCGTCCGCAGGTGGTCCCGCATCGGCAGGCCGCACCGACGCTGACGGCAAATTCGCCTTGATCTGTCAGAACGGCAAGTCCGGCGCGGTGCCTGGCAAGCACAAAGTTGTTCTGCAATCCGTCCAGGAAGCCACCGTCGACAGCAACTCGGACCCGAAGGCTGCGATGGAGGCTTACATGAAAATGCGAGGTGGCAGTGGAAAGAAAAACACTGCCCCGTCCAACGACCCGTCAGGCGGAGCATTTCCGAAGGAATACAGCGACGCGTCAAAAACTCCGCTGCAGTACGAAGTGGGTGCGTCCGGCAACGAGTTTGACATCGTGATTCCCTGAGTTGTCACCAGAAGTCTCTGAAGCCTTTTACCGCTGCAGGCGCGGTGGCTGGTTCATTAAGTTTGGTCGTATGTGTCCTTTTTCCTTAGTGGGAGTTCGTCATGAAGAAGAGTTCGCTGAACCGCGGATTCACGCTTATCGAACTGCTGGTGGTGATCGCGATCATCGCGATTCTGGTGGCATTGCTGCTGCCAGCCGTCCAGCAGGCGCGTGAAGCTGCCCGTCGTACGCAGTGCAAGAACAATCTGAAGCAGCTTGGACTTGCCTGTCACAATTACCATGACACCTACAATCAGTTCCCCATGAACTGGTTCAACGGTGACAACCATAACCAGCCGGACCCGAATAATCCTCGGTATCCAAACGGTTCGTGGCCGTGGACAGTGATGGCCCTGCCTTACATGGAGCAGGCTCCGCTGTACCAGCAGATTTCTGCCTACTTCAACGTTGCCAACGGAACTTTGCCGAACATCGGCATGGGTTTCACGGGCTCGGTAAACGGCCTGCCTTCGCCTCGCAAGATGGCTGAGCAGGTGATTCCTGTGTTCATCTGCCCGTCGAACGATCAGACCAAGGTCCGCCGTGACCAGTTGATCGAAATTGACAATGGTGGCTGGGGTACGGCTCCTTATCAGGGCCCGGCCGGTGGCCTCGACTACGTGGGCAACATGGGACACATCTGGGCTGGCTGGAAAGACTGTCCGCCAGTCCCGGACTTCCCCAGCACCAACGGTCGTTTTGTCCGTGGTTCAGCGGGAACACCGTGGATCAGCGAACGCTGGAACAACGACAATCCCAACATCAACGGTGTGTTCATGTTCCGTGGTTCTCGCGGGATCCACGAGATTTCCGACGGCACGTCGAACACCGTCATGCTGTTCGAATCGATGCACTGGCGTGCCAGCAGCAATGGTTTGAATCGCGAGCCGAAGTTTGACGCCAACTGGGCATCTCCGCTGGCTGCAGTCAACACCATGCGTAACCCGATCAACCTGACCAACCGAGCATGGTTGCCAGGCGATGAATGGGACCCACGCTGCTCGTCTCCTTCCAGCAACCACACCGGTGGCTGCCAGGTGGTGCTGTGTGACGGTTCTGTCCGGTTCCTCAGCGAAACCATCGACAACCTGATCCGCTACAACCTGTCACACCGTCGCGACGGCAATGTGATTGGCGAGTACTGATTGTGGCTGTCGCGGATGCGAAATTCTGCTCCGCCACCTGCTGCTGATCAGTTCCTGTGTATGATACCGCATGGCAAGCAATTGCCATGCGGTTTTTTGTTGGCTGAAACTCCTGCAAGAACGGTCGGCAAAGCGTCCGGAGACAGGTATGCGGTGTCAGGTACGGACAGACTTCGCGGAACTCACAATTCCCTGTTCCAACCGCAGCATCTGCTGTCGTGGCCTGCTGCTGCTCAGTCTGCTGTTTGCCGGCTGCAGCTCGCAGACGGATCCGGCAGCAAGTCCCGGAAAGAACCCACCTCCGGACGCAGCGGCCAGCTCAAAGGAAATTCGCCAGAAGTTCGATTTCCGCCCCAAAGAGGCATCCCAAAGGAAGCAGCCTGCCGTTGCTGCGCCACAGATCGCTTTCCCGGATCTCGTGGATGTCGCCGACTCTGTGGGCGTTCGCCATGTTTACGACAACGGTGCCAGTCCCCGCGCTTTGATGGTTGAATCCACCGGCGGTGGCTGCGGATGGCTCGATTTTGATCGCGATGGACTCGTGGACCTGTACCTGACCCAGGGCGGTGATCCGTGCCCACCCACTGCCGCTCAGTGGGTCCCCGATTCACTCTACCGTCAAACAGCGGACGGTCAGTTCGTTGACGTCTTTGAAGCGGCTGCTCTGCAGGATCAGGGTTTTGGACATGGTGTTGCCGCAGGTGACTGGAATAACGACGGCTTCGATGATTTGTTTGTGGCGAATGCCGGGGTCAGTCGGTTGTTTCTGAACCTCGGCGATGGCACGTGGCAGGATGCGGGGCTGGCATTGATCGGAGCGCGCCCTGTCTGGAGCTCGACGCCCGCATGGGGAGATCCGGACCGCGATGGTGATCTGGATCTCTACGTGTGCAATTACGCCATCTACGACCCCTGTAATCCAATACCGTGCCTTGACAAGGATGGCATCCCCTCCATTTGCCATCCTCGAAATGTTGAACCCGAGCCCGATCTGTACTTCCGAAACGAGGGCGATGGACGACTTGTGGAATGTGCCCGACAACTGGGTTTGTTTGGTCGCGGCAACAAGGCTTTGGGGGTTGTCATTGCCGACATGAACGGCGACCAGTGGCCCGACATTTATGTGGCCAACGACACAACGGCCAACTTCCTGTTCATCAACAATGGTGCCGGCACCGCTTTCACCGAAAGTGCACAGTTGCTGGGTGGGGCTTTCAGTGCGACCGGTGAGCCGCAGGCCAGCATGGGAGTCGCCTTTGGAGACTATGACCGCAATGGCTGGCCCGATCTGCTGCTGACGCACTTCACCGGCGAATCGAATACTCTGTATCAGAACCGCGGGGCACAGGGACTGCACGACGTCAGCCATCTCACCGGTCTGCGGGAACCCTCGCTGCCCAAGCTGGGATTCGGCACGATCATGGACGACCTGAACTCTGACGGCCACATGGATCTGTTCGTCACCAACGGACATATTGATCCGCGATATGAAGAGAGTGAGGGGTACGAGATGGTGCCGCAACTGTTTTCCTTTGACGGTCAGCGGTGGCGTGAACGACCGACAGCCGGCGGCGAGTTCTTCGCGAAAGAGCAGGTGGGGCGTGCTGTGGGCACTGCTGACATGGATCGTGACGGCGATCTGGATCTCTGCGTGGTTCATCACAACGCCCCGGTTGCTCTGCTGAGAAATGATTCGCAAAGTGGTCGCGGTCTGCTGGTGCGACTGACCGGGCGCACCAGCAATCGCAGCGCTGTGAATGCGAGGGTGACAGTGCAATGTGCCGGCGAAACGCTGGTGCAGGAACTGCCCGGAGGTACCAGTTACGCGGCATCCCATGAGCGTCTGCTGCATTTTGGACTTGGGACATTGCAGGGCAGCCTGCAACTGACCGTTTCCTGGCCGGCGGGAACGGAACAGTCATTTGAAATCCCGGCACAGCAGCAGACAGTGCAGATTGTGGAAGGTCTGGGGTTGGTGCAGGGGAATTGACATGGAGTTCCGACAGATGTCGTCAGTCCCGCAAATCCGCGCGTCGCTGGTGCTGCTGCTGATGGCGTTACTGGTAACGCTTTCCGCAGGCTGTGGCGGTGATACAGACGTGCCCACGGGATCGTCGTCGTCGACGCCCGCGCGAACTTCCACAGAGAGCATGAAAAATGCCTCCACTGAAACCGGCTGGCTCGGCAGCACAGCCTGCCGTGATTGCCATAGTCAGATCTTCGAGCGATACACAGGCCATCCGATGTGGCACACACTGGCGAAGACTGACAGAGCGACGGCGATTGAGAATTTTTCTGAGACGAAGTTCACTGGTCCTGCGGGCCTTGAGTATCGGGTGGAACTCAGCGACAGGCTGCCTCCGGAAAGCACGAACACTCCGACCCAGGCCACCGACTCGGCCTCCAACCTGCATGTCCAGTGGCACCACGAGTTGCGGCGCGGGGCAGACGGCACCGTGCTGTATGATCAGCGTGTGCCATTTGACATTGCCGTCGGCTCGGGTGCGCATGGCCGATCGTGGCTGCGGAACGTGGAGGGGCGACTGTATCAATCACCGATCACATGGTATTCGGAGGACGGGCATTGGGGGTTGTCACCCGGGTATGCTCCGGAATTCCACGATCGGTTTGAGCGGCGGGTGACGCACGCCTGTCTGTCCTGTCATGCCGGTCAAGCGCTGCCAATGGCGGGTGAGCCGGATCGGTTTCAGGACCCGCTGTTTGCGGAAGAGTCGATTGGTTGCGAGCGTTGCCACGGCCCCGGGGAGCAGCATGTGCAGTGGCACCGGAAGCGGGCAACTGCAGGGGCTGCAGCCATCGATGGTGCCGGCGATTCCGCTGCTGACCCAATCGTGAATCCGGGGCATTTTCAGGATGCACGGCTGGACGCAGTCTGCAACCAGTGTCACCTCGCAGGTCAGCGACGTGTGCTGAAGAACGGGCACTCCGAGTTCGATTTCCGTCCAGGCATGCGGGTGACTGATCTGTGGACGGTGTTCGTGAAGACGCAGGGAACAACGGCAGGAACTGACGGTCCGGCGGGGGCAGTCAGTCATGTGGAGCAGATGCATGCCAGTCGCTGCTATCAGCAGACTGACGGCGGCCTGAACTGCATCAGTTGCCATGATCCGCATGAGGTCCCGGCGGCAGAGCAGGAGGCCTCGTTTTACCGGGCGAAGTGCCTTGAATGTCATTCGGCGGGTCGAGTGGAGTGCAGTGAGGGGCCGGAGCGGCGAGCGAGCGAGGGTCGCGGAGACTCGTGCATCGTCTGCCACATGCCGTCTTATCCGGCGGCTGACGTGCATTCAGCGCAGACGGATCACCGCGTGTTACGGCGTCCGCTGAGGCCGGAAGCCCCGGTGGCCACGGCTGCCGCCACACAGCCGGTTCAGCCATTGCAGCGGGACGAACGTTCGCTGGCAGCGTATCAGGAACCGGGCGTCCAGGAAGACGCGAATGAACTGGCCAGAGCACGAGGGATTTATCTTTCTGAACTGGCCTATTTCGGCGGCAGCAACGAAGCCGCTGAGCGCGCAGTGGTGCTGCTGGATCAGTCGCTTGCCGTCGAAGCGGCCGATGTGGACGCCTTGCTGGCACGTGGCCGGGCACTGATCCAGTTGGGGCGACTGCCGGACGCTGTGAAATCGCTGGAGGCACTTTTGAAGCTGTCACCGAGGCATGAAACAGCACTGGAGGTGCTGGCATCGGCACAGCATGAATCCGGCCGCATTCGTTCGGCACGCACCTCCTACGAAAAACTGCTCGAAGTGAATCCGCATCGTTCGCGTTACTACGGGCGGTACGCGCACGTACTGGGGCAGTTGCAGGAGTATAGTCGAGGGGTACAGGCGGCCGAGAAGGCACTGGAGCTGGACCCGTCGCTGGTACAGGCACATCAGTGGTTGCAGATGACGTGGGAGCACCGTGGGATGGCGGACCGGGCCGACTATCATCGGCGGATGGCCGAGCAGATGCTGGGTGGCCGTACCACAAACCGGGAACCGAAGTAGTCACAGCGATCCTGATGACACGGGGGCCGACCGAAATATCAGCCTCTGCCGTGGCTCGACCTGCCCCGGTCACTCGGCAAGCCGAACACAGAAGTGCCCGGGTGTGCAGCACGCATGCCACCACACTCGAACCACACGCTTCACACCCGACGGCTTGCGCTCACGGCTGGCCTGCGACCGGAAAAAGGGCGATTCCGCTGCCTGTCCCTCGTGGTGCCAAACGGCAACACCTGCATTCAGCCAGAATTCAGCGCCGCAACTCCCTGCGATTCCTCAGATTTGAGGCGATCGCGGCTTGATACCGTGTGGTATTTGAATAACCCCTTGGGTGTGCAATTTTACTTCGTGCCGTATTCACTCCTGCTGCAGCTCGAATTCACACTGTGGGGTACCCATACCCATCGGGATCACCCCCTCATCGATTACGCCTTCAAAATGCTCTTCGGTAGCGAGAAACGCAAGGCGATTACAATTCGCTTCACCAACGATATCCTTGATGTCGTGGCCGAAGACGTCCTCGGACGAAAATTCAACATTGAAGCCCGGATCGCCCTGCCAGCCGGCATGGCCGAAAGAATGGTCTTTTACACCGCGGAGACTTACGTCAGAAGGCTGCAGCAGGGACAGAACTACTCCGATCTGCTGCCCTCCATCAGCATTTGCGTACTTGCGGGAGCTCTGATCAGTCAACCGGCGAAGCTGCACCTGGACTTCCGGCTGTGTGAAGAATCACTGCCACTGACATTGACGGACGATCTGCAAATCCACTTTTTGCAGCTGAATCATCTTCAGGTCACGGCGGAAACGCTGTATCATGCGTCTCCGGTTGAACGCTGGTGCTGGTTTCTTCGTGCTGACTGATCAGGAATTTACCGAAGCAGCCAAAGTGCTTGACATGATTGCCCAAACACCAGAACAACTCCAGGAATACAACGCTCGCGTCAAAGCCCAGCGCGACGCGGAAGCCCGCATCATCTACGCCCACCAGCAGGGCATCCAGATCGGTGAAGCTCGTGGAATTGAGATCGGCGAAGCTCGTGGCGAACAACGCGGGATTCGCAGGGGTCTGCTGCAGGGACAAATCCTGCTGTTACAGCAGTTGCTCAGACTGCCCACCTGCACTGAAGAACACTTCGCTGCCTGCGACATCGACCAGTTAACCCACATGCTGACACAACTGCAGCAGCAATTCAAAGAACACGAAGCCTAAGCCCCACGCCCCGCTCATCCGTGAAATTCCGTGTTCGTCCGTGGCGAAAAATTGGCCCTGCCAACAATTGCCTCAAACCCATTCGCAATCCTTATGCGTGTCATTCGTGTCATTCGTGGTTGAAAACAACCCCGGCACCACCCCAACCAACCCGTCACTTTTGCCAGTTGAATGATCTTCACGTCACTGACGAGCGGCTCAGCCTTCTGCGATATCGACTGCCCACCGAAGCCGAATGGGAATTCGCCTGCCGGGCCGGTACAACAACCCTCTTCCACACCGGGAATGATCCAGCAACACTGACTGACGCAGCGTGGATATTCGAGGAAAATGGTCGCTACCCCAAACCTGTCGGCAGCAAACAGCCGAACGCTTTCGGCCTGTCTGACATGCACGGAAACGTCAGCGAATGGGTCCATGACGCGTGGCAGCCAGACTTCTATCAGCTCAGTCGTGACGCTGGCGCAGTCGATCCTCGCTGCGACACCGGAATTGACGAGCGCCGAATCGTCCGTGGTGGAAACTACGTCTTCAGTTGGGCCGAAGCACGATCCGCCTGTCGCGAAGCGTATTGGGCGAAGTCCGACCATTATTGGGTCAACGGCTTCCGCGTTGCTCTCTCGGTGGAAGCGGTTGCGGCCCTGCGATCGGTGGGCAGGTAGCGCGACCTGAACAACTGCGCAAAATCCCCCGAAAAGAACGCTTCAGCTCTGTGCTTCTCAGTTTCGGAATTGAGCATCTGCCGTGGTTCGGTTGTTTTTCACTGCGCCGCTGATACCGTAGGGAATCTCTCAAAAAGACAAAGCTGTCCGGCAGGTTCCCACGGTTCGGTGTGTGGCGTTCTCGACGCTGCGGACCCAACGCCTATACTCCTGCTGCGGCTCACTCGCCCTCATGATTACTCCCTGCCAGGAACACTGAACACATGACCACTGCCAGCTTAACACTGGATGGAAAATCGTACGACTTGCCGGTGATCCGCGGGACGGAAGATGAAACGGCGATTGATATTACGAAGTTGTTGGGGCAATCGGGTGCGATCACGATGGACCCCGGCTTCAACAGCACGGGCGCCTGTCGCAGTGGCATCACCTTTATCGACGGTGACAAGGGAATTCTGCGGTACCGGGGGTACCCGATTGAGCAACTGGCTGAGCGTTCGGATTTTGTGGAAACGGCATGGTTACTGTTGTATGGTCAGTTGCCGACGGCCGAACAGTTGAAGGGGTTCCGGGCCCAACTGACCTACCACAGCATGATCCACGAGGACATGAAGAAGTTTTTTGAAGGCTTTCCCCCGGGTGCTCATCCGATGGCCATTTTGTCGGCGATGGTGGCTTCACTGTCGACGTACTATCCGGGCACGGAAGACGACCACTCGGATGTGAACATTGTGCGATTGCTGGCGAAGGTCCGCACGATTGCGGCTTATGCGTACAAGAAGTCAATCGGTCAGCCGACGATTTACCCCAAGAACGACCTGTCCTACTGTGCCAATTTTCTGCACATGATGTTTGCGGTGCCGGCCGAGGAATATCATGTGAATCCGGTGCTGGTAAAAGCGCTGAATATGCTGTTGATCCTGCATGCGGATCACGAGCAGAACTGCAGCACGTCCACGGTGCGGATTGTGGCCAGCAGCAAGGCCAATATTTTTGCCTCCATTTCCGCAGGTATCTGTGCGCTGTGGGGCCCGCTGCATGGTGGTGCCAACCAGGCGGTACTTGAGATGCTGGAAATGATTCACCAGGATGGGGATGACTACAAGAAGTATGTGATGCTGGCGAAGGACAAAACCAGCGACTTCCGGCTGATGGGCTTTGGTCATCGGGTGTACAAGAATTTTGATCCGCGGGCCACGATTCTGCGAAAGATGGCCGAGCAGGTGCTGAACGAGCTGGGGATCAACGACCCGCTCCTCGAGATCGCTCGAAATCTGGAAAAAGTGGCGCTCGAAGACGACTATTTTGTCAGCCGCAAGCTGTATCCGAACGTGGACTTCTACAGTGGCATTCTGTATCGCGCGATGGGCATTCCGACGAATATGTTCACCGTGATGTTTGCCCTGGGTCGCCTGCCGGGCTGGCTGTCTCACTGGCGTGAGCAGCGTGACGACGATTCCGCCCGCATCTACCGGCCTCGACAGGTCTACACCGGCGCCACAATCCGCGACTATGTTCCACTCGAAAAACGTGGTTAGTTTTCAGTTTGCAGTTTGCAGTGCACTGCGAACTGACAGGAGTTCCGGATGTCGTTGAAGATCGGTGTGAACGGTGCCGGTGGCCGGATGGGGCGGCGGGTTGTGGCTTTGACGATGCAGGATCAGGAACTCAGCCTGACCGCCGCATTGGAACATTCCGCGTGCCCATTTCTGGGGCAGGATGCGGGTGAACTGGCAGGTGCGGGCCGAGCCAATGTGCAGATCAGCAGTTCACTGGAAACTTCGGTGGATGCGATCATCGACTTTTCGACTCCTGAAGGCCTGCATTCTGTCCTGCAGTTGTGTGAATCGCGGCGGATTCCGCTGGTGGTGGCCACGACCGGACTGACGGGCGAGCAGCGTCAGGCGGTTTTCGAGGCGGCGCAGACGACACCCATCGTGATGGCTCCCAGTATGAGCATGGCGGTGAATCTTGTGATGAAACTGGTTGCCGAGGCGGCCGCCGTGCTGCGGAACAATGCGGACGGAGTGGATGTGGAGATCATTGAGCGGCATCATCGCTACAAAGAGGATGCTCCCAGTGGCACAGCGCTGCAGTTCGGTCGCATTGTGGCCGAGCAGATGGGGCAGGAGCGTCACGTGCATGGTCGTGAGGGCCGTACGGGCAAGCGTCCGCTGGGAGAAATCGGCTACCATGCGGTGCGAACCGGCGACAACGTCGGCGAGCACACGATTGTGTTCGGGATGCTGGGTGAGACGATCGATCTGACGGTCCGTGGTCATACCCGCGACAGTTACGCCTATGGGGCGCTGGCAGCGGCCAAATA
>Ga0255095_1000809_pt1 | contig 14678 bp, 12 predicted proteins | sample Colum_Law_RepC_8_2_FD_188435 | JGI IMG/M metagenome (GOLD analysis project Ga0255095, IMG submission 188435) | Freshwater microbial communities from Columbia River, Oregon, United States - Colum_Law_RepC_8d | ecosystem: Environmental > Aquatic > Freshwater > River | place: USA: Oregon...
AGCAGTTCCCCGGGCTTAAAATCATCGTCACCACTCATCGGGGCTTCGCCACGGACCGGCTCAATGCGCTCGAATCCGGAGCGGACCATTATCTGGTGAAGCCCGTGCTGGCCTCGGAGGTTCTCGATCTGCTCAACAGCCCCACGCCCAAATCGTCAACCCCGGCTCCCATCAGCGGCACCCCGACACCCGCGGCGCACATGCCGGCGGGGAACCTCCTTCGTTTTTGGGGTGTGCGCGGCTCCATTCCCACACCCGGGCCAGGCACGGTTTTCTACGGGGGCAACACCACCTGTGTGGAAATGCGCGTGGATGGCCAGCTCATCGTGCTGGATTCCGGCTCGGGCATCCGGCTGCTGGGCAACCAGCTCGCCGCCGAATTCAAAGGTCAGGCCCTTGAACTTACCCTGCTGCTTTCGCACACCCATTGGGACCACATCCAGGGCTTTCCCTTCTTCGCCCCGGCCTACGTGGCGAACAACCAGATGCGCATCATCGGCTTCGAGGGCTATCGGAAGGGCTTGGAGAGCACCCTCGCCGTGCAGATGGAGAGCACCTACTTCCCCGTGGACCTTCGCCAGATGCCCAGCAGCATCAGCTTCCTGGAACAGCGGGAGATGGACTTCCACATCGGTCCCGTGCGGGTTCGCTCCATCTTTGTGAACCACCCCGGCGTCACCGTCGGCTACAGGCTGGACACCAGCACCGGCTCCTGCGCCTTCCTCCCGGATCACGAGTCTTATGCCCGCATGCGGTTGCATCCCCGCGCGAGCGGCGAAAAGGGACAGCAGACGATGGACTACTGCCGGGCCGAGGATCAAAAGCTCATTGAGTTTCTCCGGGACGTGGATGTCTTGATCCTCGACTCCCAATACGACGAGGCGGAATACCAGACCCACATTGGCTGGGGCCATAGCTGCTACGAGGACACCGTTGCCACCGCCCTCGCTGCGAAGGCCAAACAGCTTTTCCTCTTCCACCACGATCCGTTGCACGACGATGCCCGCGTCTCCCGCATGGTCGGCCACGCCCGCGAACTCGTGGCCAGCCACCGAGGCAATCTGGTGGTCGAGGCGGCGCGCGAAGGGCTGACGGTTCCGTTGCGCAAGCCCGAACCCACCTGAGTGGCCCGGATTCGGCGTTGATTCACAAAGGTCGCCGGCTATGCTTGCCCTTATCAACCGACGCAATGAAACCAACGTCCTCAAGCCCGGTCCACGCGAGCCGGAAGGCCTTCACGCTGATCGAACTCCTGGTCGTCATCGCCATCATCGCGATTCTGGCGGGAATGCTGTTGCCGGCGTTGTCCAAGGCAAAAGCGAAGGGCAAATCCACTCTTTGTCTGAACAACGTCAAGCAAGTCAGCCTAGCTCTGACCCTATACGCGGACGGATCTGACGACAAGACGCCCCCCAGCACAGACAGCGTCGCGAACTTCGCCACCACCACGACCACACCGAATTATTTCCAGGTGCTCATCCCGTATTTGGGAGGCGCGACCAACAATCTGGCCAAGCTCGTGACTTGCCCATCTACCAAAGGCTCGCCTGGCTTGGAGATATCCGACGTGGATGTCACCAGCATGGTCGGCAATGCGAATGTGATGGCCCGCCGCATGTCGGCCATTCCCAAGCCCACCGATGTCGTGTTTCTCCAAGAACTCTTCGACCGACGCAACATCGCGTTCATGCGCCCCTTCCGCGTCGTCAACTCGGCAAACTACCGATGGTGGCATTACAACACCGCTCCAACGCTAAACTCCATCGGCCAGATGGAGAACTACACCACGATCCATGAGGCCGGCGGCAATCTGCCTTTCGTGGACGGGCACGCCGAATATCGCAAAGTCACCAAGATGGACAGCGGCGTGTTCGGGCTGGGCATCAACGGTGCCCCGGTTCCGGCATCCGCCGAGCCCAACCCCTCGACTGCACCGCTCAACTATCAGTCCCTGTTCTAAACTGAATGCAACATCCACTCGCGCTCTTGGCCGCCGCCGCGCTGATGACCACCGGCATCAGTTGCAAAAAGAAACCAGCGTCACCCCCCGCTCCCACAGAGGCCTCGGAAGCGCCCGTCAACACTCCCGCGCCCACGACAGCGCCTGCGGTGGCCGCCGGACCTTCCGCCTCCAGCCCGACCTCGGCGACCGGCATCGCGCAGGCCAAACCCGGTGCCTCCGAGTCCGGCAGCCTCAACGCACCGCTTACCGGTGCCGTGGCTCGCTTCAAGGACAAGCACAACCGCCTGCCGGCAAGCTGGCAGGAGCTGGTGCAAGGCGGTTTTATCCAGGCCATCCCACAGCCTCCCCCTGGCAAACGCTTCGCGATTGATCCGGTCTCCCACATGGTGGTGGAGCAATAGCCCGCCAGATGGAGGCTGCTGCCTATCCCAGTTGCATAGCCACCGCAGTCCAACATGCCGTGCGCCAAAGCTATCCACTACCCGACCCCACGCCCTGAAAAATGGCTGTCCACCACCTGCCAACTTCCCCTTCTATGAAACGCCTCTCCCTACTCCTCGCCCTCACCCTCCTCACCGCCCGCGCCCACGCCGCCACCGTCCTCATTGAAGCCGAGTCCTTCAAAGCCCCCGGCGGTTGGGTGCTCGACACGCAGTTCATCGAGACGATGGGATCGCCCTACCTCATGGCGCACGGCCTCGGCACGCCGGTCGCGGACGCCACCACCACGGTCAAGCTCCCCCAGGCAGGCAACTGGCGCGTGTGGGTCCGCACGATGGACTGGGTCGGCCGCTGGAAAGCCACCGGCGCGCCCGGCAAGTTTCAGGTGCTCGTGGACGGCTCGCCGCTCAAGGAAACCTTCGGGACCAAGGGCGCGGACTGGGCGTGGCACGACGGCGGTTCCGTGAATCTGGCCAAGTCCGAGGCCACTCTGGCGCTGCACGACCTTACCGGCTTCAACGGCCGTTGCGACGCCATCCTGCTCACCACCGACCCCGTCTTCCAGCCCAGCAACGACTCCGCACCCCTTGCCCGCTGGCGCACGGAACTCGCCGGCCTTCCGCCAAAGCCCGAAGAAGCCGGGCAGTTTGACCTCGTCGTGGTCGGCGGCGGTTACGGTGGCATGGGCGCGGCGCTCGCGGCGGCGCGTATGGGCTGCAAGGTCGCCCTCATCCAGAATCGCCCCGTGCTCGGTGGAAACGGCAGCTCGGAAATCCGTGTGTGGGCCCAAGGCGGCATTCGGCGCGGCCTCTACCCGATGCTCGGCGAAATCGTCGAGGAGTTCATGGACCGCGCGAAGTCCTCCCCCGGCACCTTCGAGGAGTTCGGCGACGCGAAGAAGGAAGCCCTCGTCCGCGCCGAGCCGAAGATCTCCCTCTTCCTCAACCACCACGCTTTCCGCGTCGAGGTGGACGGCAACCGCCTCAAGTCCGTCACCGCGCTCGACACGCGCACCGGCCACATCCGGCGCTTCGCAGGCACGCTCTTTGTGGACAGCACGGGCCACGCGGGCATCGGCGCGCTCGCCGGTGCGGACCACACCACCAAGGACGACGGCCACCTCGGCATGAGCAACATGTGGCGCTGGAGCGACGCCGGGAAGCCCGTGACCTTCCCGCTCACCCCGTGGGCGCTCGACCTCGTGATGGACGACTTCCCCTATCCACGCCGTGGCCACGCCGAGTGGTTCTGGGAAAGCGGTTTTAACAAGCACCCCATCCTCGAGCTCGAATCCACGCGCGACTGGAATTTCCGCGCCCTCTTCGGCGCGTTCAACGCGATGAAGAACAAGGACGGCAAGGCCGAACACGCCAACGCCAAGCTCGATTGGGTCGCCTACGTCGGCGGCACGCGCGAAAGCCGCCAGCTCCTCGGCGACGTGGTGCTCACGCGCGAGGACATCGTGGCGAAGAAGATATTCCCCGACGGGACCGTGCCGACGACGTGGGACATTGACCTTCACTACCCGAAAGAACAATACGCCAAGAAGTTTCCGAACGACCCGTTCATTTCGAAGGCCGTCTTCGACAAAGCCGTAGACCGCCAGCACGGCTATCCGGTGCCCTACCGCTGCTTCTACTCGCGCAACATCGAGAACCTCTTCATGGCTGGTCGCAACGTGAGTGTCACCCACGAAGCCCTCGGCACCGTGCGCGTGATGAAGACTGGCGGGATGATTGGCGAAGTCGTCGGCAAGGCCGCGAGCCTCTGCATCAAGCACAGCACCACCCCGCGCGCCGTGTATCACTCGCACCTGCCTGAGCTTCAGGCATTGCTGAAACTCCCCGGAGCCGCTCGCCGGGAAAGCGTAAGCGACGAGCCGAAGCTCCCCGCCGATTACAAGCCGCTGCCCGTGCAAATCGTCGCCGGCGCTGGCGATGACATCCAAGCCGGCCTCGACCCGAAGAAGCTCCCCGGCCTCGTCCTTGACGACGCACAAGCCAAGACCACCGGCAAGTGGACCGTCGCTGGCAATCCCTCGCTCCAACCCTATGTCGCCAGCGGTTACCGCTACCGAGGCGCGAAGGAAGACGGCGCGGCCCGCTACGAGTTCAAGGTCGAGAAGGCCGGCGACTACGAAGTCCGCGTCAGCTACAGCCCGCACGAAAACCGTGCCAGCAACACGCGCGTCGTCATCGAAAGCGCCGACGGGGTGAAGGAAACCACGATCAATCAGCGCACCAAGCCCCCGCTCCCGCAGAACTTCATCAGCCTCGGCACCTTCAAGTTCGCTCCCGGCAAACCCGCCATCATCACCCTCGGCGGCAAGCCCGCCGACGGCAACGTCCACGCCGACGCCGTGCAGTTGCTCCCGAAGTGAGCGCCGTGCCGGCGGCTTGCAGCCGCCGTCCATGGGATTGAGCAGTTCGGCGGACGAGTTTAACCGGGCGCGCCCCCCGCGCGGCTAAAAGCCGACGGCACTCACTTGCCCACCCAGACTCGCACCAGCCCGGCCGGTTTGAACCCGGCCGTCGGGCCTTCCAACGCCAGCGTCACCTTGCCTAGGTTGCCCGCCATTTTCGCCTCCGTGACAGTGGCATTGCCCGGTTCAGCCACCGGCCGGCGGTCCACCGCCGCAGGTGCCACTTGGACTTTTTGCCCCTTCTTCAGCGCGCGGGCCCACTCCCCCGCCTCATGGAACAACGTCAGCTTCAACTGCCCGGACTCGCTGGCATCCACGTAGCCCGGCAGGCCCTGCTCCGCCATGCGCTTGGCGTGAACGGCCTTCTGTTCCGTTTGAAACTTCAGCAGGCTCGAGTCATCCAGAAACACCTCCCAGGCCACGCGGGTCTTCCCCTGCCCCGTCCCATGCGTCTTGGCGCGCAAACCATCGCCCACCTTGATGTCCGTAAACTTCGCCGGCTCGCCCGCCTTCCAGAACCGGGTCTTGGCATCCGTTTCCATCACCACGTTCGTCGAGCGGATGAAGCTCTTGTCCGCATTCGCCTGCGTGAACTGGATGCGGCCCGTTGCCGCGTCCAACTTCTCCACGAAGTAATACTCCTTGTGCCCGTTGAGCATGTTCATCTCATCCTGAATGTAGGTCAGCCACACCCACTCGCCGAGGTCGTTGGTGTGCAGCCGGAAGATGGCGCGCTCGCCCACGCGGAAATCCTGGAGGTCGCCAAACGACGCGTGATGCAGCAGCTCCGCGTAAGGCATGATGGTGAAGCGCATCACCGTGTCATCGCCCTCGTTGCGGAACGCCCCCGTGCGCGTGGCCGGGTCGAGGCTGATCAGCTCGCCCCAAGGTCGGCGCATCGCGTCGGTGGGCACAATGACCTGACCGGGAGTGATCTTCAGCACCGGCTTCTTGGCCGGAGCGGGAGCGGCGGACTGGGCAAGGGCGTTGAGGCTGAAACAAAGCAACCCAACGAAAGCGAAACGAATCATGGTTGGAGCATTCCGCGATCGGCCGCGACTGTCGAGCCAGCAGCGGATACAGAGTGCAGCGGGCGCTACGTAGCGCCGGCCTCCGGCCGGCTGTGCGGCAAGCGTCCCCGCTTGTCCGCAGGGTCGAGACCAAGGGCAGTCTCAAGATGCGCCCGTGCAGCGATGACAGGGCGCGGTGTCCTCACCGCGCCCGGCGAGCGCCGACGGCGTGCGGGCGGCCGCACGGCGGGTGGACACACCTCTCAACCAAGGCACGGAGACAGTAAGACAAGAACGGAAAACCCGTAAACTCTCAGGCGTCGCGCCTGAGCTTTGACACGCGGCGGTAAAGTCGCTCTATCAGCGGGTTTGTTATGCGTGGAATTACTCGATCGACAATTCTGCCTGACAGAACAAACCACACTCCTGCTATCAGAGCTTTGACCCAGCTCGAAACGCTGGAACTTTGCCAGAACAGTGCCGGTATTCCAACAGCCCAGAGCAACCCCAACGTGCCGTTAACCGCAATGTAGTAACCTGTCGGTGGCAACGGGGGTTTTGAACTTGGATTCATATCGCAAGGGATGCTCCGAGCGCCAAATTTGGCCAAAAACTTCATTCTACCCTTACTGCAAATCCCACCTGTGTCCGCTCCAACTCCGCCTTCAGCGCCACGCGCAGTTTCGCCAACCGCTCCTTCGCCTCCGGCGCGGCGATGCGGTTGGTGAGCTCGTCGGGGTCGGTCTTTAAGTCGTAGAGTTCGTCGCCGGTGCCGGGCTTGAGGTAGTGGATGAGCTTCCAGCCGTCCTGCACCACGGCTGCATACCACGGAACATTGTTGTAAATCGCCTTGTCCGGTTCGGCCTTCACCAGTTTCGCAACACTGGAGCCATAGATTTCGCCGGTGAATTCGTAGAGGCACGGGTGCGGCCAAGCGGCGGCGGGGTTCTTCAAGAGCGGCGTGAGGTCGCGACCGTGCATGGCCCACGGGATTTTCACCCCAGCCTGCGCGGCGAAGGTCGCGACGAGGTCGGGCGCGTTCACGGGCACGTTGCAGACCTTGCCCGTCGGCGTGAGGCCGGGCTGCGCGATGATGAGCGGCGAGCGGTAGGTCGCGTCGTAAGGTCCAAGCTTCGTGCGGAAGCCGTGCTCGCCCATGCCAAAGCCCTGATCGGCGGTGTAGATGACGAGCGTGTTTTCGAGCTGGCCGGTTTCCTTGAGCGCGGCGAGCAGCTTGCCCACGCCCTCGTCGATGGCCGGCACGCACTCGTTCATCTGCCGCACAAAGTTCGCGAACGTCTGCCGTTGCTTGCCACTCGTGTCGCCGAAAGTCTCGCCGCTCTTGCCCGCGATGGGCGTGCCGTCGGCGTCCTTGGCCCATGCCTGCGTTTGGTTGAGGTAATCCGGCTTGCCGAAGCGCGGCGGGAAGATGTCCTTGGGCACGGGCACCTCGGCGTTCGCGTAAAGACCCTTGTGCCGCGCGGCGGGCTTCGACGGGCCGTGAATGCTGCCGTAGCAGAGCCAGAGGAACCACGGCTTGTCCGCCGCACGCGTCTTGCCGCGAATGTAGTCCTCGGACCACTGCGTGTAATTGTCCGCCGGGTAGCCGTCCACCCACTCCTCCTTGCCGTTGATGGCGAGGAGCTGGCGCTCGTAGTAAGCGCCGGCGTTCTCGGGATGCAGCGGGCGATTCCAGACGATTTGATGGTCCCAGTCGCGGCCCCAGCCGGCGTCCACGCCCGTGTGCCACTTGCCGATGTGCGCCGTGTGGTAACCGCTCTGCCGGAAGACGGCAGGCCAGAACGGGCATTGCTTCGGGTCGTAGGCGCTGGCGGGATACTTGCCCTCCATCCGCATGCTCTCGACGCCGTGCGGGTGCCGGCCCGTGAGCATCGCCGCGCGCGACGGCATGCACCACGCGCCGAGATACGCCGCGTGGAAGCGCACGCCCGCCGCCGCGAGCCGGTCAATGTTCGGCGTCTTCACCCACGGGAACGACTCCGGGTAGCAACCGACCGTCTTGTAAGACTGGTCGTCGGCGTAGATGAGCAGGATATTCGGGCGCTTCGGAGCGGCGGCGTGAACAGTATTCAGTAAGCAATGTTCAGTGTTCTGTAGGCAGGCCGCCAGCAGGACGGCGAACCACGCAAGACACGGGAGTCGGTGCGCGGCCTTCAGGCCGCAGAAGCTCGACCTCCTGGTTTCGCATCCGAGTGCCCTGCTCCGTGCGTGTGTCTCCGTGGCTGATGCGTAGTTGAGTTTCATGGCGGACTGGTCGGTGGACTGATTACTGGACACGAAACCCGGGACAGTGGTTACTGGCGTGAGTTGCCCCAGATTCCGCGCGCCGCCGTCAGTGCATGCCACTGGCCTTGAGCAGCGCCTCATGCACCAGCTCATCCTCCTCCGGCGTGACGGCCAGCGGCTGGCCAGAGCGAACGCAGGCGGCCAGCTCGGCAAACTCCGGGGTGTAACGCTGATAAGGCGGGAAGTTGATAACCTGGCTGCCCTTTTTGTAAGGCCCGGCCTCTTTCGCCAGCTCAACGGTCAACACCGGTTGCTCCAGCGGCTTCACCACCGCGATGCCGTTGGTGCCCTGAATCTCAAAGGTCCGGTGCGCGCCCGCCGTCGGCTGCATGATCGCGCTGCTGACGATCCCGACGGCCTGCTTGAAGTCGAAGACGGCCACGCAATTGTCCGCCAGACCGTCCGCCAGCTTGGTGTCATGCCGGAGGACAGGAGTGATTTTCGCGTGCTTGCCCAGCAGACGGACCAAAGGGTCCACCAGATGGCAACCGAGCTCATACATCGTGCCGCCGGCGATTTCGGCGAACGACGCGCGCGACTCGCCGGAGATGTTGGTGTTGATGACTCCACGCACGAGGTAAACGTCGCCCAGCCAGCCCTTCCGCGCGGCTTCCAACGCGGCGTTGATGCCGGGGTTGAAACGCCACATGTAGCCCATCTGCATCAGCACTTTTTTGTCCCGGGCCAGCCCGAGCAGCTCCCGGAACTCCGCGAGTGTGACGGTCGGTGGCTTCTCAACATGCACGTGCTTGCCGGCCAGCAAGGCCGCCCGCGCGAGACCGGCACGATCCTTCGCATCGCACTCGATGGCCAGCACCTCACTGGCCGCGATCACCTCGGCCTGGGAGAGCAGCTTGCCGCCCTGCTTCTCGACCGCCGCGCGATGGCGGGCTCCGGACTCGAACACGCCGACGCACTCCCAGTCGGGTGAGTTGAGCGCGAGCTTCAGTTTGGGGGCCGCATGCGAATGGCTGCAGCCCAGAAACCCAATCTTCACGCGGCGCGGTGCTTCCGCGGCGGTGACGGCCAAGGGAGCGAGAGCGGCGGCCTGAAGGAAGGAGCGGCGGTCCATGAGCAGAGTGGCTTTCGGGGTGATGAGAGAAGTCGGCCGGCCAAGAAAAAGGCCCGCTGCCACAAAGACAGCAGGCCGGAATCAAGCGAAGCCCGTTATTTGGCCACCTTGCCGCTCAGGCCGGACTTGTTCAGTTCCGCGAAGACGTCCTTGGCGCTGAAGTCGCCGGTGACCTCAAACGTCGTGGCGTTCTTTTCCGCCGTGTTGCCCTTCACGCCGGCCACGCGACCGACCGCCTTCTGCACGGCGGTCACGCATTTGCCGCAGCAGAGATGCACGCCTTCAATTTTGAGCTTCTGCACCTTGCCCTCCGGGACCCCGGCCGTGGCCGCAGCCTTCACGTTGGCATCGCTGGATTTGCCATAGTATCCCGCCGCCTGAAGCGAGGCGACGGCCTGCTGGAGAATGTCCTTGCTGGCGGCAGCAATGGTCACGGTGCCGGCGTCCTTGTCCACCGTGGCCGTGGCCCCGCCAATCTTGGCGACGGCCTTCTCCGCGCCCTTCACGCAACCGCCGCAGCAGAGATGCACATCGGCGAGTTTGACTTCATCGGCTTGGGCGATCAGGACGGTGCTGAAGAGGGCGAGGACGAGGCGGAGTTTTTTCATGATGAACTGGGGTTGATGTGCGTTTGAACGGGCGGTTGACGGCCGGTCCACCCCAAGGATTCATCCCGGCTCAATCAGCGGGTCGCCCGCGCGACATTGATGGAATCCCGCAACCGCTTGTTGTCGGCCCGAATGCGGGCGGTAAGCGTCTTGCAGATTGACACCAGGAACGGGGTGGCCAGTTCGGGGGCCTCCTGCACCAGCCGCTGGAAGCTCGTGGCGGAAACCTTGAGGAGCACCGAGTTGTTGTTCGCCACCACGTCGGCCGAGCGGGGACCGTGGTCGAACAACGAAATGTCGCCGAAAAACTCCCCCGCCAGGAGGGTGACCAGCACGGTCTCCTTGCCGGCGATCATCTGCCGCACGCGCAGCTCGCCTTCGAGAATCAGATACATCGCGTCGCCGGGGTCGCCCTGTTTCACAATGGTGTGAAACTGCTTCGCGTTCTCCACCTCCATGAACTGCGCGAAGCGCCCGAGTTGCTGATCACTCATCTCGGAAAGAATCTTCACCCGTCGCAAGGCTCCCGGCCGGATGCCGGCGATCAACGGCGCGGCCACCGGCGCGGCCCCGCCTGGCTGGATGCTCGCGAACACCGCGCGCAGCTCGGGAAGTTTTCCCGCCTTCTCCCATTTTTCGTGGCGCACGACAAACACCCAGGTGTCCGCCACCACCCGCTCATCCTTTACCCACTCCGCCATGGTCGGCAGATCCACCGGACCATAGACGACATCGTCCACCGCCCATATCTTGTAACCCGCTGCTGGAGCCGCTTGGTCTGCTTGATCCACTTGCACGCTTTGTAAACTTGCCGTTTCGACCTGTAAAGGAAATCGGCAAATCCGACGGGGTCTGGAGTCAAATCTTCAGCCCCAATCGTCCAGGTCACATCTGCTCCGTGGTCTCGATGCCCAGCGCCTCCAGACCTTGCTTGAGCACTCGGCCTGTCAGCTCACAAAGCAGCAGCCGGGTGGCGCGCTCGGCCCCTTCGGCCTTCAGCACCGGGCAGCTCTCGTAGAAGCGGGCGAACAGGCCGGCCAGATCGTAGAGGTAATTGCACAGGAAGTTCGGACGGTATTCCTCCGCGACCGCCTCCAGCACGAGCCCGAAGTTCATGAGCTGCTTGGCCAGTGCGATTTCGTCGGGTGCATTCAAGACCGGCGGCTGCGCGCTCAAGCTGGTCGCTTCCAGCCCGCCCTTGCGGAAGATGCTCCGCACCCGCGTGTAGGCATACAGCAAATACGGCGCGGTGTTGCCCTGCAACGCCAGCATCTTGTCCCAACTGAACTGGTAGTCGCTCTGCCGGTTCGGCAGCAGGTCCGCATACTTCACCGCGCCAAGGCCGACGATCCGGGCGATCTCTTTCCGCTCTGGCTCGGGCAAGTCCGGGTTCTTCTCCGTCACTGCCTTCAGCGCGCGCTCCTCGGCCTCGTCCAGCAAATCACCCAGCTTCACCGTGTCACCGCTGCGCGTCTTGAAGGGCTTGCCATCCTCACCGAGGATCTTTCCGAAACCGACATGCACCAGTTTTACTTTCCGGGCCGCGTCGGGCTGCCAGCGGGCGAACGTCAGGAACAGCTTCTTGAAATGCCCCGCCTGCCGGTCGTCCACGACATACACGATCTCGTCCGGAGCCCACGTCTTGAGCCGGTAGTCCACCGTGGCCAAGTCCGTCGTCATGTAGTTGAAGCCGCCATCGCTCTTCCGCACCAGCGCCGGATCGGGCACCCACTCCCCGTCCCGGTTCACGAGGAAGACATCCTCCTTGGGCGGCACGGAGCCATCACTGAAGACGCCCACGGCCCCTTCGCTCTCCCGCGCAATGCCGCGCGCCAGCAAATCCTCCACCACCGGGCCCAGTTGCGGGTTGTAAAAGCTCTCGCCGAGCGCGTGGTCGAACTTCACGCCCAGCCGGCCGTAAATCGCATCGAACTGCGCCTGCGACACGCGAATCATCTCCTGCCAGACCGCCGTGTTTTCCGCATCGCCGGCCTGGAGCTTCACCAGTTCCTGCTTGGCCTCCTCCAGCCGCGCCGGCTCGGCATCGCACTCCGCATTGATGACCTTGTAGAGCCGTTCCAGTTCAGCGATGGCGTCCTTGGCCAGCGCGTCCCGGTCAAGAATCTGCTTCCAGCCCAGCAGCAGCTTGCCGAACTGCGTGCCCCAGTCGCCGATGTGATTGTCCGTGATGACGCGGTGGCCCAGCAACCGGAACACCCGTTGCAACGCGTCGCCAATCCCGGTGGACCGGATGTGCCCCACGTGCATCGGCTTGGCGACGTTGGGGGAGCTGAAATCAATGACCACCGTGCGGGGCTCCGCGGCCTGGGCGAAGAACAAATGCTCCCCGCGCACCGCGCCTTGCAGCACCGCCGCAAACGCCGCCGGTCGCACCCGGAAGTTGAGGAAGCCCGGCCCCGCGATGTCCACCACCTCGCACACCTCCGCCACATCGAGCTGGGCCTTGACCTGCTCGGCGAGCTGCCGGGGGTTCAGCTTCCGCAGCTTGGCGAGCGGCAGCAGCGCGTTGGACTGGTAATCGCCGTGGCGCGCATCCGGACACGGACGCACGAGCACGTGGGTGACATCCGCGTCCGGCAACACCGTCCGGACCGCGGCCTGAAGTTTGGCTTGGAGAATCAGATGCAACATGGCTTCCGCAGAGGCGTGCAGGCTAGCGACGCCCCCTGCAAGGTCGAGTGCAAAGCTCTTTCCGCGGCCGGCGCGGACACCGAACCTGCCGACGCCAGAACGCGGCTGGCGGCTTGCCTTTGGCGCGGAGGAACTTCACGCTTGCGCACGTTTTCGTTTCCGAAACACTTTCCCCACTGCCAATGAAAACCACCATCGAAGGCGCGCCCTCGTTCGCCTACCTGCACGTTGACCTCGACCCCGGCGAGAGCGTCATCGCCGAGTCCGACGCCATGTCCAGCATGGCCGCCGACCTCACGATGCAGGCGAAGCTGAACGGCGGCTTCTTCTCCGGCTTGGCCAAGAAGTTCCTCGCGGGCGAGTCGCTGTTCATCAACACGTTCACCAACGCCACCACCGGCCCGCGCCGCGTGACGCTCGTGCAGACCACGCCCGGCAACATGCGACAGGTGCAGCTCAACGGCGAGACGCTCTGCCTCCAGCCCGGTGCTTACATCGCCTCCACTTCCGGCCTTCAGCTCGGCCTCCGCTGGGCGGGCCTCGTCAGCGGCATCGCGCGCGAAGGCTTTTTCAAGCTCACCGTCACCGGCACCGGCACGCTCTGGTATGGCGCTTATGGCGAGATGCTGGAGCGGCAGGTCGAGGGCGAATACATCGTGGACACCAGCCACCTTGTCGCCTACGAGCCGCAGATGAAGCTCAAGCTCCAGTTGGCCGGCGGCCTCTTCTCCAGCCTCTTCGGCGGCGAGGGCTTCGTCACGCGCGTCGAGGGCAAGGGGAAGATTGTGATTCAAACGCGGAGTCTCAGCGGGCTGGCGAACTGGCTTAATCCCCGAATCTGAGAAAAACCGATGCTTGATACTGGATGCTGGATGGACTGCCGAACCTCGACCACGACTAACCAACCGTGAGCTACAAGAATCTGGAAATCTGGCAGTTGGCGAAGGAAGCCGTCATCGGGGTGCATGAGATGCCCCTGAAGCAATTGCCGAAGTTCGAAATGTTCGAGGAGGGCAGCCAGATACGACGCTCGGTCAAATCCGTGCGTTCCAACATCGTCGAGGGCTACGGACGCCGGCGTTACAAGGCCGAGTTCGAGAAGCATCTGGTCTATGCGCTCGGCTCCTGCGACGAGACGACTGACCACCTGGAAACATTGTTTGAGACCGGTTCACTCAAGGACAAGCCGACCTACGACCGACTTCACTCGCAACTCGAACTGCTCGGCAAGAAACTCAACCTCTTCCTTCAAAGCGTCGAACGCGGCCACCGCAGCGAGAAATAGAAGGTCGTCCATCGCGCCATCTAGCATCCAGCAACAAGCATCCAGCATCTTGTTCCTCTCCCCATGAACATCGAACTCCTCTCCCGCCCCGGCAATGCCGCCGCGCGCGTCTTGCTCGCGCCCGGTGAGAATCTCACCTCCGAGTCCGGCGCGATGATCGCCATGAGCGACACGCTCGCGCTCACCACCACCACCCACAAGCGCGAATCCGGCTCCCTCTTTGCCGCCGCCAAGCGCCTGCTGGCCGGCGAGTCACTCTTCCTCAACCACTTCACCGCCACGAGCGCGAACGGCGAAGTCTTCCTCGCCGCCACGCTCCCCGGCGACATGCTGCGCTACGATTTGCGCGGCGAGAATCTCATCGTGCAGTCCGGTTCGTTCGTCGCATGCGAGAGCAGTGTGAACGTGAATTTCGGCTGGCAGGGCTTCAAGTCGTTCTTCTCCGGCGAGAGCGTCTTCTGGCTGCAGCTCAGCGGCACCGGCCCGGTCATCATCTCCAGCTTCGGCGCGATTTATCCCATCGAGGTGGACGGCGAATACATCGTGGACACCGGCCACATCGTCGCGTTTCAGGAGACGCTCAACTTCACCGTCACCAAGGCCGGCGGGAGCTGGATGACCGCCATCCTCGGCGGCGAGGGCCTGGTCTGCCGCTTCTCCGGACGCGGCACCGTCTGGTGCCAGAGCCACAACGCGAGCTCCTTCGGCCACGAACTCGGCCCCGAACTCAAGCCGCGCTGAATTCACCTTCACTCGAACCATCCCATGCAAATCCACATCTCCCGCGCCAGCTCCTCGGAAGGCCCCTTCCCCGTCGAGCAAGTCCGCCAGATGCTCGCATCCGGCGAGTTGAAGCCCACCGACCACGTCTTCCACGAAGGCCTCACCAACTGGGTGATGGCCAGCCAGTCCCCCGCC
>Ga0255095_1000812_pt1 | contig 14643 bp, 11 predicted proteins | sample Colum_Law_RepC_8_2_FD_188435 | JGI IMG/M metagenome (GOLD analysis project Ga0255095, IMG submission 188435) | Freshwater microbial communities from Columbia River, Oregon, United States - Colum_Law_RepC_8d | ecosystem: Environmental > Aquatic > Freshwater > River | place: USA: Oregon...
CCCCGCGTCAGGGCGCGGACATGACCGTGCGCGAACTCGCCTTCAATCACCGCTTCAAGCTCTACCGCAACGGCAACTTCTTCGACCTGAGCAAAGACATCGAGGAGAAGCAGCCGCTCCAAGTCGCCGCCCTCACCGGCGAAGCGGCCGCCGCCGCGAAGCTGCTGCAAGGCGCGCTCGACCAGTTTGCGGACGCGCGACCGGCGAACCTCGACCAACCCGGCGCGAAAGCCGACAAAGCCAAAGCGAAGAAGAAGGCAAAGTGAGGCGGACGCTCCTATCCGCTGCGCTGGTAGGGCGCGTATGTCCCAGCGCGCCGGTTGCGGGTTCGGACGATTCAGCGGCGCGCTGGGGACAGACGCGCCCTACCAGCCAGTTCACTTCCCATCGAAATTCCCCCCCAGCTTCGCCGCGCCTGCCGTGACTTCCTGCCCGTTGGCCAGCAGGTTTAGCAGCACCCAGTTGCCCTTGCCGCCGATGACTTGCAGCGAGCGCGTGGCCTTGCGCTCCGCGCGGTCATCGCGAATCACACAGCCGGCCACGCGCGTGTTTGTCGTGTCCCGCAGCAGCAGACCGACACCGTCGGAGTCGAGAATCGTCGCGTTGGCGAGGTGGAAGCGGTCGCACTTCTCCAGCAGCACGGCGGCGGGTTTGCGCCAGACGCCGTTGACGTGCAGTCCGGTGAGCGTGCAATCGCGCGAGCCGCGAAAAACGAGGCCGCCGTTCACGTTCGTGCTGGTGCCGTAGTTGTAGCGCGGGTTGCGGTCGAACGCGTTCGGCCCGACGACCACATTGCTCGAATCCTCCACGAGCAAATCGTGCTGATAGCCCATCCAGAACGTGTTGCCCGTGAGCGTCACGCCGCGGGAGTCCTTGATGTGGACGTTCACCTGCACGTCGCTCAGGACATTGCCAGTGATGGTGACATGCCCCTCCTGCGTCTTCGCCGAGCCAATGCGCCGTGCCAAAGCCGCGTCGTCGCCCTGCCCGAGGATGCGGATGTTCGCCGAGTCGGGGCCAACGCTGTTGTGCTGGATGGTGCAGCCGGTGATGGCGACTTCGCCGATGGAGCCGCCGGCCGAATCGAAGAGGACATTGGCCGTGGGCGGTGCGTCCTTGGTCATGTTGCTCTCGATGTCGCAGTTGGCGATGTGGACGTTCCGAACGTTGCCGCCGCGCCCGACGATGCCGCCGCCCGCGCAGTAACTGATGTGGCTGCCGGTGATGTTCGACTGATGGAGGTTCACGTTGTCGTAGAACACGCCGATGCCCGTGCAGTGGTAGATGTGGCAGTCGCTGATGAGCACGTTGCGATTGCGCACGGCGAGATGGATGCCGTGCCGCACGGCGCGAATGTGCGTGCGCGTGATGGTGATCTGCATCGTGCCCTCGGCCTCGATGCCGTCCGCCTCCGCGTGCGCGCCCTCAATGGCGAGCGAATCCACCACCGGCATGCGCTGGCGCTCCCAGACGTTCGGCTTGAACTGATCGGGGTCCGCCGTGCCGCCGTGCGTGCCAAGGAACTTGAAGGCCGGCCCTGGTCCCGCCATCACCACGCGCGCCGTGCCATCGCCAACGAGCGAGACGAAGCCGGTCTTGTCCAGTTCCACGAGCACGGTTTTCGTAAGCCGGTAGGTGCCCTTGGTGAAGCGCACGCCACCCCCCGCGTTGACTGCGCGCTGGATGGCCGTCGTGTCGTCCGTGCCGCCATCGCCTTTCGCCCCGAACTCGCGGACATCGCTGGCGGCCGCGCTCCAGCTAATGGTGACAATGCCAAGCAGCCAGCTCATCGAGATGTGATTCATGGCGGCATTGGATGCCCACCGGCCGGAGCGATCAAGCGCAATGGCACCGTCCCACTTTGCCATCACGCTCGCTTGACAGCGACGCCCGCCCAACGAAGCTCGGCGGCAATGAACCCAGCCGAATGGCAACGCTTTCTTTTCCATGGTGGCAATCCCGCCGCCAATTGGCAGTCGCGTTTGGTCGCCGCCGTCGCCTTGGCTGGACTCCTCTCGGCAGTGTCCTTGTCGGGGGCAGAATGGTTCGTCAATCCGGAGTCCGGCGCGGACAGCAACTCCGGGGCGAAGGCCGCGCCATTCAAGACCGCCCAGCTCGCCGTCAGTCGCGCCAAGCCCGGCGACACCATCCACCTGCTGCCCGAAGGCGCGGTCTATCGCCAGATGATCATGCTGGCGGGCAAGACCAACCTCACCATCGAGGGCCACGGCGTAACGTTCACCGGGGCCGACCCGCTGCCGGCGGACGGCTGGGAAATTGTCGCGCCCGGCCTGCATCGTCGGCCGTTGCCACGCACGCGCTTCGACCGCCACCTGCTCATCCGCAACGGCAAGGCGAACCGCATGGGTCGCAGTCCATCGGTGAACGCCGCCTTCCCTGCGCCCGAGGCGCTGCGTGACGGCGAGTTTGCGTGGATCCTGCAACCCGACGAAAAGACCGGCTGGCTCTACGTGCGCGGCTCCACGGCGGGCCTTGAATGGAGCGTGCGCGACGCCGGCCTCGCCACCGGCGGCACCAACCGCTTCATCACCGTCCGCAACCTCCACACCCGCCACGCGCTTAACGATGGCTTCAACATCCATGGCGACTGCCGCGAGCTGCGCTGCTTCAACATCAGCGGCTACGAAAACTTCGACGAGGGATTCAGTGCCCACGACACCTGCCAGGTCTGGGTGACGGACGGAAAGTTTTGGGGCAACGACAACGCCGTTGCCGACGTGAACCTGTGCGACTCCTACTACACGCGCTGCGAATTTCGCGACAGCGTGAGCGTGGAAGTGCTCTTCTCCGGCGGCGACCACCGGCTGGACGACTGCCGGATCATCGCCTCGGGCAAGGTGGCCTTCTCGCTCTCCTCCGGCGGCAACCCGCGGACCAAGGAGCCGGGCCTCGGAAAATGTGCCGTGACCAAGACCGAGATTTCCAGCGCCGATCAAACGCCCCGGCCTCTGCGCATCGCCGAAAACAACGAAGCCACCTTCACAAACTGCCGCCTGCGCGGAATCACTGTCTCCAATCGTGGCAAACTTGTTGCCACGGAATCCACCCTCGATGGCGTTCCCTGGCCGACACGTTGATTTCAAAGTTCCTCATGAATCCTGATCCCAGCCAAGCTCCCCTCCTTGATCGGCGTCGTTTCCTCGCCGCCTCATTGGCCGCCGCACCGTTCCTGGTGCGTTCCGCCCGCGCCGCCGCGCCAGACTTCAAGCTGCTCGACACCAAGGTCATTTCGCACCAGCCGGAGTATTATCACGGCTGGTCCACCGTCGCGCGCCGGAGCAATGGCGAGCTGTGGCTGGTCTGGTCCGGCGGGCGCGAAGCCCACGTGTGTCCCTTCGGCCAGGTGGTCGCCATGACCTCGACGGACAACGGCGCGACCTGGACCTGGCCGCGCGTGCTGCTGGACTGCGCCATTGATGACCGCGATGCCGGCGTGCTGGAGACGGCGAAAGGCTCGCTGCTCGTCACGACCTTCAATTCGCTCGCTTACGTGCCGCTGCTGGAGCAGGCGGAGAAATCCGCCAAGTGGCCCGCCGAGAAGCTTGCCCGCTGGCAGGCCGCGCATCGTCGTCTCAGCCCCGAGGCGCAGCAGAAGGAACTGGGCCAATGGATGCTCCGCTCGACCGACGGCGGCGTGACTTGGTCGCCCCGCTACTCGTGCATCGTGAACAGCCCGCACGGGCCAATCCAGCTACGCGACAGCCGTGTGTTCTACGCCGGCAAGGAACTCTGGACCGGCGAGAAGCGCGTCGGCGTTTGCGTGTCGGATGACGACGGGCAGAACTGGCGCTGGCTGGCGGAAATTCCCGTCCGCAAGGGTGACTTGGCGAAGGACTACCACGAATTGCACGCCGTCGAGTGCGCCAACGGCACGCTGCTCGTCCACATCCGCAACCACAACAAACCGAATGCCGGCGAGACCTTGCAGACCGAGTCCACGGATGGCGGGAAGACGTGGAGCGAACCGCATTCCATCGGCGTCTGGGGCCTCCCTTCGCATTTGCTCCGCCTGCGCGATGGCCGGCTCGTAATGAGCTACGGCCACCGCCGTGCTCCGCTCGGCAATCAAGCCCGCGTCAGCGCCGACCACGGCAAGACCTGGAGCGAGCCGGTTATCCTTTCCGGCGACGGCGCGTCCGGTGACCTCGGCTATCCCAGCACCGTGCAGCTCGACGATGGTTCCTTGCTCACCGTCTGGTATGAAAAGTTGAAGGACCGCACCCAAGCCGTCCTGCGCCAGGCCCGCTGGACGTTGGGTGCTTAACCGCCAGACCCCATGAATCGCCTGCCCATACTGCTCCTCGCGCTGCTCGCGTTCACGGCCCGGACCGCTGAACCGCTGGACTTCACGGTGAAGCTCGAAACCGTCCTCAAGCACGACGACGGCAAGTTCCTCTGGTTCCACCCGCGCGCCGCCGCCATCCCCGGCACCAATCCGGCCGCACCGGCGGCGGTGATGACCATCCAGAAGCACCTCAAGGTTTCGGACTACTACTCCGGCCTGCATGTGCTCACGCGGGCGACGCCCACCGCGCCGTGGGTTGGCCCGGTGCTGCCGCCCGAGCTGGACTGGAAGCAGCAGCCCGACGGCGTGACCATCAGCGTGGCGGACGTGACGCCCGGCTGGCACGCGCCGACAGGCCGGCTCCTCGTCATCGGCTGCCAGGTCCGCTACAGCGAGAAGGGCAAGCAACTCGACGACGTGAAGCGCGCTCACCAGACCGTTTATGCCGTGCTCGAACCGATGACAGGCAAGTGGTCACCGTGGCAGGTGCTGGAGATGCCAGCGGACGAGGAATTCAACTTTGCCCGCAACGCCTGCGCCCAATGGCTCGTGCGGACGGACGGCTCCTTGCTCGTGCCGCTCTACATCGGGAAGAGCGCGAAGGACCGCTTCAGCACGACGGTGGCAGAGTGCCGCTTCGATGGCACCAAGCTCACCTTCGCGCGCCACAGCAACGTGCTGCGGCTGCCGGTTGCGCGCGGACTTTACGAGCCGTCGCTTGTGGCGTTTCAAGGGCGCTATTTCCTCACGCTGCGCAACGACTTGCGCGGCTATGTGAGCGTGAGCAACGACGGCCAGAACTTCGCCGATCCGAAGCCGTGGCTCTTCGACGACGGCACCGAGCTCGGCAGCTACAACACGCAGGCCCACTGGCTCGCGCATAGCGACGGGCTGTTCCTCATCTACACCCGGCGCGGCGCGAAGAACGACCATATCATCCGCCATCGCGCGCCGCTCTTCATGGCCCAGGTGGACCCCGCCACACTCCGCGTCCGCCGCGCCACCGAGAAAGTCGTCGTGCCCGAACGCGGCGCGGAACTCGGCAACTTCGGCTGTAACGTGTTCAGCGCGGACGAGTCCTGGGTGACCGTGTCGGAAGGCTTGTTCATGAAGGACTCGAAGCAGCGCGGCGCGGAAGGTGCGACCTTCGTGGCGCGGATTCTGTGGTCGAAGCCAAACCAGATTGCCCGAGCGACCGCACCCGCTGCGAGCAAGCTCCGCATCGTCACGCTCGGCGACTCCATCACAAAGGGTGTCCGCCCCGGCGTGAAGGCGGACGAAACCTTCGCTGCGCGCTTGGAGGCGGCGCTGCGGGCTGAGGGTATGGACGCTTCCGTGGGCAACGTCGGCATCGGCGGCGAACGCACGGACCAGGCGTTGAAGCGGCTGGTCAAGGATGTCCTCGCGCAAAAGCCGTCCGTCGTCACCATCATGTATGGCACCAACGACAGCTACGTGGATCAGGGCAAGAGCGCCTCGCGCATCACAGCAGAGGAGTATCGTGCGAACCTCGGCAAACTCGTGGACGAGCTGCGCACCGCCGGCATCACGCCCGTCCTGATGACCGAACCGCGCTGGGGCAAGGCCGCGAAGCTCAACGGCCTCGGCGAACATCCGAACGTGCGGTTGGAAAAGTATGTCGAAGCCTGCCGCGCCGTCGCCGCCGAGAAGCGCACGCCGCTCGTGGACCACTATCAGCACTGGCTGCAAGCCGAGGCAAAGGGCACGGACATCGGCCAGTGGACCACCGACCAGTGCCACCCGAATCCCGCCGGCCACCGCGTGCTCGCCGAGCTGATGCTGCCAGTCGTCCGCGCTGCGCTGAAATCCGAACTACGAAATTGAACGGCCTCGAAAGGGCACAAAGAGCGCAAAGCCAAGCCTCTCGCGGGCAAACTTGCGGGCAGAAGCAGTCTCGAGCCGCATCGATTCCACCCCCGCTTCTCCGTGACGGCGGCGGGCGCGCCGGGCAGGAGACCGCGCGGGCGCCGGTGGCACTTGCGAACCTTCCAGCGCCCGCGGGCTTGTCCCGATACACACCAAAGTTCAGCCGCCGGTCACTTGAGCACCTGCTGCCATTGGTTCTCCCGGGCTTGCCGGGCGGCTTTCAACGCACCCAGCGCCACGAATTCCCGGTGGCGTTCGCCGGCCAGTTGCACGCGCGGCTGCTCGTAGCCCTCGGCCGCCAGCAGCCGTTGCAGCTCGGTGTCCAGTCCGCGGATGCGGCTGCCGCCGCCGGTGAGGATGAGGTTTTGCAGCAGTTGCTCGACGTTGTCCGGCGAGGACAGGCCGATAAGCTGCTTGGCAGCGGTGAAGACTTCTCCCAGCAACGCGCTGCATGCATGGGCGAGCTGCTCGGTGATGTCGAGTTTGCGCACCTTGCCGTTGACCAGCACGCTCACCACCACGGCGGTGCTGGCGGTTCCGACGAAGGCGTGGCGCTCCTTCAACTCGCGGACCTTGAACGAGGTGAGCTCGCAGTCCGGGTAGGTGCGGCGGATGGCGTCGTGCAGCAGGGCGTCCACGCGGTCGCCGGCGAACCGCAGGGAAATCTGCTCCTTCGCGGTAGGGAAGTAGCCTTGCACCAGGCACAGGTCGGTGGTGCCGCCGCCGATGTCGATGAAGAGCGAGTTGCGGATCGGATCCACGTAGTCGCGGTCGCGCAGCCGGCTTTCGTCGCGAAAGCCAAGCGCCGCGAGGAACGGCTCGGGGATGAGAATCACCCGGTCAAACAAACCCGCCACCGCCTCGCGCAACTGGTCGCGCGCCGCCACCTCAGCGTTGGCGGGCATGCCGATCACGGCGCGGATTTCCGAGCCAGCCGGCACGTCCAGGAGCGAGCGCAGGTGCCGGGCGAAATCGCGGGCGGCGGCGGCATCGTGAATCACGCCATCCATCATGGGGCGCGCGAGGTTCAGGTGCAGCCGGTGGCGGATGGCATCCTCGCCGAAGAGCGCGCTGGCGTTGTCGGGCAGGAGGTTTTCCACGACGCCATCCTTCGCATAGCCCACGAGTGTCGGCACGATCAGATCGGCGGCGAGGTCGGTGCCGCCCCCGTAGGCTCCTTTGATGCAAGATTTGTTCGTTCCCCAGTCAAAACCCAGCAGGAGGACGGCGCGTTCGGTGCCGGTGCTGGAGCAAATGTCAAACCGGCCTTTGCCGTTGAGTTCCGGCGGGCGGACTTGGCGGGGGGTGCTGGTGGCGGTGAGGAGGGGACTCGGGGCGTTCATGGTGTGTGTGTTGAGTTGGGGACGGGAAAGTTCAAGCGGCCGCGCTGGCGGCGAGTTCCTGGGCGAACAAGGTATCGATGATGGAGGGAATGTCGGACGCCAGGGCGCGCGCCTGGGACGGAACTGCGGCCGGCGGGGGCGCGGGAGGCTTGGACGGAACGAGCACCACCGGCGCTGCGACGATGGCAGGGGAGACGAGCTGCGCGGCCACCGCACGGCGGACTTCCGTGGCGATCTGCTCGGCGAGCGAAGGCAGAAGGCTGTCGGCCAGCCGGTGATTCATTTCATTGGCGAGACAGGCATCTTCCAAGCGCGCCAGTTCACAGCGGAACATTTCGTCCAGCCGCCGGACTTTGACCGCTCCTTCCTCCGTCGTTGATTCGGACCAATCCAAGATACTGGCGGCTAGGTTCTGCTCTAGCACGAACCGGCTCTCCGCCAGGCGACGCTGCCGTTGCAGGAGGCTGGCCCGCCGATAGTCGCTGACCACGCGCTGCCAAAGGGCAGCCGATCCGGCCTCTGGTTGATTGGGTGCTTCGCAAAGCATCGGTTGATGCAAAGCAACACCGATGCCAGCGCGGCGCGGGCTGAAAAGCCGCCCCGGAATCCGCGTGGCAGGCGGTTTCTGCCGGGTTTGCGACCCGAGTGGCGCCCCACCCGGCAGCAACTTCCTGTTTAACCTCCCCGGGCGAACCGGGCACGATGCCGGCCCGTCAGCCAGTCCATTGCGCGTCGCTTTGAAGCCCGCTCCGTAAAGTCACGCTCGCCAAGCTCGCCGCACAATCTGATGCTCCCCGCATGAAATCACTCCGCCTCGTCCCCGCCCTGCTGCTCGCGTTCACCCTCGCCGCGCGCGCCGCTTCGCCGCTCACACCGGCGATCGAAGCCGCGCTCACCAAGGAAATCGCCGCGCATCACGCCGCCGGTGTCGTCACGCTCGTGATGCAGGACGGCAAGGTGATTCATCACGCTGCCACCGGCCTCGCCGACCGCGAGCAGAAGCTGCCGATGAAAACGGACGCGGTGTTCTGGATTGCCTCGATGACCAAATCCCTGGCCGTCACCACCGTCATGACCCTGGTGGACGAGGGCAAGCTCTCGCTCGACGAGCCGGCTTCCAAGTGGCTGCCCGAGCTGGGCAAGGTGAAGCTCGCCAACGGCCAGCCGCCCGCGCGTCCCATCACGTTGCGCGACCTCATGTCGCACACCGCTGGCATCGCGTTTCCGCCGCGCAAAGCCACCGACGGCGCGCAGTCGCTCAAAGGCTACACGGCGGAGCTGTTGCGCGCACCGCTCGCCTTCGAACCCGGCTCGGCCTACGAGTATGGTTTCGGCATCACCGTGGCCGGGCGCATCGCGGAAATTGTCTCCGGCAAACCCTTCGACGTGCTCATGCAGGAGCGCCTCCTCGGCCCGCTCGGCATGAATGACACAGCCTTTCATCCCGACGCAAAGCTCCGCGCGCGCATCGCCCGCACTTACAAAACCGCCGAGGAGGGCGGCGGACTGGATCTGGCTTACAACACCTTCGTCACCTCGGACCCCGCTGTGCGCCGCATGACCGAGCCGTCCGGCGGGCTGTTTTCCACGGCGGCGGACATGGCAAAGTTTTACCAACTGATTCTCCACAGCGGCATCCACAACGGTCGCCGCCTCGTGTCCGAGAAGTCCATCGCCGAGATGACGCGCGCGCACAAGGCTGGCGGCAAGCCGCTCAACTACGGCCTCGGCTGGCAGACCGGCAACGGCGAGAAACCGGCCATCCTCGGCTTTTCCAAGGCCGCCTTCGGCCACGGTGGCGCGTTCGCCACGCACGGCTTCATTGACCCCGAGCGCAAGCTCGTCACGGTCTTCATGGTGCAGAACGTCCTCGTCACCGGCGGCGGCGATGCGCGCAAGGCCTTCCACGACGAGGTGAACCGCGCGTTGCCAGCCCGCCCCTGAACCCGTTTCAATCGCTCCACATGAAAACCCCTCTCGCCCTCCTCGCCCTGCTGCTCGGGCCGCTGGAGCTGTTTGCCATCGACTACCCCTACACCACCGCCGAGCCGCAGAAGTCAGGGTGGCCGCTCACGGCGAAGGAGCGTGCCTACATCACCGAAAAGCCTGAGCACGACCGCCGGCCAGGCCGCGAATCCAACAAGCATCTGCCACAGCTTTGGCCGCAGGTTCCGAGTGCGGGTCATTTTGGTGGCGATGCCTGGCTCAAGCTCCACGAGGCGCACGTGAAGACGGTGCAGGCTAACCGAGGCCCCATCGATGTCCTGCTGGTCGGCGACAGCATCACCATCCAATGGGGCGACTCGTGGAAGAAGCACTTCCCCACGTTGAAGGCGGTCAACATCGGCATCGGCGGCGACAAGACGCAGAACATCCTCTGGCGGCTCGATCACGGCGGCGTCGAAGGCCTCCAGCCGAAGGCCATCGTGCTCATGATCGGCAACAACAACATGTTCTTCACGCCCGAGACCGGTATCGAGGCGGCCGCGAAAGGCATCAAGATGTGCGTGAGGAACCTCCGCGAGAAGTTTCCGGACGCTTCGCTCGTCCTCGCCAAAATCCTGCCGGCTCACGCGCCGGGCAATCGTTTCCACGACGACATCAAGAAGACCAACCTCGCGCTCGACGCGTTGAAGCTCGATGCCGACACCAAGGTGCGCGTGTTCGACCTCACCGCCGATTTCACGAACGCCGACGGCACGATCAAGAAGGAGCTGTTCACGCCCGACAACATCCACCTCTCGCCCGCCGGCTACGCCGTGTATGCGCAGCGATTGAAGGCGCTGCTACAGTGACACGCCATCAATGGATGACCTTCAAATGATGCCGAGTCTCGCATTACTCATCGCCCTGCTGACCGCGCTGCTGACCACGTATGCCCAAGCCATGCCCGAAGTCGCCAACGCCGCGAAACGCGCGCTAACGCGAATCCAACCCATCACTAGCAATGACCATTACGTATTCAATCCCGCGTGGATCAAAGCTCTGCCGAACAGGCCGAAGAAGTGAATCACCACAAGACCAATGAACCGCACCCTCACACTTCTTACCGCGCTACTCCTCGCGCCGCTGGCTGCGCTGCACGCTGCCGATGCACCGAAGCCCAAGCCGAACCCCAATCAGTTTGCAGGCATCGACCCCGACGACGGCACCGGGCCACGACCGGACAAAGAGACTCCGCCGAAGTTGATCCCGAATCCCGGCAGCACCGCGGACTACAACCGCGCCAAGCGCACCTGCACGGGCGTGCCCAGCATCGCGGTTTCACGCGGCGGACGCCTCTGGGCGGCGTGGTTTTCCGGCACGACACCGGGCGAGATCATCGAGCGCTGTCCGAATGCTTATGTCGTCGTCAGCACCAGCGGCGATGGCGGCAAGACTTGGAAAGAAGTGCTCGCGATTGATCCCGACGGCCCCGGCCCGCTCAAAGCCTATGACCCGCATCCGTGGATCGACCCAGATGGCAAGCTGTGGGTTTTCTTCACCCTGCCTTACCCGCTGCACAAGCACGCCTGGGCGGTCACGGCGGAAGACGGCGATCAGGAAAGTCCCGCATGGTCGCAGCCGCGACCCGTCTTCGAGGGCGTGCTGCTCAACAAGCCCACCGTGCTCGCCAACGGCGACTGGTTGTTCCCCACCTACGCGAGACGTCCGGAAAACATGGGCGCGATCCTCTCGCATGTCTCGCGCGACAAAGGCCGCACGTTCACTGTGAAGGGCCAGATACTGGCGAGCTGGGACCTCTTTCCCTCCGAGCCGATGGCGGTGGAGCGCAAGGATGGCACACTCTGGATGCTCGTGCGCACCGCCAAGGGCATCGGCGAAAGCCTCTCCACCGATGGCGGCGCGACTTGGAGTCCGCTAAAGACGCCCGCCATCCCGCACACGCCCTCGCGTTTCTTCATTGGCAGACTGAAGTCGGGAAATCTCCTCCTCGTGAAGCACCTCGGCATCGACGAGGACCCATTGTCAGCCGGCAAAGCCAAACAGCGCCGCGAACTCACCGCTTTCATCTCCAAGGACGACGGTAAAACCTGGTCCGGCGGCCTCGTCCTGGATGAACGCGTCGGCTGCTCCTACCCCGACGCCCAACAAGCCGCCGACGGCACCATCTACTTCTGTTGGGACTATCAGCGCTCTCGCGAGCAAGAACTCTGGATGACCACCTTCCGCGAAGAAGACGTTCTCGCCGCCAATGCCGAAGCCAGCGCCCGCGTGAAATCAAACCGTCGTCTCATCAGTAAAGGAGGAACGCCAGAATGAAGACGCACACCCTCACATACCTCTCCGTCCTGCTGCTCGCGCCGCTGGCGGCTTCCGCGCAAAACGACGAACCTCGCGATCTGAAGAAGCCCGAAGTGGAGATTGCCACGAAAGGAGCGAAGCGCGCTTGGGAATCCGCGCCCGCCGAGAAGAAGGCGCTGTGGCTACAGCACCGCGAGGCGTTGAAACACATCGACCTCTCCGACGACACGCAGCGGCAGATCATCATCGCCCGTGGCACGACGGAAGCCAGCGCCTACCACGCGCATCCCACGACGGCGATGCTGGCGGACAACAAAACGATGTTTTGCGTCTGGAACATCGGCCACGGCGGCCATGCGGGGCCGATGGCTCGAAGCGAGGATGGCGGTCTGACTTGGAAGCGTGTCGATGAACTCATGCCGCCGAACTACGTGAACTTCAAAGGAGGCATCATCTTCCGCATCACCGACTCGCATGGGAAAGACCGCCTGTGGGTTTTCTCTGGCAAAACGGCCGTGGGTAAGGATGAAGTGATCAACGACTTCCCCGGTCGCCTCCAGGGTTATGTGCCGCGCATCGTCAGCGAGGACGATGGCAAGACCTGGCGCGAGCTGCCGCCGCTGGGCGCGGGTCGGCTCGCCAAGGACGAGCCATTCCGATGCGTGTTTGCGTTCTCGACCATCGTTCCGCTGAAGGACGGATCGCACCTCGGCATGTTTCATCGCGCCGCCGGCACGGGCAAGGACGTCACGCTGCAAGTCGTGCAGTCCATCACGCGCGACGGCGGCTTTACCTGGTCCGAGCCGGCGCTCGCCTGCGATGGCACGCAGCTCGATGGCAAAGATCCCTGCGAGCCCTATGTCTTCCGCTCGCCGGATGGTGACGAGCTGTGCTGCCTCATGCGCGAAAACAAACGCAGCGGCACCAGCCTCGTCATGTTCAGACGGGACGAGGGCAAAACATGGTCGCAGGCAGTGGACGCCCCGTGGGGCCTCACCGGCGACCGCCACCACGGCATCCGTCTGCCCGATGGGCGCTTCGTTATCGTCTTCCGTCACGCCGCACCCAACGCGAAGGACAAGGGACTCATCGCCTGGGTCGGCACCTACGACGACATCAAGCAAGGCAAGCCCGGCCAGTATCGCGTGAGCCTGATTAAGACCCTCAAAGACGGACTCTATCCCGGTCTCCACCTGCTGCCCGACGGCACCATCGTCGCCACCACCTACGCCAGTCTCACCGCAAAGGAAAACCCATCCATCGTCAGCGTGCGGTTCAAGATGAGCGAAGTGGACGCGATGGCGGCACCACAGGCAAAGTGAACCACAACAACCGGAACACGATCATGAGACTCATCACTTCACTCGCCACCCTGCCGCAAACAGTTGGATTTTGGTCCATGACGCCGCTTTCCCCCACCAAACTCGCCGTCGTCGCTATTGTCGCATTTGCCACCGCCTGGAGTCCCGCCGTGAGCGGCGCCGAAAAGCCGACGACGGTTGCCGGGAAATCGGATTGGAACCAATGGCGTGGGCCCAATCGCAACGGCGTCGCGCCGCACAGCCCCAAACTCGCCGACGCGTGGGGTCCAGAGGGCCCGGTGCTGTTGTGGAAAAGCGGGGAGAAGATCGTAGGAGGACCGAAAAAAGGCGGCTCGTTCTCGAATTACGGCAGCCCGGTGGTGGCCAATGGCAAGGTCTATCTGTATGTGTGTGATCAGGCCGCCGCCGCCGACCGGATTTTCTGCCTCGACGCGAACACCGGCAAGACGCTTTGGAAAACCAGCTACCCCGGGCTTCCGAATGGTCGCTGCAGCAGCACGCCGTATGTGGGCGGTGGCAAGGTCTTCGTAGTCGGCGCCAATGGCATGTATTGCCTGAACGCCGAAACCGGCAAGGAGGTGTGGAAGACCCCGAACATCTGTTTGGCCGGCAAAGGCGGCGAGTTGGCCAACCAAGCCAACCGTCAGGACGACGAAGCCGACGACACAGGAGGCGACGGGATCAACACCTCGCCAGTGATTGTTGATGGCGTCCTCGTGGTCATCGCCGGCAGCGGGAAACACCTCAACCCGGGCGTCAATGATCCGAGCAAGGAGAGCGGTGTGCTCAAGGGCTTCGACCCCGCCACCGGCAAGGAGCTGTGGGCCTGCCCGCAGGCCACGTCTGATCCCAACATGAACGGCGACAAATCCTCCTCGGTCGCCGTGTGGAACTCGGACAAAGGCCCGAAGCTCATCACGCAGACGGGCAAATTGACCTGCGTGAATCCGAAGGACGGCAGCGTGATCTGGCAGGACTATCGTCAACAAAAGAGCCCCGGAACACCGGCCATCGTCGGCGATGTCTGCATCACAGCAGGCAATGTGAGTGGCTACCGATTGCAGCCGGACAAGGCGGAGGAGCTGTTCGTTAAGTTCACGGGTGATCGTGTCGGCAGCTATCTCCTGCATGACGGCCACGTGTTCGGCGACTTTGGCGGAACCTACCGCTGCCTCGACCTCACCGGGAAGGTCCTCTGGCAGAAGTCAACTGGCTCAGGGATCTCGTCGCCTGTCCTCGCCGACGGCAAGGTCTTCCACATCGTCAGCAGCAAGAACGACAGCGATTCGAAGCTGGCAATGTTCAGCGCCACTCCAACCATGCCGGCGACATTCTTCGCGGTCAGCGTTCCCGCGATGCACAATACCTCACCCGCGATCTACTACGGCAGACTGTTCATCCGGCTCGTGGATGGCGTGGCCTGCTACGACCTGACCAACGCGCCCGCCCGTTTGGCGAACGCCACCGTCGCCCCGGCCCCCGCCATCGCTCCCAGATCAACCGGCCTGATCTCCTTCGTGGACATCTCCCCCTCCTATTG
>Ga0255095_1000819_pt1 | contig 14557 bp, 10 predicted proteins | sample Colum_Law_RepC_8_2_FD_188435 | JGI IMG/M metagenome (GOLD analysis project Ga0255095, IMG submission 188435) | Freshwater microbial communities from Columbia River, Oregon, United States - Colum_Law_RepC_8d | ecosystem: Environmental > Aquatic > Freshwater > River | place: USA: Oregon...
AGATCCAGCTTGCCGATCCGCCAAGCGAGGATGATGTCCCACATCCGCTCCGTGCCCGCATGGGTCGTGTCCCCCTCGTTGTGCGTGGATGGATGCCCATTGTAGACCTCGAAAAAGCGCTCCCCCTTCACTTGCATCAAGTCTTCAGCGGTGATCCCCCATCCAAAATTCGGATGGTTGATGTGCGGGAACATGGGTTGCCCCGTCTGACGACGCTGCTCCAGCACGGCATCAACCCCGCGCTGCATCACATCGAGCACATTGGTACCGCCCCGGGCCGAGATCTTCTTGCGGAGATTGGTGGCATTGATGTGAACCGGAAACGACAGGTGCCCGCTGGTGATCTCCTCGGAAGGAATCATCAGAAACCGACCGGGTTCTTCGAGCTGGCCGCGAAACTCTTCCAGCGTCTTCAACCGATACTGGTTGGTTCCCTGTCGATCCCGCCGCTGCAACCAATCGGCACCGAAGCGGCGTCGGTTCTTCGCGAGGGCCTCAGGGAAATGGTTCTTCTGGGACTCCGTGACCCACTGCTCGCCCTCGAGCATCCGGTTGTGGTCCGACATCGCCAGGAAGTGGTATCCGTGCTGTTTGTACCAGTCGGCGATGGACTCCGGAAAATCATCGCCATCACTCCACAGGGAGTGGGTATGCAGGTTGCCCTTCCACCAACGGGCCTCGGCGGCCGACGCCAGAGGCACCACGGCCAAAAGGCCGGCGACAACCGAGAACGCAAGGCCCAGAACCCTGCGACCCGGGGCGAATCGTCGATGGATCATGACTCTGAGCCTGCGAAGGCTCCCGCCGGTAGGGCAAGCGGGTTCTGCCTTCGGTTTTGGTTTCGCAGAAATCTAAGGCCTGTCAGCCTGCGGTCCATGACCCCGGCCCACAGCGACGATACTCCGGCCGAGCCCTTTTCCGGCTCGCCTCCAGCGGGCACCCGGCGTCCCCGCGTTGGAATCCTCGGTCTGGGGTTGATGGGCTCGGCCTTCGCCGACCGCCTGCTGCGCACCGGCGAAGAAGTACTCATCTGGAATCGCACGCGAGACAAGGCAGATGCGCTGGTCGAGGCCGGTGCCCGCTGGACCGACCGACCGCTGCGGGATTGCGACACGGTGCTGGTGTGCCTCTACACCGACGAGGTCGTGCGCTTGGTGCTCGAGTCGATGCGCTCAGACTGGCGACCCGGACTGGAGGTCATCGATACCACCACGGGCGATCCCAGTGCGGCCCGGTCGATGGCCGCCGACCTAGAGGCCTGCGGGGTCTCGTATCAGGAAGCCCCGGTCTCGGGCTCGAGCGCGCAGGTTCGCGACGGCTTGGCCACGGTTTTCGTGGGCGGCACCTCCGAGGCGTTCGAGCGGCAGTCAACGCTCTGGCCCGTGCTCGGCGCCCGGGTGCTCCATTGCGGTCCTTGGGGCAGCGCCTCGCGCCTCAAGCTGATCACGAATCTGGTGCTCGGGCTCAACCGACTGGCTCTGGCCGAAGGCCTCGCGTATGCCGAGGCAATGGGTGTGGAGGGCACGGTTGCCCTGGAGGCCATGAAGGGATCGATGGCCTATTCGCGGGCCATGGACGCCAAGGGTACAAAGATGCTCCAGCGCGACTACACCCCGCAGGCACGCCTCTCTCAGCACCTGAAGGACCTAAGACTCATCCTGGAGAGCGCCCGGAAGGCCGGTCTAGAACTGCCATTGGGGTCTCTCCATGCACGCCTTCTCGAGTCGGCCGAGTCGGCCGGGATGGGCGATCTCGACAACAGCGCGGTGATGGAACTGCTGCGACTCAGGGCCAATTCCCCAAAAACATGATCGCAGCGCTGTCACCGTTGGCCCGATGGGGCGTCCTGGCCACCGCAATCCTCGCCCTGCTCTTCGACGGCGTGGAACTGGGTTTGATGCCGGTGGCCTCGCTGTCCGTATCGAAGTCCCTCCTCGGGGGCGCCTACACCCCGATGCTCGGGGGCGACTGGTTCGCCCGCTTCACCGCCGCGTTGATGTTGGGTGCGGCGGTCGGGGGCATCGTGTTGGGTGGATTGGGCGACCGGATTGGCCGCACCCGGGCACTCGGGGTGAGTGTTCTCTTTTATTCGATCTTCGCCGGCCTGGGGGCCTTTGTGGAAACCCAGGGTCAGATGCTGGTGCTTCGGTTCCTCGTGGGGTTGGGCGTCGGCGGGGTCTGGCCCAACGCGGTGGCCCTGGCGGCCGAGTGCTGGCCCGACAAGTCGCGACCGATGATCGCTGGCCTCATGGGCGCCGCCTTGAACGGCGGCATCCTGCTGCTCTCGCAAGTCGTGCGGGTCTGGACACTGACTCCGGACTCGTGGCGCTGGCTCTTCCAATGGGGTGCCCTACCCGCGGCGCTGGGCCTGGCGGCGTTGACGGTGGTACCCGAGTCGCCGCTTTGGCTGAATCGCCGTGGAGGACCCAACTCAAGAGCTCCCAGTGGCGATACAGGCTCCCAGCGACGGGTGTCGGTGCTGCGCACCCTGTTCTCTCCGCCCCTGCTGAAAACCACGCTGCTCGGGATCCTGATTGGATCGATCCCATTGGTGGGGGCGTGGTCGGCCAGCAAGTGGATGATCCCCTGGGCCGACGCGGTGGCAGGCACCTCGGCCCCGGGCTACAAGGCCTCGGCGCAGGGCCATTGGGCGCTCGGGGCGGTGTTGGGGAGCTTCTGTGGCGCACAAATCGCCCAATCGCTGGGCCGGCGTCGCGCCTATGCGTGGATGAGCCTGGGCTCAGCGGTCTTGACCGGGGTGCTCTTCCTGGGGACCCGTCCGCTGGCCCCGGGATTCCTGCCGACGGTCTTTGCCCAGGGCTTCGTGGCCACACTGTTCTTCGGTTGGCTCCCGCTCTACCTGCCGGAACTCTTCCCGACCGAGGTGCGCGCCGCCGGCAGCGGCATCGCCTACAATGTCGGCCGTTTCATCACGGCCGCCGGGGTGCTTGCCGCCGGCGGACTCTTCGTCGCCCTCGGCGGTTCCTATCCCCGGATCGGTGCTGCCTGCGGAATGGTCTATCTTTTGGGCATCGTTGCCATCCGCTGGGCCCCGGACACCACCGACCGCGGCCTGAGCCATTCCAAAACCTCCTCCCCGTCAACGCCATGAACTGTCCCCGACCTCATCCCGCCCGAACCGACCGGCGGGGTTTCCCGGAATGGAAAATCCTCCGCGCCGCCCTGCTGTTGGCCGCCGTTTCGGTGTCGGCCTCCGACTTCGAAGACCCCAACGCCAACCGAGAAGCGATGCCCACGGTACCGCCGGGCTTCGAGATCACGATCTTCGCCCGTGAACCGCTGGTCCGTCAGCCCTGCTCCATGGCCTTCGACCTGCGGGGCCGGCTGTGCGTAGGCATGGGTCCGCAGTACCGCAATCCGACACCCAAGACACCCGGCGACAGCGTGGTCTGGGTGCTGGACACCGACGGCGACGGCAAGGCCGACCAGACCAAAGTCTTCGCTACGGGTTTCAATGCCATCCAGGGTCTCGCCTGGCGCGGTCGCGACCTCTGGGTGGCCAATGCCCCCGACTTGACCCTGGTCCGGGACCTCGACGGAGACGACGAGGCCGACGAGTACGTGCGCCTCTACACCGACCTCGGAAACCTCGAGCACGGCTTGCACGGCCTCAATTGGGCCCCGGATGGCAAGCTCTACATGAGCAAGGGCAACTCCAAGGGGTTGTCTCAGCCGGGACGGATCGCCCCGAAAGCCTTCCGGGATCTCTGGGGCGTCACCGCTCCGCCGGGTTCCCCCGACCATCCGGCCGCACGCACCTTCGCCAAGGGCCACTACGAGAAGAACTACCACGACCCGGAAGACGATTGGGGGCGTGAAGGCGGCGTGCTGCGCTGCGATCCCGATGGGCGCAATCTGGAGATCATCTCGCGGGGTTCCCGCAATCCCTGGGACATCACCTTCGACACCGGGTTCCATTGGCTCGGCACCGACAACGACCAGACCACCGGCGACCGGGTTTTCATGCCCTTCCCGAGGGCGCACTTTGGCTGGAACCATCCGTGGAGCGCCCATTGGGGCACCGAACCTCACGCCCCTTCCGCACCGGTCAGCGGTCCGCTCTTCGAGGGTTCGGGCACAGGCATCGTCTTCGGCGATTCGGCGGCGTTCCCGGCGTCCCATCGGGGTGTCTTCTTCATCAACGACTGGCTGCGCAAGACCACCTTCGTGTGGCGTCCCCGTTGGGATGGGGCCCTCATGCGACCCGACGGCGGCGACTGGAAACCGTTCATCGAGGGCGGCCGCGCGCTCTTCCGACCGACGGACCTCGAGTTTGGCCCTGACGGCGCTTTGTGGATGCTCGGTTGGGGCCGCGGTTACGGCGCGGAATACCGCGATGGCCAATTCGTCAGCGAAGGCAGCGTCTTCCGGATCACCACCGTTCGCTCCGGTGGGGCGAAGGCGCTTCCTGCCAGTCCCAACACGCCGCCCGCCCATCGCTCGCTGGACCGACTATTGGAAGCCTTCGACTCCCCGCTGCCCGTCCGGCGGGTCGAGGCACAGGAAGAATTGCTGCGCCGGGGCCCGACGGTGGCCCCAGCCCTGCGCAAGGCTCTCTCCAAGACCACGCTATCCGAAGGCCGGCAAACCTGGGCTACCTGGACCCTGGGCCGCATCGCCGAACGCGATCCGGCAGGCGATGCCTGGTTCGAACGTCAGTCCGCCGACCCCAAGGCGCCCTTGAACCTGCGCCTCCAGTCGGTGCGGATCGTGGCTCACCGACGCTCGGTCCGTCAGGCGTCCAACTCCCTGCCCGTTGCCATCGTGTCGCTGCTGACCGATCGCGAACCCCGTCTGCGCTTCGAAGCGGTCCAAGCGCTGGGTCGCGTGCCCACGGCCTTGGCCCGATCGGCCGTTCCCGCCCTGCTCGAAGCTCTGGCTCGCGAAACCGACCCCACGGTGTTCTACGCCGGATGGCAGACTTTACGGGTGCTGCAAGATCCCGGAGCGCTGCGCCCGTTGCTGGCCGATGCGCGGCCGGGAGTCCGACGGGCAACCCTCCTGGCCCTGCTCGAAGACCACGCCCTGCCCGAGGCCGATGTGCGCCGCCTCTCGGCGGACACCGATCCCGCCGTCAAGGGCATCGCAGCCAGCTGGATCGAGAAGGCCACCGGCCAAGGCCTCTCCCTGATGGTCCGAGGCCGTCCGCTGGGCGGTGCGTCGGCCGACCAGAACACCGCCTCCGATCTCGGCACCGAGCCGAAGCACCTTTATCCGACGAAGATGTCCATGCCGGCACCGCCCAACCGGGAGACCTCGGTGGCTCTGACGCTCGAGCGCTTCCAGGACGGCGATCCGCGCCGCGGAGCCTGGCTCTTCCATCACCCGCAGGGTGCCGGGTGCTTCCAGTGCCACCGGCTCGACGGCCACGGCCAAAGCTTTGGCCCAGACCTGTCGGTGGTCGGGGCACGCGCCCCCGTGCAGCACCTCGTGCAGTCGATTCTCGAACCCAACGCCGTCATCACCGAAGGATTCAGTCTCCATCGAATTGAAACCGCCGACACCGAGCTTTCGGGCATCCTGATCGAGGAGAGCGGCCTCAGCGTGACGCTGGGATTGGCCAACGGCCGTCGCGAGACGATTCCGAAGTCCAAAATCACCACCCGAGGGTCTGCAGCTCAATCGGCCATGCCGGCCTATGACACAGTCCTACCCGCGCGCGCGGTGGCGGACGTTACCGCCTACCTCACCCGCCAAGGGCAAAAGGACCAGGCAGGCATCCCCGGAGCCGCGGGAACGGCCGATACGCTGGGCTTCTCCGAGAGCCCGAGTCGACTGCAGCTCACCCGGGGCGGGCAGCCCGTGGCGGACTATGTCCACCAAGATGAGCGGATCTTGCGACCGCACTTCGTCAACCTCCACGCCCCCGGAGGCCTTCGCGTGAGTCGCAACCACCCGCCACGCCCCCCGCTCGATGCCGTGGACCACGACACCATGCATCCCGGGCTATGGCTGGCCTTTGGCGACATCAACGGCGTGGATTTCTGGCGCAATCGCGGCCGCATCGTGCATCGCGGATTCGCCCGACGGCCGGAGGTCCGCGACGGGCGGCTCACCTTCGCCACCGACAACCAGTTGGTCGATGCGCAGGGCACTGTGATCGGCGATCTCCGAAACCACATCACCTGCCTCGCCCAGCCCGGAGCCACGGTCCTGATCTGGCAGGCCACCTTCCGAAGCGATGTGGTCGACCTCGTGTTCGGCGATCAAGAGGAGATGGGCTTCGCCGCCCGAGTGGCCACGCCGCTGACGGAGAAGAATGGCGGACTCCTCACCAGCAGCGAAGGTCGGACCTCGGCATCGGCGACCTGGGGACGGGCGGCAGCTTGGTGCGACTACTCCGGCACCGTGGACGGGCATCGAGTGGGCATCCAACTCGTGGCCGATGCGTCCAACTTTCGGCCCAGTTGGTGGCACAATCGCGACTACGGGGTGTTCGTGGCTAACCCGTTCGGCCGTGAAGCCATGAAGCAAGGCGCCAAGAGCCGTGTGACCGTGGCCCGTGGTGAACCATTCACCCTCAGGTACGGGGCCATCTTGCACGCCAACAGCACCACTCCACCCGAAGCCCGGGCCCGCTGGTGCATCCCCCCGCCCGAAAAGCCCTGACCGAACATAAAAACGCTGAACGGGCCAATCCGGCGGCTTACTTGGGCAGCTCTACCGACGCAGCGTGTTGCCGGCGGCGGATGACCGTCCAGGGATCCTGGGGTTGGTCCATCGGATCGACGTACCGGTCGAGATCCCGCAAGGCGATGGCGCGGTAGCCGTTGTCCTTGAGCCAATGCATGTATTCGCGGAAGCGCTCGAGCGGCGTGTTGACCCAAGGATGTTCGCGGTCGGGGACGCCGTGGAACTGCAGGATCGCGATGCGACCACCCCGCCCCTGCTCCGCTGCGCGGCGAAAGTTCTCGAGGGTCCAGGTGGGCCGAGCATCGCCGGTCGTGGGGATGAGCAGCGGATGATCCCATTCCGGTTCGTAGGCCACGCCTCGGCCGGTCTCGTAGGCGAACTCCGGCTGGGCGCCCCGACGGGCCCAGCGGAAACCCATCTCCCGAAGCAACGGAATCGCTCGGGGATGGATCGCGTTACCCGGGTAGGCGAAGCTGATGGGCTTGGGAATGCCGTGCCGACGGCATTGCTCGTCGATGTGGGTCAATTCCTCCCACAATCGGCCGAGCATGTCGGGGCCGATGCCCACATGGCTGCGGGTGTGGTTGCCCACTTCGAACCCGTCGCGGTGCAGTTCGGCAATTTGCGCCCAGGTCATATAATCGGCCTTGTTGGTCAGGAAACTGAAGCCCTCGGTGATGAAGAAGCTCGCCCCGAATCCCAATTCCTTGAGCAACGGACGCACGTTGCCATGCAACGAGGCCACCGAGTCGTCAAAGGTCAGCACCACGAGCTTGTCGGGGATGGGTTGCCGGCGGCGGATCTCGGGCAATGGCCGTGACAGGAACTCCCGACGGAGCCGCTGCAGTTCGGTGGTGGGATCCTCACCTTCGTAAAACCACACCCACCCACGGGCCTCGCGCGTTTCGCCGGGTGGGCAATCCGTCAACCGCGGGTCGGCGTGGATGCACGGCACCGGAGGGTTCTGCCAAACCCGGTTGAGGCCGTCCCAGGCGGTGATGACCCACCGCCGTCCGCTCGCATCGGACGCGGCCGCGAACGGGGCTTCGAGGATCCGCCGACCCGCCGCCGCATTGGTGAAACCGGTGGCCTGACCCAGCATCACACAAACTTGGGCGCTGAGTTGCCGCAACGCCTGCGTCCCGCCATTGCGCACCCACCATTGGAACTCCGCGTGGCGCACTCCCGATTTTACCCGCACCCCGAAGGCGACCCCGTCGGGTAACGTCCGGGTCATGGCCAGAGCACCGTCATCGCGCCGACTCCATTCCACCGGTTCCAGACGCTGACCCTTCTTCTCCCAGAGTGTCGGCACATGCCGATGGGCGAGGTAATTCAGCCCCAGGTGGGACCAGATCGCCTCCGGTACATCGACCACCACGTAGCCGCCGCCTTCCCACGGGGTGAACAGACTCACCTTGGTGTCGCGCTGCGGATCGATCGCGCCTTCGAAGAATCCCAGTCGCGGATGTCGCCCGCCCGGGTACGGCAGGACGCGGATTTTGCCATCGACGCCCGCGGTGCCGGATCCGGTGGCTGGCGATCCCGGTGACGCATCGGACGCGGATCCCGACGGCGCAGCCCACTGCTTCAAGGCCGCCGCGATCACCTCATCCGGCAGACCCGTCGCGGCGCGGACCTCGGCGGCGGTAAACCGGTGGTGGCGGATCATGTTCTCCAACCACTCGGCCTGATCGGCCGCCCCCTGAGGAGGCCGCACGGTCGAGGCCTGCGGTTCTGCGGCGACCGCGCCGATCCAGATCAGCGACGACAACCACGAAAGCCAACTCAGTCTCGCGCAGATTCTCAAAGGATTCATCTCGGGAAAGACCTCTCTATCGACCAAACCCCGCTCGCTCGCCAGCCCGAATCCTCGATGTCACGGAATAGGTACTGGCTCGAAGACCCGGCGCGCCTTTGAGACTGCGGAGAATGGGTCCTGCGACGACGCCCGTCATATCCCTCGCGAAACCTCCAGCGGATTCCACACGCGTTGGAACCCGAGCCCTGCAAAGTCCTTCACGTTCACCGTCGCGAACTCCGTGACCCCTTGGGCGATCAACGTCAAAGCGGAGCGGGCATCGTAGAGCCTTCGGAAGGCGAAATCCTTGGCACGTGCTTTCTGCCAGAGCGCTTCATGCAGGGATCGGCTCTCGGTCGGGAATCCAATAAGACGCCAGCGCGGATGGCTGCGGTAGACCTGAATCACCTCCACAGCCTCCTCGGCGGAAAGCGGGTACTTGAGAACCGCCGGATTGCGGAGCAGGCCATAGAACTCCGCCAGCATGAATTCGGAGATGGCGACGGCCTCTACCTTGGCAATGGACTCCAACCATCCGATGGCCGCCACCTGCTGGGGCGAATCCTCGTTGAAACCATGCAGCAGGATGTTGGTGTCGATGGACAGCACGTCTCTATCCCTTCCTCTTGCGGCTCAGCGTTCCATCCCAGTGGGTCCGTTGAGCCTCAGCCTTAATCTCCGCGTCCGAGAGCCCCTTCCAACCGAGCTTGCGCGGCATCGGCGGATGCCATTCCCGATCGGTGTCTGGATCGGTGGCATACACACTGAGGATGTATTCGATTCCCCGCCGGGCGAGTTCGGCCAGCGGGATCTCTCTCTCTTCACAGACCCTCTTGGCCCGGGCATAGACCTCGTCGGGCAGCTGTATCTGCGTGCGTATCATGCCATCAGTTTGATGGCTTCACTCGATGCCGTCAATGTGGAGGCTGACGATGACGCAGTCCTGCCGGTCGCGCGAAGTGGATCTTTCGTTCAGGGCACCACGATCCGGAGGGCCCGCGGGCGCACCGTGATGGAAGCCGGGAGGGTTCCGACCATGTCGCCGTCGAGGTGGAGTCCCATCGGCTCGGCGCAAGTGAGCTGGAGTTGGTCGGTCTGGAAGACTTGGCAGACCGACGAAGATCGGATCCTCCCCAGGGTCATCCGGATCACGTTCGCGACCAAGGTAGCCCAGTTGAGGCGGGTGACGACCGTGACTCCGACTCGGCCATCGTCGAGTCGGGTTCCGGGGAAGAGTTCCAATCGGCCGCCAAAGTAGTGGCCAGATCCAATCTCCACGAGGGCACCCACGGTGGAGTGGGAGGGAGAGGTCACGGTGACCATCGGATGGGGAGGACGCATCGCGCGGATCCCGGCGACCATGTAGGCCAATTGTCCGAACCGCTTCTTCTCCGACCAGTCCACTCCTGCGATGGCTCGGGCGGAGAGCCCGGTGCCGGCGAGGAGGGCGAAGCAGCGGGTCTCGAGACGGCCGTCCATACCGGTGAAGGTCGCCTGGGGCAGGTCGATGCGCCGTTCACGTCCTTGCCGGATGACCTTCCAGGCAGCGGCAAAGTCGGAGGAGATCCCAAGTTCCTTGGCCAGGACATTGACCGTGCCGAGCGGAATCACGGCCAGGCGGGTCCTGTCGAGGGCCCCGGGCACATCGGCCAAGCCGTTCAGCACTTCGTTGATCGTGCCGTCCCCGCCTGCGGCGACGACCGTCTCACAGCCTTCCCGCGCCAGATCCGCTGCGAGCACACGCGCGTCTCCCGGTCCGCGGGTGGGGAGGACCCGGACTTCGGACCCCAGTTCTGAGAGCCGATCCCGGAACCGGAGCGCCTTTTCTCCCTGGGCGGTGGGGTTGAACAGGATCCCGATCACAGGTCCTAGGGTCGAGGTCGTCTCACCTTTGGATCAATCCTCAATAACAGCGGAATGGAGGGCTCCAATCCGTGAGGGGCGGAGGAACATCAAGGGTCGGCCTGCGCTCCGCCGTGGCCAGTTGGGAGTGGCCGATTCCGACTCGATCCGACGACTCGCCAAGAATGCCGGCGCCAACAGGCAAGGCCGGTGACTCAGTTGCGTTCGCCCCGACGGGTCCTACCCGCCGGCATCGAGGATTGCAGGACGCAGAAAGCTTCGGATCCCGTTATCGCGGTCCGACATCGTCGAGTCGGAGTCACCGAGTGGGCGATAACCGCCCCCTCCGAGGTTCTGGAACCGATGCTCGGTCTCGGAAGTGGGTTCGTCGGACAATCAAATCTCAAGGCCAGTGCAGACCAAGCTCGCCGGTTTGGCGTTGTTCAGGCTGCCATGCGGAGAACTCGGTTGAGTCGGCGTGCCGGAGTCGCATCAGGAGCCCCTCAGAACTCCGGCACATCGCCCTTCAACCAATGGCTCGCTGGGATCCGGAAGCCGCCCGGGCCGCGGGCACACGCGCTTTCACCTCTTCGATGAGCCGCTCCACGGAGAGCCCGTGCTTCTGGCGGAGGTAATCCACGCTGGAGGCGTGCTCGATGAACTGGTCGGGCCAGGCCAATCGATACACCGGCGTCTGGATGCCCGCTTCGCTGAAGCACTCGAGCACGGCGCTACCATAGCCGCCCATGGCCACATGGTCTTCGAGAGTGGCCACGATGTCGGCCGCGGCCCCGAAGAAACGATGCACCTCGGTGTCCAGCGGCTTGAAGTAGCGGGGATTGATCACCGCCACATCGAAGCCTTCGGCGCGCAGTTTCTGGGCGGCCTGACGGGCGAGTGTGAGCATGGGGCCCAGGCCGAACAGCGCCACCTTCACCGCGCCCGGCTTGTTCTCGAACTGCGAATCCACCTTGGCCTTGCCGATCTCGACCACCGCGGGTTGGTCCTTGATGGGCACCCCTTCGGCGTTGCCGCGCGGGTAACGAATCGCGACGGGATGCGACTGCAGCGTGGCGGTGAACATCATGTCCTGAAGTTCATCCTCGTCGGCGGGGGCCATGCCGATGATCAGCGGCAGGCAGCGCAAGTAAGAGATGTCGAAAAGCCCATGGTGGGTCGGACCGTCATTGGCGCTCAAGCCCGCGCGATCCATGCAGAAGATCACGGGCAAGTCCTGCAAGCAGACATCGTGGTGGATACAGTCGTAAGCCCGCTGCAAGAAGGTGCTGTAAATGGCCACCACCGGATGAAAACCCATGGTCGCCATGCCAGCGGCGAAAATCACGGCGTGTTCTTCAGCGATGCCGACATCGTAGTACTGACCCGGAACCGCCTGCTCCAGAATCTTGAGGCTGGTTCCGCTGGGCATGGCCGCGGTGATGCCGACGACGGATTTGTCCTTCTGGCACAGCTTGACCATGGTGCGACCAAAGACCTCCTGCCACATGGGGGCGGCGTCAGCCTTCGGAGGCGGAGTCTGGCCGGTCGCGGCATCGTAAGCCCCCAGTCCATGAAACTTCTCGGGATGCTTCAGCGCCGCCTCGTAGCCCTTGCCCTTTTGCGTGAGCACGTGGATGACCACAGGCTCATTGCAAGTCTTGGCGAACTCGAGGGTGCTGACCAGCAACGGAATGTTGTGACCGTCAATCGGTCCCAAATAGCGCAGTCCGAATTCTTCGAACAGCAGCGCGCTGCCGTGACCACCGCGGCCGTCGACATCCAGTGGATTATTGGCCGGCTCCAAAGCCAGCGAACCGACAATCCCCTTGAGCGCCTCTTCGGCCTTGCCGCCCAGCATGGCGACCTGCTCACCCCGGGGTAGGCGCTTGAGCCAACTGGTGAAGTCGCGGGCCAACCGGTTGTAGCCCGGGCTCGCGGTCAACTTGCCCAGATATTCAGCGATGGCACCGACGTTCTTGGCAATCGACCACTCATTGTCGTTGAGGATGCCGATGAACTTCTTCGTGGTGCACTTGATGTTGTTGAGCGCCTCGAAGCTGATGCCGTTGGTCAGGGCCGCATCACCAAAAACGCAAACCACGTTCTCGTCGGTCTTCTTCTGATCACGCGCGGCGCACATGCCCAAGGCGGCCGACAAGGCCGTGCCGGCGTGGCCAGCCCCGTAGCAGTCGTGCTCGCTCTCGGTCCGCAGCGCGAAGCCGTTGAGGCCGTCGGTGGTGCGGATGGTCCGGAAGCGATCTTTCCGCCCGGTCAGGATCTTGTGGACGTACACCTGGTGGCTGACGTCCCAGACGAACTTGTCTTTGGGCGTCTCAAAGACCCGGTGCAGGGCGATCGAGAGTTCGACGACGCCGAGGTTGGGGCCTAGGTGCCCGCCGCTCTTGGCCAACCCCTGAATGAGCTCCTGCCGAATGTCGGCAGCCAACTCGGTCAGTTGTTCAGGGGTCAACTTCTTGACGTGCGACGGATGATCCACCATTTCGAGATATCGGCTCATGTTGTTGGGACTACGGACAAAAAATTTATTCCTCAGGCGGAACCCAGGGAATCTTCAGGCAGCGTTCGAGTTGTGAGCACACCGTCGAGGCTTTCCTCGAGTGTGCGCACCTTGACTTCGGCTTCACTCAGCCGGTCCTGACACAGCTTGGCCAACGAGGCCCCTTCTTCGAAGCGCTGAATCAACTGATCCAAAGGCAAATCATCGGCCTCCATCGCCTCGACGATGGATTCCAGCTTCTTCAATGCCTCTTCGAACGAGACATTGTCCGCCGTGGGAGCGGCTTTGGCTGCCTTTGACACGGCCGGAAAATGCGTCGAAAGGCGGGGGTTTGCCTAGTGGTATTTTGGGAACCGGCTCTTTGGTGTTCCACTTTGAGCGCCGAAGGCGTTTGAATCACCTCGTGCTGAGCACGCTACGGATCAAGAATCTGGCGCTGGTAGCGGACCTCACCCTGGACCTGCAACCAGGCTTCTGCGCCATCACCGGGGAAACCGGAACCGGCAAGTCGGTTATCCTCGGGGCGCTCCATCTGGTGCTGGGGCGCCGTGCCGATCGGGGCGCCCTCCGCTCCGGAGCCGACTCGTGCACCGTCGAGGCCGTCTTCGACGTGGCAAGCTTGCGATCTCCGCTGCACCGCTTTCTGGATGACCGGGGACTCGAACCCTGCGAATCCGGCCAATTGGTCCTCAAGCGAACCTTCACCGCGGCCGGAACCAATCGCCAGTTCGTCAACGGTAGCCCCACCACGCTGGCCACTCTGGAAGAGATGGGTGGGTGGCTCATTGATCTTCACGGACCCCACGATCACCAGTCGCTGCTCCAACCCCGCCTGCAACTCAGTCTGGTCGACGCCTATGGTGGGCTCGACCCGCAGAGGGAGGCCTTCGCCGAGCGACTACGCCGCCGGTCGGAATTGCAGAAGGCCAAGGCAGCCTTGATCGTTGATGAGCGGACTTATGCCCAGCAACTCGACCTGCTCCGGCATCAAGTGCGGGAGATTTCCGAGGCCCGGTTGAAACCCGGTGAAGAGGCCGAACTGGAAGCCGAGCACACCCGCGCGGCCAATGCCGCCCGATTGCTGGAGCTGTCTCAGACCGCGCTCGCCACCCTGAGCGAAGCCGATGACGCAACGCTCACCAGCCTCGGAACCGTGGGACGATCCCTTCAGGACTTGGCCCGAATCGACACCGGCGCCCAACCGTTGGTCGATCTCCAGACACAGGCCGCTGGAATTCTCCGGGACCTCCAGAGCGAACTCTCCCGCTATGCCGACCGAATTGACCTGGATCCTCAACGGTTGGCGGAGTTGGAGGAGCGACTGAACCTGCTCCAATCGCTGCAACGCAAATACGGTGGGTCCATCGAAGAAGTCCTCGCCTTCGGCACCGAGGCTCGGCAGAAACTCGACTCCCTCGAAGGTCGCGACGCCGAATTGGAACGCATCCGCCAGGAACTCCAGTCCTTGGATTCCGAGCTCCGCCAGCTCGGCCAGTCTCTCTCGAAACAGCGCCAATCTGTCCTGTCCGGGTTGAATCGCGCGGCCGAGGCCGAACTCTCCAGTCTGGGTTTCCGCCAGAGCCGCTTCGAAGCCACCCTGACCCACGATCCCGACCCGGCCCTAGCCACGGAGACCGGCATGGACCGGATGGAGTTCCAATTTGCCCCCAACCCGGGCGAACCCGCCCGACCCCTTCGAGCCATCGCCTCCAGCGGCGAACTTGCCCGGGTCATGTTGGCCC
>Ga0255095_1000823_pt1 | contig 14516 bp, 10 predicted proteins | sample Colum_Law_RepC_8_2_FD_188435 | JGI IMG/M metagenome (GOLD analysis project Ga0255095, IMG submission 188435) | Freshwater microbial communities from Columbia River, Oregon, United States - Colum_Law_RepC_8d | ecosystem: Environmental > Aquatic > Freshwater > River | place: USA: Oregon...
GGGGCAATGAGTCCCCCTGGGTTCGAGGCCAGACAGGCAGGCAGGGCAGGCAGAGGACTGCGGGATCAGGACCGGTTGGGCTGACGTTCAGCGCCCGAGATAGACCTCCACGACGCGCTCGTCGGCCTGCACCTGGTCGAGCGTGCCCTGCGCGAGGACCGAGCCTTCGCAGAGCACTGTCACGATGTCGGAGATGGCCCGAATGAAGCTCATATCGTGCTCAACCACCATGAGCGAGTGCTTGCCCTTCAGACTCAGAAAAAGCTCGGCCGTTCGTTCGGTCTCGTGGTCGGTCATTCCGGCCACGGGTTCATCGAGCAGCAGCAGCAGGGGCTCTTGCATCAGCAGCATGCCGATCTCAAGCCACTGCTTCTGACCATGACTGAGCGTGCCGGCCACGGTCGAGACTGCATCGGTCAGGTGGATGGTGTGCAGCACCTCGAGCAGACGGTCTGATTGTGCCGAGTCGAGGCGAAAGCGCATCGAGGCGCCAATGCGCTTGTCGGTCTTGAGGGCCAGTTCGAGATTCTCGAACACCGTCAGATGCTCGAACACGGTGGGCTTCTGGAATTTTCGGCCAATGCCCAGTTGCGCAATCTCGGGTTCGTTGTGACGCAGCAGGTCGATGGTGCTGCCAAAGTACACGCGACCCGCGTCGGGCCGGGTCTTGCCGGTGATGATGTCCATCATCGTGGTCTTGCCGGCTCCATTCGGGCCGATGATGCACCGAAGCTCGCCGGGCGCGATATCGAGCGACAGACCATTGATGGCGCGAAACCCATCGAAGCTCACGCTGACCTCTTCAAGGTAGAGAATCCGCCCGTGCGTGAGATCGACCGCACTGCGATCGGTGATGCGTCGGCTGTAACCGGCGCTGCGTCCACCCGAGCCGCCTTGTTCCTGCAGGGCTTGCCGCTCGGCATGGCGGGAAACGCGTGCATCGCCCGCCTGCATGAGTTCAGGGGTCATTTGAATCTCCGGCTCAGGGTCTGTACCAGACCGATCACGCCCCGAGGCAGATAGAGCGTGACCGCAATGAACAGGGCCCCCAGGAAGTAGAGCCAGAACTCGGGCGCAGTTACGGTCAGCCAGCTCTTGGCCCCGTTGACCAGAAAGGCGCCCACGATCGGACCGATCAGGGTGCCTCGCCCGCCCACCGCAGCCCACACGGCGATTTCAATCGAGTTGGCTGCACTCATCTCGCCCGGGTTGATGATGCCCACCTGCGGAACATAGAGCGCGCCGGCCACCGCGCACATCACTGCGGAGATCACCCAGATGCTGAGCTTGTAGGGCAGTGGCGAGTAGCCGCAGAACATCACCCGGCTTTCTGCATCGCGAATCGCCTGCAGGATCCGCCCGTACTTGCTGGTCACGAGCCACCGGGCGAACAGGAAGAATCCGAGCAGAGTCAGGCCGGTCAGCACGAACAGCACCATGCGCGTTTGCGCGGTGGCGATCGGGTAATCGAGGATTCGTTTGAAATCCGTAAAGCCATTGTTGCCGCCAAAGCCGGTCTCGTTACGGAAGAAGAGCAGCATGGCCGCAAACGTGAGGGCTTGCGTGATGATCGAGAAGTAAACCCCCTTGATTCTCGAACGAAAGGCAAACCAGCCAAAGACCAGCGCGATCAGGCCGGGCACCAGCACGATCAGCAGCAGCGTGGCTGCGAAGCTGTCGGACAGCGCCCAGTGCCAGGGCAACTCCTTCCAGTCCAGAAACACCATGAAATCCGGCAGATCGCTCTTGTAGTTGCCGTCACGCCCAATCTGTCGCATGAGGTACATGCCCATGACATAGCCGCCGAGCGCAAAGAACAGCCCATGACCGAGTGACAGGATTCCGGTGTAGCCCCAGATCAGATCCATGGCGAGTGCGCAGATCGCGTAGCACATGATCTTGCCGATCAAGGCCACGGCGTAGTCGCTCAGGTGAAACAGACTCTCCTTGGGCACCATCAGGTTAAACACGGGCGCGAGCGCCGCGATCACGATCAGGGCGACCAGAAAGGACGTCCAGGCGCGCCTGCCCATCAGGGCAGGGCGGGCAGGCAGGCTCAGCCTGTGGGAGGGTGTGCTCATCTCAGGCCTCCGCCGAGCGACCCTTCATCGCGAACAACCCCTGCGGGCGTTTCTGGATGAAGACGATGATGAAGATCAGCACGGCGATCTTGGCGAGTACGGCTCCGGTCCAGCCTTCGAGGAGCTTGTTGACCATCCCCAGCCCGAGGGCCGCATAGACCGTCCCGGCCAGCTGTCCCACGCCGCCCAGCACCACCACCATGAAGGCATCGACGATGTAGTTCTGGCCCAGGTCGGGTCCCACATTGCCGATCTGGCTCAGCGCGCAACCGGCCAGTCCCGCAATTCCGGATCCCAGCGCAAAGGCCCAGGTGTCGATCTGTGCGGTATTGATTCCGACGCAGGACGCCATCTGTCGGTTCTGGGTCACCCCGCGCACGAACAGGCCCAGACGCGTTCGTGCCAGCAGAAGGGCAACTGCAGCCAGAACCACGAGCGCGAACCCGATGATGATCATGCGGTTCCAGGGCAGTTGAAGATTGGGCAGCACCTGGATGGAGCCACTCATCCAGCTGGGGTTTTCGACACCGACGTTCTGGGCGCCAAACAGGCTGCGCACGGTCTGCATCAGCACGAGGCTGATGCCCCAGGTGGCCAGCAGCGTCTCGAGGGGGCGGCCATACAGATGCCTGAGCACCAGGCGCTCCATGAGGGCGCCGACGGTTGCCGCGCAAAGAAACGATGCGGGCAGCGCGGCGAGCAGATAGGCATCGAAGGCCGTGGGGAGGAACTCGCGAAACAGCGCCTGCACGCCCCAGGTGGCATAGGCGCCGATCATCATGAGCTCCCCATGCGCCATGTTGATCACGCCCATCAGCCCGTAGGTGATCGCAAGCCCGAGGGCGACCAGCAACAGGATGGACCCGAGGCTGGCTCCAGTGAACAGGGTGCCAGCGATCTCGCCCCAGCGCAGACGATCTTCCACCTGTCGCACGGCGCCTGTAAGGGCCTGCTTGACCTGTGCATCGGACTCATTGGGCAGTCGCTGGTTGAGCAGCAACAGGACCTCGGGCTGACGACTCGAAGCCAGCGTTTGAATGGCTTGCAGGCGTGTTGCTGAAGCTGGGTCTGACAACTGCATTGCAGCTCGGGCCTCTGTGAGGATCGAACGGACCGAATCATTCCGCTCTGCGCCGAGCGCCCTTTCGATCAGGGCGATGCGATCGGCGTCAGGGTCCTTGAGCATCGAGACTGCCGCTGCTCGCCGTTGAGCGGGTTGGTCCGCAAAGAGCTTGAGCGCTGCCAGCGCCACATCGATTTCGCCCCGCAGCCGGTTGTTGAGCATGACCTCTTCTGCATCGGCTGGCAGTGACCGTGAAGACCCGCTGGTGGCATCGAGCGCCTGATCCCCCTTGACGATGATCACGCCCTCCTTACTCACACGAACCTGCTCGTCCGCAAGCGCCTGCAGGAATGCAGCAGTCCGGGGATCAGGCGTCTCGATCGCCTCGCCGATTGCTGCGATTCGCTCGTCGGTTTCCCCGCGCACGATGCGCTGTGCAAGCTCGGGGGTGAGGGCCTGCGCCGGTACAGAGGCAACCGCCAGGAGTCCGATCAATGCGAGGCTACGCAGACGGCTCAGTGGCGAACCGAAGGCCCGCATGTAGAGGGTCTGCGCATCCTGTCCTGGTCTGCTCTCAGACCGGTGATCGGCCCACCTCACAATCCATCGTCTCATCAGGTTTCATCCCGCCAATCTTCATCCGGCAAAACCACTGCGGCGCCCGAGTCGTTCGGGCGCCGCAGTGCCCCGACACCATCCGTTCACGGCGTCAGGTCCCCTGGTTTCAATTCAATCCGGGAACCAGGGACTTTCAAGCGTCCAGCTTGCGTGCTTACTTCTTCTCCGGTTCGTCAGGCTTCTTGTCGTTGCCGGGGATGTAGGGGCTCCACGGGCGGGCCTTGACCGGGCCGGGCGTCTTCCAGACCACGTTGAACTGACCGTCTGCGCGGATCTCGCCAATGAAGACCGACTTGTGCAGATGGTGGTTCTTTTCGTCCATCTTCGAGGTGATGCCGCTCGGGGCCGTGAAGGTCTGGCCCGCCATGGCTGCAATCACCTTGTCGACATCGGTGGTCTTGGCTTTTTCGACAGCCTGCTTCCACATGTTGATGCCGATGTAGGTGGCCTCCATCGGGTCGTTGGTCAACGGCTTGTCCTTGTGACCGGCGATGTTCTTCGCCTTGGCGTAGGCCGCCCACTTCTTGGTGAACTCGTCGTTGGCCGGGTTCTTGATGCTCATGAAGTAGTTCCAGGCGGCCAGATGGCCCACCAACGGCTTGGTGTCCACGCCACGCAGTTCTTCCTCACCCACCGAGAAGGCCACCACCGGCACATCCTTGGCCTTCAGGCCGGCGTTGCCCAGTTCCTTGTAGAAGGGCACGTTCGAGTCGCCATTGATGGTCGAGACCACAGCGGTCTTGCCACCCGCCGAGAACTTCTTGATGTCAGCCACGATGGTCTGATAGTCGGAGTGGCCGAAAGGCGTGTACTTCTCGTCGATATCGCTGTCCTTCACGCCCTTGCTCTTCAGGTAGGCGCGCAGGATCTTGTTGGTGGTGCGCGGGTAGACGTAGTCGGTACCCAGCAGCACCCAGCGCTTGGCTGCGCCACCGTCCTTGCTCATCAGGTAATCCACAGCCGGAATCGCCTGCTGGTTGGGTGCCGCGCCGGTATAGAAGACGTTCTTCGAGAGCTCTTCGCCTTCGTATTGCACCGGGTAGAACAGAAGCCCATTGAGCTCCTCAACCACCGGCAGCACGGATTTGCGCGAGACCGAAGTCCAGCAGCCAAAGATCACCGAGACCTTGTCCTGGGTGAGCAACTGGCGGGTTTTCTCGGCAAACAGCGGCCAGTTCGAGGCTGGGTCGACCACAACCGGCTCGAGCTTCCTGCCGAGCACGCCGCCCTTGGCATTGATCTCGTCGATCGCCATCAGCACCGTGTCTTTCAACACGGTTTCAGAGATCGCCATCGTGCCGGACAGGCTGTGCAGCACCCCGACCTTGATGGTGTTGGAAGCCTGCGCAAAGGCGGGCAGGGAAAAGGCGCTGGTGGCCAGTGCGGTGGCAGCGGCCAGCACCTTGAGCTGGGTACGACGGGTCATGGGTGTCACTCCAGGTCTTGAGTAGGAAGAGAGTCCAGACCACATCCAGCCGGTCTGTACCGGGTGTCTTGCAAACCCTGTGCCAGCAAGTGCCTGGTGCCTCCTGAACGAGCACCCACGACCCAACCTGAGCCCTTTTGCTCAAAAACACTGCCCGAAAAGAAAAGGGACTGCAGGTGTGATGACCTGCAATCCCCCCGGTGCTTCAACGTGGTGCGCGAATTGATGCCCGAATCGGGCGCGCCGCCCGCTTTATTGGTGCATCAGCTCTCAGCCGCAATACACGTAGACCGCCTTGTTGTTGACATAGGCTTCGATGGCCTCAGGTCCGCCTTCGCTGCCGTAGCCCGAATCCTTCACACCGCCGAACGGCATCTCGGGGACAGCCAGTGCCGGCTGATTGATCCAGAGCATGCCCACCTCGAGTTGCTGGGTCAGGCGATGTACTGTCTTGATGGAGGTGCTGTAGGCATAGCCCGCCAAGCCATACGGCAGGCGATTGCTCTCGGCGATGGCCTCATCCAGGGTGTCGAAGCCGCGCACCGCAGCCACCGGTCCGAAGGGCTCGTCATTGAAGATCTTGGCCGACAGCGGCACATCGGTCAGCACCGTGGGTGCAAAAAAGTTGCCCACCGTGCCCAGACGCTCACCGCCGGCCAGCACCTTGGCCCCCTGCTGCACGGCATCGGCCGTGATGTGTTCCATCGCGGTCAGGCGCCGGGCGTTGGCCAGCGGGCCCATGGTCGTGCCCTGGGCGAGACCTTCGCCGACCCGCAGGCCATTCACATGGGCCACCATGGCTTGCTCGAACTCCGCCCGGATGCTGTTGTGCACCAGAAAGCGGGTGGGCGAAATGCAGACCTGACCTGCGTTGCGGAATTTGGCGGCGCCCACAGACTGAACCGCGAGTTTGACATCGGCATCTTCAGCCACGATCACCGGCGCATGGCCACCGAGTTCCATGGTGACCCGCTTCATGTGCTGACCCGCCATGGCGGCGAGTTGCTTGCCGATGAAGGTGCTGCCCGTGAAGGTCACCTTGCGGATGATCGGATGGGGGATGAGGTAGCTCGAAATCTCGGACGGCGTGCCATACACCAGACCGACCACGCCTGCGGGCACGCCCGCATCGGCAAAGGCCCGAATGAGGGCCGCGGGGGAGGCTGGGGTTTCTTCAGGCGCCTTGACCAGAATGGAGCAGCCGGCTGCCAAGGCGGCGCTGACCTTGCGGACCACCTGATTGATCGGAAAGTTCCAGGGGGTGAAGGCCGCGACCGGACCGACCGGCTCCTTGATCACCATCTGCTGATTGGCCGAGTTGCGGGGCGGCACGATGCGACCATCGACCCGTCGGCCTTCTTCGGCAAACCACTCGATGATGTCGGCCGCCGACATCGTCTCGATGCGGGATTCCGCAAGCGGCTTGCCCTGCTCCTGCGACATCATGGTGGCGATCGCCTCCACCCGCTCGCGCATCAGCGCGGCCGCGGCCCGCATGATCTTGGAGCGGTCATAGGCCGACATGACGCGCCAGGTGGCAAAGCCTTTTTCGGCGGCGGCGAGCGCGCGATCGAGGTCGGCGCGGCCTGCATGGGCGACGCGGCCGATTTCCTGACCGCTGGCCGGGTTGAGCACGGCCAGGCTGCGGCCGTCCGCGGCATCACACCACTGGCCATCGATGAAGAGCTGGGTTGAGGGGTAGGCGGGAGTGGTCATGGCTGAGGACTCTGATCAAGGGAAGAGTGGATGCGAGAGCAGAAAAAACCGGATGCATCGGCCGCCGCAACGGGGCCGTTTTGTGAAAGGCGAAGTGTAGCCGCTGAGTCCACAGACCTGTCATGATGCGATTCAGGAATCGAAGCGAGCCGATTCCGACAACGAGGCGATCCCGCGAGGTCGCGCAAACCAATTGCCCCACGAGGCGATGCACTTCGGCGAGGAGACCCATGCCCATTGCCACCCCAACCACCCGCCGTCAGGCGGTCCGCGTTGACCCCGCTACGGGCCGCAAGGTGTTTGACACCCGGGCTGCCAAGGCCACCGACCGCATTCGTGGTCAGGGCTATTCGGTGGCCACCGAAGCCGCCTGGAAGGTGCTGCCGGATGCGCCCGCCGGCGCCGCTTTCAATGCCCAGGAGCAGGCCCGCTACCGGGAATTCAAGGAAGCCCGTCGGGGCGCAGCCGACTACATGGCCATGGAGGGCGAGTTCTCGCGCTATCTGGAGGATGTCTATTCCGAGCCTCCGGTGGAGCGCGAGGCCCTGACCGATGCCTGCGATGTGCTGGTGATCGGGGCGGGCTTCGGTGGCCTGCTGCTCTGGGCCAAGCTTCAGAAGGCGGGCTTTACCGATGTGCGCTTTTGCGAAAAGGGCGGCGACGTCGGCGGGACCTGGTACTGGAATCGGTATCCCGGCATTGCCTGTGATGTTGAGTCGTACAGCTACCTGCCATTGCTGGAAGAAACGGGCTACTTTCCGAGCATGAAGTTCGCCTCGGGTTTCGAGATCCTGGAGTACTGCCAGCTGCTCGCCGAGCGCTACGGTTTTTATGACCGGTGCCTGTTTCACACCACCGTGGAGCGCACCGACTGGGACGAAGCCGCGCAGTGCTGGACGGTGCAGACCAACCGCGGGGATCGCATGCGTGCCCGCGTGGTGGTGCTGGCCAACGGGATCCTCACCACGCCCAAACTCGCCCGCATCGAGGGCATGTCGAGTTTCAAGGGCGAGTCTTTCCACACCTCGCGCTGGAACTATCACGTCGATCTGGCCGGCAAGCGCGTGGGCATCATCGGCACCGGGGCCACGGCCGTGCAGGTCATTCCCGAACTCGCCAAGGTGGTGAGCGAATTGGTGGTCTTTCAGCGTACCCCCTCCACCATCGATGTGCGCGATCAGCGCGCCACAAAGCCCGAAGAGATCGAGGCCTGGAAGCAGGAGCCCGGCTGGAATCTGGCACGTCGTTCGCGGCTGGCCAAAATCTCGTCGGGCCGCACGGCCTTGCAGGGCAATGATGATTTTCTGGCAGGCAAGGTCGCCGACTACAAGGAACGCAAGACCTACGATCGGGTGTTGTCACCGCAGGAAATGGTCGCCGCGCAACTCGACACCAACTTTCGGATCATGGAGCAGATCCGGGCGCGGGTGGACGCCATCGTGAAGGACCCCAGAACGGCGGCCTCGCTCAAGCCCTGGTATCCCTACGGCTGCAAGCGCCCCACCTTTCATGACGAGTTTCTGCCCACCTTCAACCTGCCGCACGTGAAGCTGGTGGATACCGCGCCGCGCGGCGTGCAGCGCATCACCGAGCGGGGCGTCGTGCACGACGGGATCGAGTATCCGCTGGACGTGCTGATCTATGCCACCGGGTTTCAGTGGATGGCCACGGCTTCATTCAACATGATCACGGGCCGCGATGGCCGCAGCCTGCGTCAGAAATGGCAGGACGAGGGCGTGCGGACCTTCCTCGGTCTGCACAGTCATGGTTTTCCGAATCTGCTGATCATGTCCGGCCCACAAGGCGGGGGCGGGCAGTTCAACTTCATCATGGGTCTGGAGTCGCACACCGACTATGTGGTGTGGATGCTCACCGAGATGCGCGCCCGGGGCGCCACGGTGGTCGACATTCAGAAAGCCCCCGAGGACGCCTACGCACAGCACTGTCGCGAGGCCGATCTCATGAGTGCACCGCTGCGCGATTGCCTGTCTTATTACAACGGTGAGGGCAATGCCGAGCCGGGTAGCCTGGCCTACTACGGGGGCCCGCAGAAGTGGCATGCCCTGCGCCGCGAGGCGCAGGAGACGGGGGCACCCTATCTGTTCAGTTGATCAGCGGGCGCTCAGCTCCAGGCCGGGCAGGGACTCGTCGGCACGCCATTTGTCCCAGACCCGCAGGAACTGAATGGGGCCGCGCCAGAACGGTGAGTTGCGGGCCGTACGCTCATTGGGCATGCCCTCGTTGTTGTAGTAGCCCGGGGTGCATTCGTTCAGGAAAGGCTGTCGTGCACGGGAGTACTTGACGATGGTCTGAACCCAGTCGTTTTCGGCCTGCTCGCTGCACTCCACGGTACGTGCACCACGCCCCCGCAGCTGATCAAGCACCCAGGCAATGTGGCGGGCCTGCTCATCCATCATGTGCTGGAAGTTCGGGCTCTGACCCGATTGCTGCGTGGTCATGACAAAGAGGTTGGGAAAGCCGCGGGTGAAGAGCCCGTGGAAGGTCTGCGCACCCCCTTTCCATTTTTCGGTGAGCGTCAGTCCATCGCGGCCATACACCTCAAAGCCCAGTCGCCGCGTGAAATCGGTGCCCACTTCAAAGCCCGTGCCAAAGATCAGGCAGTCGAGTTCGTATTCCTTGCCGGCCACCACCACGCCGCGCTCGGTGATGCGCTCCACGCCCTTGCCATCGGTATCGACCAGCTTGACGTTGGGGCGATTGAAGGTGGGCAGGTAGTCGTCATGAAAGCACGGACGCTTGCAGAACTGGTTGTACCAGGGCTTGAGCGCATCGGCCGTGGCTTTGTCCTTCACGATGGAATCGACCCGCGCCCGCACGCGCTCCATCTTTCGGTAGTCGGCCAGCTGAATAAGGGTGGCCTCATCGGTCACGTTCTGGCCCGATGCGGCTGCCTTGCGCGCCGACAACAGGATGTTGCCAATGATGTCTGTCCAGCCGTCGTTGACGAGGTCCACATCAAAGGCGCTGCCCGACACCACCGAGGTGAAGTTGGCCACGCGCTCGCGCTGCCAGCCCGGCTTGAGCGACTTGACCCACTGCGGATCGGTGGGGCGGTCGTTGCGCTCGTCCACTGAAGACGGCGTGCGTTGAAACACATAGAGCTGTTTGGCTGCCGCACCCAGGTGAGGCACGCACTGCACCGCAGTGGCCCCGGTGCCGATGATGCCTACCCGCTTGTCGCCCAGCTTGTTCAGGTTGCCGTAGGAGTCGCCCCCGGTGTAGTCATAGTCCCAGCGGCTGGTATGAAAGGTGTGCCCCTTGAAGCTGCCCACACCGGGCACGCCCGGCAGTTTGGGCCGGTGCAGGGGGCCGCCCGCCAGCACCACGAACTGCGCACTCAGCACATCGTTGCGGCTGGTGCGCACCTCCCAGCGCTGGCTCGCCTCCTGCCAGCGCATGCTGGTGATGATGGTCTGAAAGAATGCCGACTTGTACAGATCGAAGTGCTTGCCAATGCGACGGGAGTGTTCGGCAATCTCGGGTGCACGCGCGTACTTGGAAACCGGCATGTAGCCAGTCTCTTCGAGCAGGGGAAGATAGATGTAGCTCTCGGTGTCGCAGGCCGCCCCAGGGTAGCGGTTCCAGTACCAGGTACCCCCGAAATCGCCGGCCTTCTCGATGATGCAGATGTCTTCAAAACCCTGCTCGCGCAACCGGGCTCCTGACAAAAGGCCACCGAAGCCACCACCCACCACCACCACCTGCACCTCGCGAACGACGGGGGCACGGTTGAAGTGGGGGTCTGCCCAGGGATCGTCCTGAAAGTGGGCGTAATCGTCCTTGGTCTCGACATACTGGTCGTTACCCTCGGTGCGCAGGCGCTTGTCGCGTTCAAGGTCGTATTTGCGGCGCAGCGCGGCCGGATCGAAGTCGAGTTCGCCGGTAGCGGGTGATTGCAGCGTGTCTGCAGCCATCAGAGTCTCCAATTCTTCAAATCAGATCAATCGATCCCGTCATCGTACCGCCGAGTCCGGGATTCTACGAATGGGTACTGGCTCGAAAAGCGTCGTAGCCGTAGATCTCGTCCATGGGGCGCTCGGGCCCTTCGCGAAGCGCACGGTTGCGTCGCTCGGCCTCGATGCCCGAGAGGTGAAAGGTTCGGGCATTGCGCCTGGAGCCCAGCTGGATCGAGGCCGTGCGGTCCCGGCGCAACTGCTCGTAGCGTTGCAGTCGCTCGGCGAGGGTTGCAGCGTCTGCACGTTGGAGCGCTGCGCCTGAATCCGGGGTCGCGCCCAGACAACCCGCCAGAACCGCCGCGTCTTCGATGGCCATGGCAGCACCTTGTGCCATGAAGGGCAGGGTGGGATGACAGGCGTCGCCCAACAGCGTGACCACGCCTCGGCCCCATTGCGCCATGGGATCTCGATCGAAGAGCGCCCATTTGTAGAGCGCCGCTTCATCGATCTGTGCGATCAGTTGCTGCAGATCGTCATGCCAGCCCGCGAAATCAGCCTTCAATTCCGCCAGCGATCCTCGCTCGGTCCAGGACTCGACCTCCCAGCCCTGCTTTTCAACCACGCACACGCAATTGACCAGGGCACCACCTCGCACGTAGTAGTGCACAAAGTGTTTGTCGGGCCCCCACCAGGCGGTCGACATCGGCCGGACCAGACCCGCCGGCAGACGCTCCACCGGCACCAAGGCGCGCCAGGCCACATTGCCCGTGAATCGCGGCGCCGAATCACCCCAGAGTTCGGCCCGGATCACCGAATGAATGCCATCGGCACCCACCAGCAGGTCACCGCGAATCGTCTGTTTCTGCCCCTGGCTCGTGACCTGAAGGCTGACACCGGCACCGGTCTGATCCAGCGTATGCGCCATTACCTGGGTTGCGGTGCGCAGCCGGATCCGGGGTGAGGCCTGAGCGGCCCGCTCGAGCACCTTGATCAGGTCACCTCGATGGATGTGATAGTAGGGCGCGCCATAGCGATCCCTCGCGGCCTGCCCCAGGGGCCGCTCGCTGAGGGTCTCGCCCGTCTGCCAGTCGCGAAACTGGGTGCCCTGGGGCCAGAAGGCCTGTGCCTGCAGCGCTGCTTCAAGTCCGAGGGCGTGCAGCACCCGCGAGGCGTTGGGCGAGAGCTGGATGCCGGCGCCGATGTCGCCGATGGCCTGGGCGCGCTCCAGGACTTCCACTTTGATGCCTTGTGCCGCCAGGCACAGGGCGGCCGTCAAGCCGCCGATGCCACCGCCCGCGATCAGCGCTTTCACTTCAGTGCTTGCGAAAGTGTTGAGTGCGAATCATCGCCAGGCCCGCGGTAATCAGCAGAGCGATGCCGAACCAGCCAAGCAGGTTGGGTAGATCGCCCCACACCACCCAGCCCAGCAGCACGGCCCACAGCAGGCCCACATAGCGGAAGGGCGCAATCACCGACATCTCGCCCTGCCTGAGCGCCACCACGATGGCGTAATAGCCCAGAGACAGAAACACCGAAGCAATGCCGAGCATCCCCACATCGCGCCAGGCAATCGGCGTCCAGCCTTCCCATGCCAGCACGGCGGCGGCCATCAGCCAGACCACACTCGCGGTGGTCAGCGTCATCAGGATCGACGGAATGTCCGATCGCACCTTGCGGGTGAGCAGATCACGGCAGGCGTAGATGAGGGTGGCAAGCAGGGTCATCCAGGCATAGGTGTTCATGCCATCGATGCGGGGTTGAATCACCAGCAACACGCCGGTAAAGCCTACGGCAATGATGAGCCAGCGCACCGGCGTGACCCGCTCGCCCAGAAAGATCATGGCGAGCACCGCCAGCATCAGGGGCGAGGACAGGTTGATGGCAGTGACATTGGCGAGCGGCAAATTGAACAGCGCAGCGAGGTAGATGAAGGTGCCCAGCCCCTCGCAGGCGCCCCGCGCCACCACCCAGCCACTCAGCGTGTCGCGGATGCGCGGCAGCGCACCCATGCGCCAGGCCACCAGGGTGATGATGCTGATGGCCATCACACCGCGAACCACAATCATCTGGGCTGCAGGCAGCCGCTCGCCCAGGGCCTTGATCATGGCGTCATTGCCCATGAAGGCCGTCATGGCGATGACCATCCAGAGGATGCCCCTGCGGTTGGCGGCTCGGGTATCGAGGATGTTGGAATGAGCCGTGGGCGGCACCGGGGCGTGGGCGTCTGGGTGCGAGCGGGCGCTGTGTGGGATTTGCGTCATTGGCCTGGCTTGCCCATGAGCGTGCCGATCACCGGATGGTAGTGATCGCCCAGGCCGTTTTCGATGGCGGCGTCAAACCAGCCCTGAACCGTGCGGGCGCCTCGCGCATCTACGCCCGATTGCTCGGCCATGTCGAGCGCATAGCGCAGATCCTTGAGCGCATAGCGCACCGAAAAAGCACGCTCCGGAAAGTCTCCAGGCAGGAGCGCCTTCATGCCGTGATTGCGCAAGGCAAAGCTGTCGGCCGAGCCCTTGGTGAGGGTGTCAAAGAGCAGCGCCGGATCGACCCCGGCACGTTCGGCCATCAGTCGCGCCTCGCCCAGAGCCATGACGGTCTCGAAGAGCACCATGTTGTTGAGGATCTTGACGACCTGGCCGGCACCGGTCTCGCCGCAGCGGGTGATCTCTTCGGCAAACGTGGCGATCAGCGGCTCCACGCGGGCATAGAGTGCCTCACTGGCGCCCACCATCACGGACAGAGTACCCGCGATCGCAGCAGCCCGCGTCCGGGCCACCGGCGCATCGACCCAGTGAGCGCCGCTATTGGCGCAGTCCTGGGCCAGCGCCCGCGTGGTGCTGACGCCCGTGGTGCCGGTGTCGATGATGATCTGGTCGCGGCGCAGGTGGGCCAGCAGGCCATCGGGCTGTCGGGCGAGCCGCTCCACCACCTCGCCTGAGGGCAGGGACAGAAACACGAGATCACTTGTGGCCATGATTTCGGCTGGACTTGCCGCAGTCTTGACCCCCTCGGCGACGAGCCGCTGCGCGGGGGCAGGGTCGAGGTCATGGGCAATGACGGGCAGGCCGGACTTGCGCGCAAGGTTGCTGCAGATGGGCTCGCCCATGACGCCCAGGCCAATGAATCCGATTCGGGTCGATGAGGTCTTCATGGGCTCATCCTGACACAGACGCCGCGCCTGGATCGCTAGAATGTTCCAAACATGACGAGGGTGCAGGAGATGATTCAACCCGACCGCGAGGCCCGCCACTGATGTCCGAACCTTCAGCAGGTGAGGCATCGCTGTTGCTGCATTCGGGCGTGGTCCATACGCTGGACGCGACCTCGAGCGTGGCGCAGGCGGTGGCCGTGCGGGATGGGCGAATCGCAGCCGTGGGTCGCACGGCTGATCTGGCCGTACTCGCCGGGCCGTCCACCCGGGTCATTGATCTGGCGGGTCGAGCGGTGATTCCGGGTCTGTTTGATGCCCATCCTCACCTGGACCGGTTGGGGCTGCGCGACCGGGTCGGTCTGTCGATTGCGCATTGCCGATCCGTGGCCGAGATTGTGCAGACCATTGCGCAGGCGGCGGCCCGGACCCCGCCGGGCCAGTGGATCGTGACCCAGCCCATGGGTGCGCCGCCGGATGGGTACTGGAGTCGGCCGGATCAGGTGGTGGAGGGTCGTTTTCCGGATCGTCATGATCTGGATCGCGC
>Ga0255095_1000825_pt1 | contig 14512 bp, 11 predicted proteins | sample Colum_Law_RepC_8_2_FD_188435 | JGI IMG/M metagenome (GOLD analysis project Ga0255095, IMG submission 188435) | Freshwater microbial communities from Columbia River, Oregon, United States - Colum_Law_RepC_8d | ecosystem: Environmental > Aquatic > Freshwater > River | place: USA: Oregon...
CACTGACCTGTTCTTTCGAGGCTATCGCACACATCCCCATCGGCTCGCCCTCTCGGGCGATGGCGGCGATGCCACCTATGCGCAGGCCTGGTCGATGTGCAACCGCATCGCCCGCCGATTGCACGAAGGGGGATTCGGGGTGGGCGATCGCTTTGCCGTGCTGAGCCCCAACACCAGCGATGCCTTTCTGGCCATGCTTGGAGGCATGCGGGCAGGTCTGGCCTGGTCGAACCTGAACATGCGGGCGGCGGTGCCCGACATCCTGCACATTCTTTCGGCGGGCCGTTGCAGCGTGCTCTTCTTTGACCCGTCGGCTGCCAGCATGATTGATGAGATCCGTGCCCAGGTGCCCAGCCTCAAAGCGCTGGTCTGCATCGGTGGGGAAGACCCGCGGGCGCCCGCCTTGCGTACCTGGCTGGGTGATGTCTCGGATGCGCCGCTGGACCTGCAGCTGCCCGAGCAGGCCCAGGGCTTTCAGGGTGCGACGGGCGGCACGACGGGCCGCTCCAAGCTCACGGTGGGCTCCAACCGCTTCCTGCTCACCGGCGTCATGGCCTGGGCCACCTGCCTGCACTATCCCCATGACGAGCCGCCGGTCAATCTGGCGGTCGCCCCCATCACTCATGCTGCGGGCTTCGTGGCCCTGGGCATGGGCCAGTTTGGCGGCACCACCATTCTCATGTCGACGCCCGACGTCGATCGCATGATCGACCTCATCGAGCAGCGTCGGGTCAACACCCTGTTCCTGCCGCCCACGCTCATCTATGTGCTGCTGGCCCATCCGCGCGCAGCGAGCGCTGACTTTTCGTCCCTTCGCTACCTGATTGCCGCTGCCTCGCCGTTTGCGCCCGAAAAGATTGTCGAAGCCGTCAAGCGGTTTGGCCCGGTGGTCTGTCAGGCTTTTGGCCAGACCGAATCCGGATTTCCGACCACCTTCATGTCGCCGTCCGAGATGGCGCAGGCGGCAACCGATGCCCGCTATGCTCATCGCCTGCTTTCGTGTGGAAGGCCCACGGTCATCGTGCAGGACATGGCTATCATGGATGAAGATGGCCGCCTGCTGCCCACCGGTGAGGCGGGCGAAGTGGTGCTGCGCGGCCCCACCATGATGGATGCCTACCTCGACGACCCGGCCGCCACCGCAGAGATCCAGAAGTTTGGCTGGCATCACACCGGTGATATCGGTCGGTGCGACGAGGATGGCTACTTCTACATCACCGATCGCAAACGTGACCTGATCATCTCGGGCGGATTCAACATCTTTCCCTTTGAAGTGGAAAGCGCCCTGATGAAGCACCCGGCTATCCAGGATGCCGCCGTGATTGGCGTGCCTGATCCCAAGTGGGGTGAGGCGGTCAAGGCCTGCGTGCAACTTAAACCCGGCATGACCCTGTCGGAGGCCGAGGTAGTGGCCTGGTGCAAGGAACTGGTGGGCTCCATGAAGGCCCCCAAGAGCGTGGACTTCATTGCTTCACTGCCGCGCAGCCCCGTGGGCAAGGTGCTCAAGCGTGAACTGCGTGCGCCTTACTGGGCCGATCGCGGTCGCGCAGTGGGCTGAGCCAGGTCGTTTAACACTCTGTATCGCAGCTGACCCGTTTCCGTAGCGTATCCGTGGACCCAGGGCCCGCGTAGGGCCCGCGAGACGCCGCGGGTCGCTGCCCATCATGATCCCGCTACACCTGAATCCATGACCTCTCCCAACTCGACACCCCCCGAAGCCGCAGCCGCCGCGACCGACCCGAAACCCAAGGGTGTGTTCAGCGGCATTCGCATCCTCGACATGGCCACCGTGGTGGCCGCGCCCTTTGCAGCGAGCCTGTGCGCCGATCTGGGGGCCGAGGTGGTCAAGCTCGAGTTGCCCGACGGCACCGACACCCTGCGGGGCTTGGCCCCGACGCAAGGTGAACACGCCCTGCACTGGAAGGTGACCAACCGGGGCAAGCGCGGTATTTCGCTCGATGTGCGAACCCCTGAGGGCAAGGCCATCCTGCTCAAGTTGCTGCCGAGCTTCGATGTGCTGGTGGAGAACTTTCGCACCGGCACCCTCGATCGCTGGGGCCTTGATCTGGCCACGCTGCATGCGGTCAATCCGCGCCTCACGGTGCTGCGTCTGACCGGCTTTGGCCAGACCGGGCCCAAGGCCAGAGACCCGGGTTTTGCACGCATCTTCGAGGCCATGGGCGGCCTGGCCCATCTCACGGGTGAGGCCGATGGGCGCCCGCAGCACATCAACTATCCCATGGGCGACATGATGGCGGGCCTGTTTGGCGCCTTCTCGATCGCGAGCGCCCTGGTGGAGCTGCGCAGCAATCCGCAGCAGCAGGGGCGTGAGATCGACCTCTCGGCCACCGAGGTGCTGCTGCGCCTTCTGGAAACCCTGCCAGTGGAGTACGAGCGGCTGGGCGTGGCCCGCATGCGCTCCGGGCCGAGTGCCACCTATACCGCGCCTTCGAGCATCTTTCGCAGCCGCGATGGCCATTGGCTCACACTGGTGGCGGGCGGCGATGCGATGTTTCGCAGGCTCTGCGAGGCCATGCAACGCCCCGAGCTGCTGCAGGATCCGCGCATGAGTCAGGCACGTGCGCGCAATGCCAACAGCGAGACCGTCAATGAGGTGGTGGGGCAGTGGTGTGCGAGCCTGCCCTTCGCGGAGATCGCGACGCGGCTCAAGGCCGTTGATGCCCCCTTTCACAAGGTCTACGACATTGCCGATGTCATGCGCGATGAGCACTTCAAGGCTCGCGGTGCCATCACGCGGCTGGCCGACCCGGACCTGGGCAGCGTGCCCGCACCCGCCGCTGTGCCGAGGTTCTCGGGGCTGCCTCAGATCGTGCCGCGCACCGGGCCTGCCGTGGGCGAGCACAATGCCGAGGTGTTCGCCTCGATCGGCCTCGATGCCCAGGAGCTCGCAAGGCTGCGGACCCAGGGGGTGATCTGAGGATCGGGACCTTCAAAAACTTTTTTCCAGAACCGCAGGAATTGTTCAACATGAGCACTGATTCAACCCAAGCCACCGCAGGCGCGAACGTTCACCTGCACACGCCCCTTGAGATGGGTGGCATGTCCCTGAGCCACCGCGTGGTGATGGCGCCACTCACCCGCATGCGCGCGACCGTTCCGGGCAATACGGCCAATGCCATGATGGCCCGCTATTACCGTCAGCGTGCGACGCCGGGTGGATTCATCATTGCCGAGGCCTCGCAGGTCTCGCAGGACGGCGTGGGGACGCCCAACACGCCTGGTATCCATACCGATGCGCAGGTGGCGGGCTGGCGTGAGGTCACCTCAGCCATTCACGACCAGGGCGGCAAGGTCTATCTGCAGTTGTGGCACATGGGGCGGCTGTCGCATCCGTCGCATCAGCCCGATGGCGGATTGCCGATTGCGCCCTCGGCGGTGGCGGCGCAGGGCGATGTGACTACCGCGGATTTCAAGCGCGTGCCGTTTCCGGTGCCGCGCGCCCTTGAGACCCGAGAAATCCCGGCACTCATCGCGCGCTACGTACAGGCTGCGCGCAATGCTCTGGCCTCGGGCTTTGATGGCGTCGAGATCCATTCAGCCAATGGCTATCTGCTCGAGCAGTTTCTGCAATCCAGAACCAATCAGCGAACCGACGCCTATGGCGGCTCGGTGGCCAACCGCTGTCGCCTCGTCCTCGAGATCACCGAGGCGATCGCGGCAGCCTGTGGCGCGCAGCGCGTGGGCATTCGCCTCTCGCCCTACGGCGTGGCCAATGACAGCGGCGAGGCCGATCCCATGCCGCTCTACAGCCACCTGATTCAGGCCCTCGACGCCCTGGGGCTCTCGTATCTGCATCTGATCGAACCGCGGGCAAGTGGCGCGGGCCAGCGCGAAGTCGATCATCAGAATGTCCCTTCGGCGGCGCGGCTGTTCCGGCCCCTGTGGCGTGGGCGATTGATTGCCGCAGGCAACTTTCGGGGCGATACCGCCAACGCGATGCTGGCAGCTGGGGATGCCGATGCTATCGCCTTCGGGCGCCTGTTCATCTCCAACCCGGATCTGCCCGAGCGACTGCGCACCGGCACAGAACTCACACCCTACAACCGGGCGACCTTCTACAGCCGCGGGCCGGAGGGCTATGTGGACTATGCCCGCGCCGATGGCAGCGTGGCCGAGTGAGCCTGCACACGGAGCGCATTGAATGGGCAGTCGCTGGTATCCCATCGGTGCATGCAGGCTCATCGCAGAGGGATGCGGTGGGCTGATCTCATGATTCGCTTGCAGTCGGTCAGCTGCCGCACGCAGAACCGGATTCTGTTCGAGGACGGACTGACGATCGACATCAAGCCCGGACTGAACTTCGTGCGTGGCGGCGAGGGTCGGGGCAAGACCAGTCTGCTGCGCCTGCTGGCGGGTCGACTCTCACCGTGCGCCGGACGCCTTGAGCGCAGCCAGGCGCTGACCGTGGTCTGGAACGATCCGGCCGATCCTCAGGATGAGCAGCAGACCGGCCGAAGCTGGTTGCGTGCGCAGGTGGGTTGCTTTGCACAGTGGAATGAAGCCGCTGCGGATGAATCGATGGCCGCGTTTCGGCTGCACGAGCATCTGGACAAGCGTCTGTTCATGCTCTCGACCGGGACCCGGCGAAAGCTGGCGCTGGTGGTGGCCTGGGCCTCGGAGGCCGACCTGGTCTTGCTGGATCAGCCCTTTGCTGCGCTCGATGGGCGATCGCGCGAGGCTTTGCTGGAGCGGTTCAGGCGCCAGATGAGCCTGCCTGCGATGTGGGTCGTGGCCGATTACGAATGGCCTGAAGGGTTAGCGACCGATCCACCGAACGCGAAGTTCGGCGTGATCGATCTGGGCGATTAGCGCAACTTACTTGCCGCCGCGGGCCTGGAATTCCTTCTTGCCGCGCTGCAGGGCGTCCCAGAGTTCCTGGGCAGCACCGCCGGCTTCCTTCACCATCTGCTCCTGATGGGGCAGGATGAGCTTGGCCCACTCGGCACGCTGGGCGGGCGTCAGTTCATGGATGAAGCCGCCCTTTTGCTTGAACTCGTCCATCTTGGGCTTGATGCTGGCATCGACCTCACGCCGCATGCGGGGGGTATCAGGCACAGCCGATTGCACGACCTGCTTCATTTCGGCGCTCAGGCCGTCCCAGAGGCGTTTGTTGATGATGAAGGCCGAGGGATGATGCAGATGGCGGGTCGTGACGTAATGCGGCGTGCTTTGCGCGGCCGGCGTGGTCACGTAGTAGGGGAAGGGCAGATCAGCTGCATCCACCAGACCGCTTTGCAGGGCTGGAAAGAGCTCGGACAGGGGCATCTGCACGCCATTGGCGCCGACCGAGTTCCAGAAGATCTTGGAGGACGTGGCCGGGCCCACGCGAACCTTCATGCCTTTGACATCGTTGGGTGACAGGCAGGGCTTCTTGCAGACGGTGTCGTTCCAGCCCACCTCGCTGATGGCGATCAGGACCAGGCCCTTGGCCTCGTAGATCTTACGCAGCACCGGCAGGGCGAAGTTGTCGGTGACAAAGTCGCGCTCGGCATCGCTGTTCCAGAGATAGGGCGTGGTCATGAGACCGGCCTCGGGAATCAGCGGGGCGATGCCGGCCATGGAAATGCCGGCCATCTCGACCCGGCCGCGCACGATCTGCTGGGCGATTTCCTGTTCGCTGCCGACGAATAGGCGCTCGGCTTTGACGGTGCCTTTGGAGCCCGCAGTGATCTTGCTGACGGTTTCGTCGACAAAGCTGATCAGCGGCGTGCCCGGCTGGGCGGCCGAAACGACCTTCCAGTTCTGCTGGGCGAGAGCGGGGGTGTGGGCGAAGGCGGCGAGTGCCGTGGCTGCCAGAACCGAGGCGAGCCTGTGCTTGAGGGTCATGCGGGTGTCTCCGGTTGTCACCGTGTGGTTGAAAGGTTGGCGGGCATCGAACGCTCAGGCAGTGACGCTTGGCCTGTGCGGGATGATCGCGGCTCGTAGCCTACTGGAAGTCGGGGCCGCGTGGTGAATCGCCTCACTTCAGTACCCTCCAGTAACCGCCCTTGTCGGGACCCACACGGACCAGGAGGCCCATCTCGCGAAGTTTGCGGATGGCGCGTTCAATTGCGCTCTCGGACATTGCAAGACGCCGTGCCAGACGGGCGATGGTCAGGCGGCGGTCTTGTTGCAGCAAAGTGAGGATTTCCCTCTGCGTTTTCACCGGCGTTTTCACCGGCGTTTTCACCGGCGTTTTCACCGGCGTTTTCACCGGCGTTTTCACCGGCGTTTTCACCGGCGTTTTCACCGGCGTTTTCACCGGCGTTTTCACCGGCGTTTTCACCGGCGTTTCGGGGGGCGGCAACTGGAAGGTCACGACCACGGCCCCGGCGCGCACGGCCAAGCTGGGTGGCTCCAGGCCCTGTTCGCGCATGGCGCGGGCGATGTTGAGCGTGCCCCGGCCCCAGGTCTCGATGATGCCTCGCCGATAGAAAGTGCGAGCGATCATCGGATTCCAGGGCCTGGACTCATGCTCGCGAAAGAGGGCTTCCGGGGTGAGCCCGAAATGCAGATCGCCGATCGAGATGATCTCGAGTCGGTCATCGTAGAGCCCGACGCTCACCGATCCTCCGCCGATCGTGTAGTCGCGGTGCACGAACGCATTAGCCAGAGCCTCTCGCACGGCCTCGACCGGCAAGAGTGGGGTGTCTTCCCGTTCCATACGCCCTGGCAGGATTTTTCCTGCGACGGGCAGTGACTCGATCAGAAACCGTTCGGCACGCCGCATCAGCGAGAACGCATTGCCATGGAACTGACGATGATCAGTGAACTCGTCGCGTGTGTGGCCTTTGAATCGGGCGACCTTGAGCAGCAACTGCGGAAAGTCGGGCTGCGGAAGATCCTCGGCGCAGAACAGGGCCACTGCAGCCCGGGAGAGTTGATCCCCCTGGACCAGCAGGCCCAGCCCTCGCAGGATCTCAATCGGTTTGCGTGCGCCCGGGTCATCAATGCGCCCTCTGCGGATCGACTCCTCGAGCGTCAGGGTCATTTCGCGCTCATCGAGCCGACTGACATCCCAGCCTGTAGCGGGTTGGTTTTCCCAGCGAGCGGTCGCGTGCATTTCCTCGAGCAGCAATCGCTGAACGGTGTCGCGGGGCATCGGGCGCGTGGTGTTGAGAACGCGTTCATAGGCCACGCCTCGAAATGACACCGGCGCACGCGAACTACGGGCTACCGTGACCATCAACACTTCCTGCGCTGACGCGGCTCCTTCCTTCTGCACGACGATCGGAACCCGCTCCACGACCGGGAATACGGGGGGTTCGAAGTTCTGGAACTGCTGGGCCAGATCCTGGAGGGTGCGCTCCGACACCGTTTGCCCGATGACCTTGCCTGAGGGGGTCACGCCGAACAGCAGCCGGCCGCCCTGCCCGTTGGCAAACGCGCAGAGCGAGCGGCACGCCCGGTCCTTTTCAGCCGTGGATTTCTTGAACTCGAGGGTGAGCGATTCACCGTCTGCAACCAGCGATGCAATCAGGGAATCGCGGGCGTGAATGGACCTGGTGACGGGTTCCATGGTTTTTGAGGGCAAGGGCTTCTATGGCATGACTGTAGATGTCCAGCGGGTTGAATTGGCCTGCAGCAATCACGGTGATGGCCATTCGACCAAGGGTCGAGCCGAAGGGCCTAGATCTTAAGGATCTGAGCCTCGCATCGGACGGCGATCGAGTGGACCGCCCATGGCACGGCGAGTACGACATCCGCCGACGACATCCACCGACAACCGCTCACCGACAACCGCTCACCGACAACCGCTCACCGACGACGACTCAGTCGGACAGATCCCACGTGCCGACTGGCGTCATGTCGGTGCGGTGCACCGGACACAGCGGTGGGCCCACCACCAGAAACTGCTTCAGCATGGGTACCGTGTAGTCGCAGTGCGGGCAGCGGGCCCGCGGTCGGGGCGAGCGAGGCCTGAGCTTGCGGCGCAGCTTGAGCTCGGCATGCGGATAGTCCGGCAGAGTTTGCGCAATGGCCTGGAGTTTTTCGAGCAGCGCCGGGGTGGCGCTGGCGCTGCGCATCGGGCCTTTCAGACCGACCGAGAGTGCAATCTTCTTGAAGGCTGGCCCATGATGGTGCTTGCAATCATCCACCGCATGCACCAGTTCGTGCACCAGGGTGTCGAGCACTTCCACCGGGTCGGCCAGCACGGGCGAAATGAAGATCTGGTTGATGCCGTCCGGGGCCGTGGATCGCGACCAGCACTGGCCGATATGGTTGGAGCGCACGCCCGTGCTGGCAAAGCCGCACGACACGCGAACCTGGGGGAGAGCATGCCCTTTGGATCGAAAGAGGGGCTCGAGGGCGTTGATGGCCTGGTGCAGCCAGGCTTCGCGAAGGGCAAGGGACATGCGGCGCACTGGGCTTTGCGCAAGGCGCAAAGCCAAGGATGGAACAGCCCTTGAGCCTGCCGAAGGTCGGGCTCAGCGGGTGAGCCTAGCCCCGTCTGTCGTGCAGGCTACCTACAACATGGCGCGGCCCGCGGCCCATGCGCTAGGCAGGCTATAACATGCAGCAAAGCGCTATGGGGCTCAGACGTTGAACCTGAAGTGCATGACGTCGCCGTCATGCAGCACATAGTCCTTACCCTCGAGTCGCATCTTTCCTTTTTCCTTGGCGCCCTGCTCGCCCTTGCAGGCGATGTAGTCGTCATAGGCGATGGTCTCTGCGCGGATGAAACCGCGCTCGAAGTCGGTGTGGATCACGCCCGCCGCCTGCGGCGCGGTGGCACCCACGCGCACCGTCCAGGCCCGCACTTCCTTCACTCCTGCCGTGAAGTAGGTCTGCAGCCCGAGCAGCGTGAACGCCGCCCGGATCACGCGATTCAGCCCCGGCTCGGTCATGCCCATGTCGGCCAGAAAGACGAGCTTGTCTTCGTCTTCCATGTCACCGATTTCGGCTTCGATGGCCGCGCACACCGGCACCACCACCGAGCCCTCCGACTCGGCCAGCCGCCGCACCGCATCGAGATGCGGATTGTTCTCGAAGCCGTTGTCGCGAACGTTGGCCACATACATGGTGGGCTTGGCTGTGATCAGGCACAGCGGCTTGAGCACAGCCCGTTCTTCTTCGTACAGATCGAGCGATCGCACGGGCCGGGCTTCGTTGAGCACCACCAGGCACTTTTCGAGCACAGCCACCAGTCGCTGCGCCTCCTTGTCGCCGCCTGAGCGTGCCACCTTGCTGTAGCGAATCATGGCCTTGTCGACGGTGGCCAGATCAGCCAGGGCGAGTTCGGTGTTGATGATTTCGATATCGGACAGCGGATCGACCTTGCCGCTCACGTGCACGACGTTTTCATCTTCGAAGCAGCGCACCACATGCACGATGGCATCGGTCTCGCGGATGTTGGCCAGAAACTGGTTGCCCAGACCCTCGCCCTTGGAGGCGCCGGCCACCAGGCCAGCGATATCGACAAACTCCACGGTGGCCGGCATGACACGCTCGGGCTTGACGATGGCTGCAAGCGCCGAGAGCCGGGGGTCAGGAACCTCGACGATCCCGACATTGGGCTCGATGGTGCAGAACGGATAGTTCTCGGCCGCGATGCCCGCCTTGGTGAGCGCATTGAAGAGGGTGGACTTGCCCACATTGGGCAGGCCGACGATGCCGCACTGAAGTGCCATGACGCTCGCTCTCGGGGAGGGGTTTCAGGACAAAGAGGAAGGGCGGGATTGTAGCCCTGACGACGGCTGCGGCAGTACGGCATGGGCGAGCAGGACACCGGCCAGACCGAACAGCGGGCCAGTCAGATCGGCCGGTTGACCCGGCGTGAGGCTGTGCAGCCATTCAGCCAACGCTAGACTGCATAGCGCCAGCACCGACCAGACCCCCGGGCGGCCACCGATCCGCCATCCAGCCAGCCGCGTACTGAGGGCAACCCAGACGCTCAGACCGAGCAGGCGGATGCCTTCCAGGGCGTCGCCTTCCAGCCCGTGCAAGCCCCATTCAAACGGGCGCAAGCGGCCCGGCATGGCCCGCGTGGCGCCCCACATCAGGGCTGCCAGTACGGCTGCAAGTGCCAGGGCTGCGGCCAGTCGAACCTGACCTCGGGCTCGGAGTGCGGTCGCGAGCAGGGCGCCCGCAGGCACACTGATCCCGATCCCCAGCCAGAACTCCAGCAGGGACGTGGGGCGCATCATGAACAGGCTGACGGTGGGTACGCCCAGAGCCATCGCAATGATCAATCCGATGCGCCCGGCCGATCGAGCGGGCCACAGGCCAATGACGAGCCCGATGGCCAGGCCCTGCAAGCCGTGGGTGATGAGTCGCTCGGCATGCAGACCCGAGAGTGCCCAACTGAGCGCCAGGCCCCGCCACTTGGCCCAGGCGAGTGCGGGGTCGGAGAGCTGCCACGGCGAAGTTGCAAAAACAGCCCAGGCCAGCACTGCAGCCAGTGCGCCCCGATTGAATGCGGCGGGTTCGCGGTCATCGCTCCCGTGTGAACGGCCGATGAAAACCAACCCGGTCACCGCTCCGAACATGGCCCCCGCCGTGTTCAAGGTCCAGTCCCATGCCGAAGAGAGCCGTGTCGGAAGGCAGCTCTGCAGCGCTTCGATGCCAAGCGAGAGGGCACTGCAGCTCAGGATGATCCAGAGCAGGGCGTGTCGATGGGGCCGACCCTGTGGGCTCCGCTGGGCCCATGCTGCAACGAAGCAGGCCGCGAGCAGAGCATAGGCCACCAGATTGCCAGCGACATCCGATAAGGGCAGGGCGCGGCTCTGGCCCTCGCGCAACAGGCTGGAGCCCCAGTTGGCGCAATCGGGCGCACCCCCCTGAACAAGGCCCGCATGGACAACCGCGCCAAGGCCCAGCAGCGCCAGGCTGTCCATGGCCCGAATCACTCGCTCAACCCTTCAAGGATCATGGCGCTGGTCCCTGAACATCATCGTATTGACCGATCGTTGCGTACTGTCGGCACGCCTTAAATCAACTCCAGTTGACCAGGATCCGGATGACGCACAAACGCGGCAAGGTCATCGGCCATGGCCTGACACTCGGACATCGCACGGCGCCAGTCCCGGATGCGTTCATCGTGCCGCAACCCGTAGCGTGGAAAATCCTTCCGGTCGGGCAGCTTGCCATTGGGCAGGCGGGCGAGCAGGGCTGCCGAGGGGGCAATGATGAGAACATTGTCGAGCCAGTGTTTGCGCGATGCCGGCCCTCGGCGACGCCAGGGCAGGGTTTTGTCGAGCCATCCGGGCGTGAGGTGTTCCGTGAAATGGGGCACCAGCACCAGCCCTTCGGTCTGCGACCACGGCAGATGCAGGTGATAGTCGATGAGCCCGCCATCCCAGTAGAGTCCCTCGGGTGCGCCCGCCGGGGTGTGCACCGGTTCGCAGATCAGGGGAATGCTGCCCGAGGCGAGCAGGGCGTCTTCCAGATTGGCTGCGGTGAGAGCGACCTGAGTGGTCTCGAATCCATCGGTCAGGTCATCGAAGATGCGGGCTCGCTCAACACCAGGACCGTTGAATGATGTGGCACTTTCGGGTCCCATGCGCGACGGCCAGGATGATCCACCGAAGACCACCCGCTGCAGATGCTGACCGAGTCGCTCGCGTCCGCGCAGGTTGGACCAGGCGCAGTGGGCAAAGGCCGTGCGGTCTGTGCGACCGGCCAGAGGACCCCGAGCGCGGGCTGTGATGATCGCGAGTTGATGATGTGCATTCGGCCCATCCGTTTCATCGCTGCGCCATGCGTTGCCGAGCAGGGCCGCTGCCACGGCGCGACACACCTGAGCCACCTCGGCAGGGCTGGGGCGCGCGCTGTAGCGCTGCAGCTCCAGGTAGGCCTCGCCCAGCCGCCGCGTGGCTGCAATGCCATCAGGATGCACGGCAGCCGCCATGCGCCAGGCGCCGATCGAGGCGCCGGCCAGCAGTCGGTGTCGCGGCGCATCAGGTAGCCAGTGCCCGAACAGCCATTCGTCCAGCGCCAGCAAGGCCAGACCTTTCGGCCCACCCGCAGCGCCTGCAATCGCGCTGATCTGATGCGCCTGCAGCCCGTCGCTAGCGATCTGCTTCAGGGCTGCAGGGCCGGCCAGCAACCGGATGCTGGCTTTGGGTTTCATGGTTTGGGCGGCGCCGGTTTGCGCACCGTGTGCAGAGCCTGCCCCGCACGCTCCATCTCGCCCTTGCACAGCAGTGGCAGGGCATCGAGAGCGTGGGCCATGCGGGCGTCAATGGCCTCCTGCTCAGTGCGCGAGGGTCGAGCCAGTACGAAGTCGATCACCTCTCGGCCGGGATAGAGATCCCGCGGATGCCCGATGCCGATGCGCAAGCGCCAGTAATCAGGCGTGCCCAGCGCCGAGCTGATGTCCTTTAGCCCGTTGTGGCCGCCACTGCCCCCGCCGCGCTTGAGCTTGAGACCCCCGGGGGGCAGGTCGAGTTCGTCATGCACGACCAGCACCTGGGCGGGCTCGATCCGGTGAAACCGGGCCAGCGCCGAGACCGACTGGCCTGAGCGGTTCATGTAGGTGGTGGGCTTGAGCAGCCAGAATTCGTGGCCCTGAATCCGGGCACGGGCGAGTTCGCCGAAGAAGCGCTTCTCGGCCCTGAAACTCGTGCCGGCCTGACGGGCGATGGCATCCACGAACCAGAAGCCGGCGTTGTGTCGGTCGGTTTCGTGCTCCGTGCCCGGGTTGCCCAGGCCCACAATCAACTGGATCGGATGCATGAGTCAGCAATGAAAACGCCCCGCACCGGCGCTGGACCGAGTCGGGGCGTATGGGTCCGCGCAGCGCACGGACCGGGGTGTTGAAGAGCGATCGTTTGGCGACCTTACTTCTTGGCCTTGCCCTTGGCGGGGGCAGCCGCGGGGGCTGCAGCCGCTGCGGCCGGTGCAGCTTCTTCTTCGGCCTTGGCCACAGCCGTGACCAGCACCGGATCAGGATTGCCATGCACCACCGGCTTGACGCCCTCGGGCAGCTTGACCGACGACAGGTGCATCGGATGGCCTGCGGTCAGCGCCGAGAGATCAACCTCGATGAACTCGGGCAGGTTGGATGCAAGGCAGATGACATCGAGTTCGGTGAGCACGTGGCTTACGATGGCACCGCTGACCTTGACCGCTGGCGATGTGTCCTGGTTGATGAAGTGCAGCGGCACTTTCTTGTGGATGCGGGTGTCGGCGGTGACACGCTGAAAATCCACATGCAGCACCTGCGGCTTGTAGGCATGCCATTGCACATCGCGCAGGATGACCCGTTCGGCCTTGCCGTCGAGTTCCATGTCGAGCACGGTGGAGTGGAAGGCCTCAACGCGCAGCGAGTGGTAGAGCGGGTTGTGATCGAGCTCGATCGAGGTGGGGTTCACCGACCCTCCGAAGAGGATGCCCGGAACCTTGTTGGAACGGCGCAGGCGGCGGCTCGCACTCGAACCTTGCGCAGAACGTGTTGCAGCGACGACTTTCATCGCAACTCCTTTGCAAAAACCCGGGCTCCGCGACCAGAGTCACCGGGAGGGAAAAACCCGCCCGAAGGCGGGGACGAAAACGAATTGAACTGACCTGGCCGGGCTTACTCGTCGATGAACAGAGACGAGACCGAATCCGCACGATTGATGCGCAGGATGGTTTCGGACAGCAGTTGTGCGCAACTGATGACCCGGATCTTGTCGCAGGCCTGCGCAGGCAAGGCCAGGGGAATGGAATCGGTGACAACCAGTTCGTCGAGCAAGGATTGGGCCACCCGCTCAACCGCATTGCCTGAAAGCACTGCATGCGTGCAATAGGCCATCACCCTGAGCGCGCCATGCTCTTTGAGCGCATCGGCTGCCTTGGTGAGGGTGCCGGCGGTGTCGACCATGTCGTCCATGATGATGCAGGTGCGACCCTTGACCTCACCGATGATGTTCATCACCTCGGAGACATTGGCCTTGGGCCGTCGCTTGTCGATGATGGCCAGATCCGTGTCGAGACGCTTGGCCAGTGCCCGGGCGCGCACCACTCCCCCGACGTCGGGCGACACCACGATGGCGTTGTCGAGCTTGCGCTGGGCCACATCGGCCAGCAGCACAGGGGCGGCATAGATGTTGTCGACCGGGATATCGAAGAAGCCCTGGATCTGATCGGCGTGCAGGTCCATGGTGAGGACTCGATCGACACCCGCCACCTCGAGCATGTTGGCCACGACCTTGGCACTGATGGCCACGCGCGATGAGCGCACGCGGCGGTCCTGGCGGGCATAGCCGAAATAGGGCAGCGCCGCCGTGATGCGCCCGGCCGAAGCCCGCTTGAGGGCATCGACCATGACCATGAGTTCCATGAGGTTGTCGTTGGTCGGCGCGCAGGTGGACTGCAGCACGAAGACATCCTTGCCCCGGACGTTTTCGAGGATCTCGACCATGACCTCGCCATCGGAGAACCGGCCGACGGTGGCCTTGCCCAGTCCGATCCCCAGGTGGCTGGCCACCGCTGAGGCCAGCTGCGGGATGGCGTTGCCGGTAAAAACCATGAGCCCCTCGGGGCGCAGGCCTTCAGGTAGATCGTGGGGGGCGCGCTGCATGGGGGC
>Ga0255095_1000826_pt1 | contig 14490 bp, 10 predicted proteins | sample Colum_Law_RepC_8_2_FD_188435 | JGI IMG/M metagenome (GOLD analysis project Ga0255095, IMG submission 188435) | Freshwater microbial communities from Columbia River, Oregon, United States - Colum_Law_RepC_8d | ecosystem: Environmental > Aquatic > Freshwater > River | place: USA: Oregon...
GCGCCACCACGTCGCCCGAACGCTCTACTAACGCGAGTCTATCGGTGAACGCACTGCCTGAACCTCCGCCACGATCCGAATTCCAATATGGTCGTCCCTGTGGGAGATCGGTCGCAGGGCCCGCGCACTGCACCGCGCATGCATAGGACTGTTGCACCACGCGCCGCCTCGAACCACCCGACACGGCTGCCCCGCATACCTCGAACCCGGGTCGCCCGGAAATACGTCCGAACACCACTGCCGCACATTCCCGTGCATGTCGTACAAACCAAACGGATTTGCAGGGAAATGCCGCACCGGACTGGTAAACCGAAAGCCCGATTCTGTGTCCAGCCCCGGCCACGATGGCCACTCACGACGTTTCGTTCCATCCGTCACGTTGCCATAACGGCCCAGATCAGCAATCTCGTCGCCAAACCAGAAGTCCGCCGCACTGCCCGCGCGACAGGCATACTCCCACTCCAGCTCCGTCGGCAGACGAAATCGCAGCTGATGGTTCGGCAACACACGACTGAACTGATTGCAGGCCCCCGCAAATGCCTCCGCATCGTTCCATGAAACATTCACGACAGGATGCTGGCCGGTCTGCGGCCAGCCCACATGCTGCCAGTCAAATTCCTGAACCGGGCCCCGAAAACGTCGCAGCGCGGAGTCATAGCCGAAACCACCCGTACCATCCCGGTCACTTTCCACCTCGTAACCGGTTTCACTCAGAAATCTCTCGAATTCACTGACCGTCACTGGTGCGAGCGAGACGTACAGGGGCTGCCTGAGTTCATAGCGGGCGGGCGGCAGCTCCGCTCGCAAATACTGCTCCGCTGGTCGAAATGCCGCCAGTTTCTGCAGCCGTTCCGGCACAGTTCGAGCATCTCCACACACAGCCCAGCCCGGCGGAATCAGACGCAGACTGGCCCACGCCGTCTCAATCTGCAGCGGCAGACCCGCTGCCTCCGCAAAACGCTGCTGCATCCGTCGCGACCCCTCGACCGATCGCGGAAACTCAGAAAACACAGGGTCCACTGTCACATGTCGTGCGCCAGCAGTACCCAACGCACGCTTCAACAGATCAAACAACGCGCAACAGGAACGTGGTCGGCGGTCCTGATCCACATGCAAAGCCTGCTCAAAGACTTGCCGCACTTCCCCGGTGATCGCTGCCGGCGATTGCAGCACACCGTCGTGTACATCGTCCCGCAGGGCCCATCCAGTACCCGCAAATGGTGCCTGACCACAACATAACTCCCACGCTGTCACGGCCAGCGCCCAACGGTCATCCGACGGCGCCGGTTGATAGCCCTGCCACAGCTCCGGTGAACAGTAGCGCTCCGTCCCGTGCGCGATCCCCTGACCCGGCAGCTTTTGACGCGGCTCCGAAAACCTGACTGCCAGTCCAAAGTCAATCAGCGCGATCTGACTGCGAGCAGCATCCCAGATCAGGTTCTCTGGCTTCACATCACCATGCACCACAGACTCGTTGTGAATATGGTCCAGCGCTCTGGCAATCGGCTCCAGTAACTTCAGCACCTCAGCCGGCGAAATGGGCCGTCCCGCATTGACTCGCTCATCCAGCAACTGCCGCAGCGTCTGACCGCGCTGATAGTGCATCACCTGAAACAACCCGACAGCCGGATCCTGCTCCAGATCCAGCAGCGGACAGATGGCCTCATGATGCAGCCGTTGCGCCGCCATATAAGTCGCCCGAAATTCAGCCGTCCGGTTCTCATCTCGCCGCACGTCCGGGGCCAGAAACTTCACCACCACCCAGCCCTCTTCCCCAGGACTGCTGCGATTGGGGTCCACCGCCAGCCACGCCTGCCCCTGCCCGCCGGTACCCAGCCGCTCACGCAGTGTAAATCGGCCAACCCGACTGCCACTCCGCGGCTCCCACGGCGTCGACGGCAGCACAGGTTCCGTATTCCAGCTCATTCCGCCGTCAGATGCCATGATGATCTCCACCAGGGTTCGGTCCGGGATCCCGCGGACGCGCGCTCCCGGAGGTACTCCCAACCGCCACACTCGCGGCCACTGACACAGCTTTCGGCACACTGCGAATCACAGCCGGCTGCTCCACTTGTCGCGCCACCACCAAACCCTGCAGCCAGCCGCCACGCTGCGGCAACAACAGCAGACTGCGACCCGCCGGTGACATCCACAGCAGCAGCAGACCGCACACACCCACAAACACGCCGATGACCACACACGCGCCGGGCTGTAACGGCCAATACGCATACAGCCAGTCGCCCAGCAAGACACGGCCTGGACGACCCTCAGTCAGCACGGCCCGAAAGATCCAGCCCGCGATCCCCAGCAGCACCAGTCCGGAAAGCAACTTCATTTCAGACTACTCACTGACAAATCCCCTGGAAGACTGCCAGACACCGTCTCAGTGCCTAAGGAACTGACGCGGACGGAGCGGCACCGCCGGCCTGGGGAAGCGCCAGTGAAACTCCATTCAGCATGACTCGTGCGGAACGGTTCGCTGCGGACTTCAGAATCAATTTTCTTGTCCCCGGCGGAATCTGTACCTTAATCCGCTGCCGACCCAGAAATCGGCCCAGCCTGCTGTCTGTTCCCAGATAGGGCTGCAGACGCACCGTCTCTGTCGCAAAGGGGGCCAACTCGGCATTGCGATACAGTTCCACGATCGGTGTTCGAGTCATCGGTGTGGCGTTGTCCCCAATATAAAAAATATCCCCGTGCAGTGTCACAGGGCCCGCATCAGTGAAGTCCGCAACCGTGAAGGTCAGCGAATGGCCATCAATGCCCTGATCCAGAAATTCCGCCGTCTGAAAAAATAATTGTCCTTTCTCATCAAGCAGTGGGCCAATAAACCAGGTGAGATTCCGCCAGGGAGCACCATCCCAGTACGGTTTCAACGGGACTCGGTTCCGTGGCAGATCCAGAAATACCATGTCCCCATTCGGCAACTCCGATATCAGCAGCCGAGCGCCCGCATCCATTCCGGAAAACTCGACGTCGTTATACGACGACCGCACGCTGGCCGGTGTCAGACGCACCAACGACTCCTTCGTGTCCGTTGATGTAAAAGGCGTCTGCATCAATTCCTCAGTAAACCGCAGCTCCAGTCCCGACTCGCTGATGCGACCACTGAACTTCCCCGATTCCTTCAGGTGCAGCGTCGATGTGATGCCACGAACCTCCTCACCAGCGATCTCCTGCAACTGCAGGTCAATATTCAGCTGCTGCAGTTCACCATTGAAAGTCACCTGCACATGGATCGGGATTCGTCGGCCCTGCCAGCTGCGAGCAAGCTCAGTCGCAAAAAAGACATTCCGCAGACTGGATTCAAATGCCTGCTCCGTGGCGTCGAGGTTTCCCCCGACCTGCAGCCGCTTCAGCTGCTGTTCCGCCAGCGACCAGTTCCGCACTGCCACCGCATGCCGCAGCAGTCGTCGCCCAGCCTCCAGTGAAACCGCTGCCGGCTGCGGCGGATTCAGTTTCAGATAACGCACACAATCCCGGTTGATCGCCAGTTTGTCGTCCAGTGGGGATAACTCCAGAAGCCTTAGTGCACTCTGCTGATACTGTTCGCGCTGCTGCTCGACGTCCACAACCCGCAGGAAGTCTGTCAGCCCCTGATAATCCTGCTGTAACTGCCCGAGGCGTTCCGTCACCAGCTGCGTCCAGCCTGCACGCTGAGCGGCCAGGACCGGTGCGGCAGCTTCCATGCCCGCAAACAAATCCTCTGTATCCCGCAATCGCCCGGCACAACGCTCAAAATCCTCAACCGTCACGGCGGCCTCAGAATCCCGCTGCAGCTGCGCCGTCACCAGTCCCGCAAAGTCGTCCACCTCCAGCAGTTTTGTACTGAGCCCCGTCTGCAGGTGCTGTTTCAAAACCGAAAGATCCAGTTTCGGCGTCAGCAGTGCGGCCTGCCACGCCATGGCGACTGCCGCACATTGATCCGGAAAATGTTCGCTCAGCAATTTCAGCAGTTGACTGACCGGTTCCCCCGGGGACTGCTTCTTCTGAATTCGGCCCTGCAACTGCCGCAGAAGATAGTCCGCCAGCTGCTGACCATTCTGCTGGTTCAGTAATGCGGGCATCCCCGCGAGGTTACGGACACTGGTCACAACCTTCGCTGGATCATCGCCGGTCAGTGTATTGGTGAATGCCGCCTCGACCAGCGTTGGCGATGCGGACAGCTGCAACAACTCCCGGTAACGCTCGTAAAACTCCAGAGCCTCCGGAAACGTTTCCGCATTCGGTGCCGCAGACGCCGCCTCCAGGGCCCGCGTCGCAGCCCCCTGAAGAAACTGCTCCAATCCCTGCACCGGTGCCGGTTCCAGCAACTGACGCAGCTGAGGAAGTGTCCATTCGGTCGTTGCAGGGATCTGGCTGAGCACAAGTCGAGCGAATGCTGGCTGACGCGCTGCCCGCAGCAGTTCGATGGCCGTCTGGGCATCCACGGCCGGGACAGTATCCGCGACAGCATCCCGCTTAACACCTTCCAGGGCTGCCTGCAGTCCGGAAATCTCCGACTCCTCGAAATCCACCTCCGTCATTGCCCGCAACCAGCTGGCCCCGGGTGCCTTGCGACGAAAACTCTCGGCCAGAATCACACTTCGAGCACCCGACTCCCGTAACTCAATCCCCAGCACAAACAGATCTTCTGCAGTGACTTCCGCCGCCGGCAATTGCTGACGCAGCAGTTCGGTCAACAGCACCCATTCAGCAGACGTCTGCGGGACCTGCAGAGCTGCCTGCAGCACCGGCAGAGACAGCGAGTTTCGAGTCAGCACAGAGCGCACCAGACTGGTTCGCTCCGCAGTCGTTGGCACCGCTGCCGCAAACCGCAACCGCAAACGACCGGCGTCCGCTGTTTCGGCACTGGTCAATTGTTCTGCGATTCCCCGCACAGTCTCTGCACTGAGCCCCAGCTTTTCAGCCCGCTGCAGTCCAGCCGTCAGCTGCGGCAGATCACCACCCGTGAGCAGAGTCTGCAGTTGATCGGTCACCGACGCCGCGATCTGCGTCTGCAACTCAGTCGCCATTTGTGGATGCCCCGACACGACTCCGCGCAGAACTGCAGACAACTGATTGGCAGCGTCTTCATCAGTCATCCAGACGGCCATTTGCCGCCGAGTCGCAGTGTCAAGAGCCTGCTGAATCGCCCCGGATGCGGAAACACCCAATTGCCCGGCACGCTCTTCATACCCAGCAATCTCCAACAGCAACTGCTGCGCGTCACCAATCTCGGCGGCAGCCTGCATTTTTTGCCGCAGAACCGCAAGCGGTACGGAAAGCTGAAGGTCTGCCGAATACTTGCTGTAAACGGCCAGTGCCAGCGCGTCATCTCCGGTCTGCAGACGCTGATCAAGCATTCGAGTAATCGATGGTCGCTCAGCCGCCCAATGCTCCAGCAGTCCCGAGATAATCTCTGAACGCAGTTCCATCGTCTGACTGCGAAATGCCAGACCCAGCAGGCTGTCGATCAGTTGCCGCGTTGTCTCCTGAGACACCGCGCGTCCGGACACCTGCTGCAGTTCGCCGTGCGAAACCTGCAGGCCCGCCAGACAACTGCGCACCCGCGGAACGGCACTCGACTCGTCCTGCAACCACTCCGCCTGCTGCTGGGCCGACGGCAGAAAACGCTGCAAACACTGATTACCCCACGACTGATCGACCGCCCAAATGGCCTGCTGCATGCCCCCCAGCGCTGCCAGAAAGTGCGACTTTTCTCCCTCGGCAATCGTGGGTTGCACAAAAATCAGCTGAAACCGTTCCGCTGCAAGCGATTCGCAGTGCAGGAGCAGGTCCGGCCGCAGTGGCGGTGCTGCTTTCTGAAAGACGCCGGCCACAGACTGCTGGACCGACTTGCGATACGCAGCCAGTGCCTGACCGTCGGTGCTGGGATCGATCTGACCCACGGCACTGGTGATCTCGGTCTGCAGCTGCTGTATACCAGGGGCCCCGCACCCACACAGGATGCCGATGCAGCACAGGATGACCAGATATCCCGGCCGCATCATGAAAATCCGGCCAGCACACGCGTCAGCAAACGGCATACAGATTCTTTACTGAATGACAGAGGACTTGAAGACAACAGCATACGGACATCCAGTTTGGCATGCCTCAGCCACGGGGCAATTCTCAGAAGCACCTGCGGGTATGTCAAGGCAGCCACCTCAAGACTCATCCGCAATGGGCGGAAATGCAGACGACCGCGGCAATCCTGCCGCGGTCGTCCGTCGCTGAGCATCACTCTCAAGGGCTCACTTCACCACACTCGGAGACGGCGACAACTGCTCCGCAGTCGCAGTTTCCGGTTCCGGCATCGCCAGAAACTCGGCCACCCGCACCTGCAACTCCTGAATCTCAGGGGTCGCCGTTGGCAGCATCGCCTCCAGCGTCACCAGCATCGCTGTCGACTGCTGCGGCAGATTCTTTGCCGCAATTCGACTGGTCTGGAAGGGAACCAGCGTCATCCGTGACTCCAGCGTGTCAATATTACCCACCATCTGCGCCGTCTCATGATGCCCGGCGCTCAGCTGAGCCTCAAGCAGCACAATCGAACCCTGGATGGCTTTAACGCGAGCCAGCAGAGTGCTGGTCAGACGCTCGGCTGCACCGCGGTTCGCTATCCTGCGGTCACCCACACAGAACGGATAACAGTTCTTCGACACACCCGCATGCAGCGATGCCAGGTCCGCAGTAATGCTGCCAGCGTCCGCATACAGCTTCTGCAACTTCACGTCAACATTGGTCGCGTCATCGTTCAGACGCTTGACCGCTGCCGTCAGCTGCCGATGCTCATCCCCAAGAGTCTTCAGTGTCTGACACGCCAGATCGATGAAATCCGGCGCCTGCTCGACCCCACCAACCACCACCACCACCGGCGTCTCACCGGAAATCGCAGGGCAGGGCTTGGCGAGGTCATCTCCGGCATAGACGCCGGCACCACAGGACACAGCACGAGCCACCAGAACTGCAACCAGAGCAAACTTTTTCATAACCCGTTTCCTTTGCTGAATCTCACACGAACTCTCAGAACCGGCTCTGCAACCACCAACGCTGGCGGTGCGCCACTGCGGCTTTGAGCCGTCAGGATTCCGGAAGTTGCGCCAGAAAGGCAAAGAAATTCAAAAAACAGCATGTCTGACGGAAATCCAGTACGATCCCTCCCCAGAGTGGTACCTCTGAGCATTCCAGACGCCCTTGACGAAAAAACGTAGCCTCGTTGTTAGCCTTGTCAGGACCCACGAAACCAGGCGGGCCCCTGGGGCGCGTGTTTGGTTGATGTTCTGCCTGCGGCTGCGATTCAGGCCTGAAAGGCCGTTTTCCGGTAGCCCAGGGCGCGGCCCTGGGGGTGGGGCACCTCAAAAAATTCGTGTTCAGGCCTGAAGGGTCGCTGTCAAGGCGTGTATTGTTTTCGCGTTCGGGCTCGGCGCTTGCAGGGGGGCCACGTGCGGATTTCGTGATCTGTTGGCAAAAGGCGGTGGCAATGCGCAGTCCGCGTCGCCGCAACCGTTCTGAAAAAACGCGGCGATCCGAGGGAATCGTGCGCAACTTTTACGTTCATGATGCTTCTTAGTGTCAGCGGGGCGTCGGCGGCAGGTCGGTGGCGCAGATGTTTGAGCCGCGATCTATCGCCTCTCCGCACTCTCAAGACGCTGAAAGGGGGTGACAACGATGCATGATGGTGCTGCTGAACCCGGTCTCGTGGAATCGGTACGCCGGGTGGATAACGGGGTGGCCCGGTCTGTGTCAGGACGGACGGTGTTGCCACGAGCCGTGCCGATCCGTGATCAGGTGGCTCCGGCGGCTGAGGCTCGGCCGACGGACGCAGAGGTCCGCCTGCTGGAACAGGCTTACGAGGATTACTATTCGCTGTAGTCTGACGCGGCAGCGGGCTGGGGGCCTGTCAGTTCCGTAACCGTCGTTCATGAAGGACGTGCGTTTGCGGGCTGACAGGTTTTTTGTCTGCTCTGCGGTCAGTGGTTGAAGCCTGCCGGGGTGGAGCGATAGAATTCTGCCCGGTGCGCGATTGACAGGTTGACAAAGGTATGTGAGTTACCATGACCGATCCGGCTGACAAGTTTTCGCAGGCTGCCCGTGGCAGTGAATCGCAGGCGGAGCTCCAGACTGCTCGCCGACTGTGTCGCTGGCTTCCTGAAATCCCGCACGTGCCTTTGCGTCAGAGCTATGAGCTGACGGGGCGTGTGCTGGGGACAGGCGGTTATGGTCGTGTCGTGGAAGCTCGTAAGCTGCGACTTCCGCAGCGTGTGGCGATCAAGCAGATTCAGTCGGACGCTGATTTTTCGGAATCGGATCAGCGTCGCTTTATTCGTGAAGTGCAGTTGCTGGCGCCGCTGCGGCATCCGAATCTGGTGCAGATTGAAGACTGGGGCTGGGATGACGATGGTTTGTATATTGTGATGGAACTGATTGACGGTCCAAACCTGCAGGACGTTGTGCGTCGGGAGGGGCGACTGCCTGTACCGCGGTTGCTGACTTTTGCATCGCAGATCTGCTCGGCTCTGCAGTGTGCTCACCAGCAGGGGATTGTGCACCGCGATGTGAAGCCACTGAATCTGCTGCTGGATCCCGGCGGGGTTGTGAAACTGGCAGACTTCGGGCTGGCGCGTGAATCTTCGGATCTGCGCGAGCGTGTGACCAGTTCACGGGGAACAGGTCTGGGGACCTTCGCGTATGCGTCTCCGGAACAGTTGCGGGGTGACCAGCACCTGGATGGTCGCTCGGACTTGTTCAGTCTTGGTGCGACCTTGTATCACCTTGCGGCAGGTGATGCGGACACCTCACGGGCCTTCGATCTGGATGATCTGGGGGCTGAGTATCAGAGTCTGCGTGGGCTGTTTTCCAGTTTGCTGCGTCCGCAGCGTGAGAAGCGTGCGGCAGATGTGGCTGCTGTCCTGCAGATGATCTCGCAGTTACAGCACACGGCTTCTGTTGGGAACGCGGCGGCTGGTGTACCGACCGTGACCGCTGCAGCCCCGCGGGCTGCCGGCGTATCTGCGGTGATTCCGCCCATGCCACCGCGAACTGGTGAACCAGACCTGGAAGAGTTACTGCGGTTGCTGCAGGGGCGAGTGCAGGCACAGCATGACGCGGCCCGCGAGCTGCTTGCGGGTCAGCGTTATGCTGAGGCCGTAGCGGCGTTGGAAGTGATCCCGGAAGAGCATCGTCATCAGCTGGATCAGAGCCTGTACCGCGAGTGCATTGCGCTGCGTGACGAGGTTCAGGGGCTTGATCGTGAGATTAGCGGATCAGTGAGTTCGTTAAGGACGGCGGGCCTGCGTGGCCGTGTGCAGCGTCTGCTGCAGTTGCAGTCGTGGCGTGAGGATCTGCAGCGACTGTTGGCGAGGCTTCCGGAGGAAGTTGTGGCCCCGCCGCAGCGGGCCCCGGCTGCGGTCGCTGTCACTGCCCTCGTGTCTCCGTTTTCGGCGTCAGCGGCGAAATCTGCTCAGACAGCGTTGTCGCGGCAACTGGGTCAGGCGGAAGAATGGTCAAATGATCTGGGGATGAAATTCCGCCTGATCCCGGGTGGGACGTTCGCGATGGGTTCACCGGCAGGTCAGGGCAGCGATGATGAACGTCCACAGCACAAGGTCACGATCAGCCGCGGATTTTCCGTTGGCGTGCACACCGTGACTCAGGGGCAATGGCAGCAGCTGATGGGCACGACTCCGTGGCAGGGGAAGGATTATGTGACGATCGGTGGAACAATCGCGGCCACGTACATCAGTTGGGAGGACTCGGTGCAGTTTTGTCAGCGATTAAGTGCTCGTGATGGTCGTCGTTACCGTTTACCGACGGAGGCCGAGTGGGAGTGGAGCTGCCGTGCGGGGACAACGACGCAGTACAACTTTGGGGATGATAAGAAGCAGTTGGGTGAGTACGCGTGGTATGGTGGTAACGGGGGGATTTACGCGAAGGCTGTAGGTCAGAAGTTGGCGAATCCGTTTGGTTTGTACGACATGCACGGGAACGTGTGGGAGTGGTGCTCTGATTGGTACGATTCTGCGTATTACACTCAGTCTCCTGAGCAGGATCCGACTGGCCCAGCCTCCGGTTCCTCGCGAGTTGTGCGTGGTGGCGGGTGGTACTACGTTCCGGTCTACCTGCGTTCGTGCCGCCGCGACGACTACGCGCCTGACGACCGGAGCCACCACACAGGTTTGCGAGTGTTGTGTGAGTTGGAGTAGTTTCCCCAGTCATCCTCATGGGATTCGGACTCTGGTTCCTCTGTTGAGATTCCTGCGAGTTTTTGGGGTCGTATAGGTCCTGTAGGTCATATGGGTCTTATGGGTCATGTGGGTTTTATGAATCGCATGGGGTCCATAGTCAGTAGCTGAGCTATACGCTGGTGGCGAACCGTCGGCGGCAGCCGACGGGTGTTTTGATGGCCGTTCGGATGTGTCCTGCGGTCGTTTGACCGTTGGGGTCTTGACCGCACGCTTAGGCACGTCGATGCCAGGGATGTTGGGGCGGGGCATTGCAGGAATTCAGACCGCCGACGAAGCCATGTTTGTGGCTCAGCACGACAGACCTGTTCCGACAGTATCACAGCCACCAGCCCCCACGACCGCTGAGGATCGGTGACCGAACTTGTGCTGGACGTGCCTCGGGCGTGGCTTTTGCCGGGCCCCTGCAAGCCGAATGAGCTGCTGATGACTTTCACGGGTTCGTGGAACTTCGAGCAGACCACTGCTAACATACCGACGCGGGAAATCATCCCCGCAGATTGGGCGACTTTTCAGGTACCGTGGTCATGTCCTCGGACGAATCCTTCAAGACTCATCGAGTCGTTCCCGGCCCACGTAAGGACGTTTCTCCCGGCACGGTTCTGCAGCAGCGATACCGGCTGCAGCGTCTGCTGGACAGTGGCGGCATGGGACAGGCATGGCTGGCCACGGATGCCACGCGAATTGTGGGGGGCAGTGCGGCTCAGGTGGTGATCAAGCTGCTGCCTTTCGCGCTGCGCTGGAATGAATCGGCAGCCCAGGATTTTGCTCGCGAATACGGTCGTGTGTGGCTGCTGTCGCACCCGCACATCTGCAAGCTGTTCGATATGGGTCAGGATCCACAGGTGGGCAGTTTTCAGGTGATGCAGTTTCTGTCGGGCGTAACGATTCGTCAGTTGCAGCAGCATCCCGACGGCATCGAACAGCGCGTGGTGCTGCGGATCCTGTCAGCCTGTGCGGACGGTCTGGACTATGCGCATCAGCAGCAGCAGGTGATCCATCGCGCTGTGAAGCCGGAAAACGTGATGTATGATCAGGCCACGGGAACCGTGCATCTGATGGACTTTGGACTGGCTGCAGAGATCCGTGAAAGTCTGTCACGATACAGTCAGGGATTTGTGGCTCAGGCGGGTACAGAACGCTACATGTCACCTGAGCAGTGGCAGGGTCAGTTGCAGAACGCGGGTTGTGACCAGTGGTCACTGGGGGTGATGGCGTGGGAACTGCTGACGGGTGCTGCCCCGTACCATGGCAGCGGGATGACACTGGGATTCGCCGTCTGTCAGGCTCCGGTGCCGAAGCTGCCATCGCATTTGTCGGTCCTGCAGCCGGTGATTGAGCGAGTGCTGCAGAAACAGGCGTGCGATCGTTTCGGAACGTGTCGTGAGTTTGTGGAGGAGTTGACAGGTTTATTGCAGCCTCGTGCAGTGCCGGTGTCACAGCCGGTGCCGCCGCGTGTGCCGCCGGTGACTCGACCTGAGCTGCTGTTTGCCCCATTTTCCGGTTCTGCTGCGGCGTCAGCGCAGGCGGAATGGGGCAACCTGCTGGGTTGTTCAGTGCAATGGCAGGACGAGTTCGGGCATGACCTGCGGTTGATCCCCGCCGGGGAATTCACGATGGGGTGTAGCGAAAGTCCGGCCACACTGCAGCAGGCCGGGTTTGATGTCCCACTTCAGGGGAACTGGGAATCGCAGTTGAATCAAGAGGGACCGCCGCATCGAGTTCAACTGACACGTCCATTCTATCTGGGCGCCGGTCCGGTTACGCGGGGCCAGTTTGCCGAATTTGTGCGGGCTTCAGGTTATCGGGCCGAAGCCGAAACCGATGGGAAAGGCAGTTGGGGATACAATTTCGCAACAACGTCTTTTGAGCTGAGGCCGGACTTCACATGGCGCAAGACAGGCTTTTACCAGACCGATGCTCATCCTGTCGTGAACGTTTCCTGGAATGACGCGCAGGCCTATATTCAGTGGCTGAACCAGCGTTGTCAGTTGTCATCGTGGGTACGTCGATATCGATTGCCATCTGAAGCCGAATGGGAGTATTCCTGTGGTGCGGGGACACCGACGCGGTTTCATACCGGGGATCACCTTGCCAGCGTGGAGGGTTTCGCCAACGTCCTGGATGTCAGTGTTGCAAAAGCCTTTCCGAAGCGGGACTATCAGAAGTGGCAGAAGTTTGACTTTGACGATCGGCATGCGTTTACATCGGTGCCGGGGGCTTTCAGTTGCAACGGCTTCGGGCTTTATGACATGCATGGGAACGTCTGGGATTGGTGTTCTGACTGGTATGACGGCAACTACTATGGAAAGTCTCCCGTCGCAGATCCTCCCGGCCCGTCCTCCGGGTCATCCCGGGTTTTGCGTGGTGGCGGGTGGAACAGCGGACCGCTTGAGCTGCGTACGTGCTACCGGTACGGCAGCACGCCGGGCAGCCGTCTCTGCAGTGGTGGTTTTCGAGTGTTGTGTGAGCTGGAGTAGTTTCCCCAGTTCTGCTCATGGGATAATGATTCAGCGGGGTAACTCTCGCACGACTCGGAAACCGGCGCTGCCCAGGATGTGGTCCGGCAGCAGACGGTCACGTGTTGCCGTGCGACCCTGACGCCACGTCACAAACCAGTTGCCGCCACGCAGGACACCAAACGCACTGCCCACAGATGATGCTCGACCAGCTGCCGTTAATGGATAATCCGAAAACTGATCCAGACACCACTCGGACATGTTGCCATGCATGTCATACAGCCCCAGACGATTCGCGGCCTTCTGGGCAACACGGCGATGCACCAACGAATACATATCCGTGACCGAATTCTCGCGAAACCACCCGTGCTCGGCAGCCGCTGCCGCATCGTCACCAAAGCTCCACACGCCAGAACCGCCATAACCACAGGCATGCTCCCACTCTGCCTCGGTCGGAAGACGATACACCGCCTGCTCAAGCTCACTTAACTTCTGACAAAACTCGGTGGCCTGGGCGTATGTCACCCACGCCGCCGGATAGTCCGCTCCCTGACGAACATACAGTCGCTGCGAATACCACGGCGTCAGCCATGGCGCCGTCTGCATCACCGCAGACCATTGGCCCTGCGTCACTTCTGTCGCACCCATGTAGAACGCCGTTTCAATCGTGACCGTGTGCCGCGGCTGCTCTTCAGGCTGCATCAGCGATGCACCAGATGCTGTCCCCATCTGTACCTGGCCGGCGGGCACCAGACGCAACGTCAGACCAGCCGAATCCTGCAACTGAGGCGCGGCCACGGACTGACCAAAAGCCGGAAGTCCCAACACCCAGAACCACAAACTGACCCAGCCTGACCGGAAGAAGCCTGACATCGACCGCCTGCCATTTGGGTGTATGTTCATGTGTTCAGTTCCGTGTGGTTTGTTGGAGGTTGGGTAAATTTCCCGGAAGCCGCATGTTACCCAGAGTTGCGTAGAGGATCAACATATTTGCCGTCTGTGGTCCGGTGGGAAAGCAGGGTCAGGCTGGGTTTTCAGGTTTTCGCGCAACTTCCCCGTCTCTGATCACTCTGAATTGCAGAAGTTGTTTCTTCACCATCAAGTTGGGAGTGCAGTCATGAGTCGTAGCAGGATTGGTCAGCTGGCAGTGGTCATGTTTGTTGCATCCGTGGCGTGTGGTGTTTACGAATACAGTGTGACGTGGACAGCGGATCAGCAGCACGACGATCCTGCCGGTTACATCGCTTACCTGCTGCGTTCTGTCCAGCAGGATGCGGGTGCTTTGCGTCAGTACCGCAAGCGGCTGCAGGAGCAGCATGTGCGATTGTGCGAGCGTCAGCAGCAGCTGGAGCGTCAGGTGCGGACGGCTGCCAGTTCTGCCCTTGAGCTTCGCGAGCGATTCCACAGTGGTGAGCCGCGGGTACTGGCCCTTGGGCAGATGTGGACTCGCGACCAGCTGGAGTCTCAGATCAGCAGTCTGCTGGCAGAGGTGGAGCAGGGCACTGCGGCCCTGGGTGTGTTGCAGTCCAGCCGTGAAGATCTGGAGCTTGAGCTGGAGCGTCGGACGACTGAGCTGACGGATTCGGACGCGGCAATTTCGATGTTGCAGGCTCAGCGAGAGCTGGCGGTCAGCCGTGGTGGTCCGCGGGTATCGCTGGAGCAGTTGCGGAGGCAGGTGGAAGGTCTGACAGGTGGTCGTGGGATTTCGGCGGAGCCGGAATTTCCGGCTTCACTGGCAAACCTGACGGCGGGGTTGGATTGACGCCTGCCTGCATGGTAGCATTGGGTGGTGGCGTGTGGGGCGG
>Ga0255095_1000828_pt1 | contig 14468 bp, 9 predicted proteins | sample Colum_Law_RepC_8_2_FD_188435 | JGI IMG/M metagenome (GOLD analysis project Ga0255095, IMG submission 188435) | Freshwater microbial communities from Columbia River, Oregon, United States - Colum_Law_RepC_8d | ecosystem: Environmental > Aquatic > Freshwater > River | place: USA: Oregon | collected...
GGGTTGAAGGTTTTTGACAAAGGGGAAAAGCTATTTCAAAGTGAAATAGCCTTTGCTTGAGACGAAATTATTGCGTCCAAAGTAGAAGTGAAGACGGCCTTCAGTTCTTGCGTGCCAACGCAGATTCGGACCAAAAGAATCTCGGAATATTCATCGCGTCGACTCACCAGTCCGTTAATGATGATTTGAGCAGCCAACTCTGATGGGAACTTGAAAACGCCAGTTCCAATCGCGGGCATTGCAATTGATTTGATGCCTGCTTCCTTGGCCACACGAAGAGTCTGAGCAACGGCAAGATCGAGGTATTTCTCGGGGTGATCGTCATTGATGAAGCTGGCTGCCCTGGCGTGAATCACATAGGGGTTTGGCAATTCAAAGCCAGGGGTCACAACCGCCTCACCCAGCGCAATCGGCGAATGACGACGGCAGTATTGCTCTAGCTCTGGCCCGGCTGCAGTATGAATTGCACCGGCAACGCCCGATCCAAAGCGGAGGTTGGCGTTGGCCGAATTAACCAGGGCATCAACATCCGGCTGCTGGACGATGTTGCCGATCACAATCTCAATTTGCATATTCGCCTTTGCGCATCATTTAGCCAGTTACCCATTCGAGAGATCACACATTAAATTCTTGACCGCGTGGAAACGGACGGATACACCACCAAAGATACATTGCTGATTTTTCTTAACTTCATTTGAGATTCAAGAACTGAACAGCATCAAGCGTTTTAGGCACAAGATTGCCCTGCGCCATTCGGCGCATCACTGTGACTTGTGCTGCTGGAGAAACGCTGTAGCTAACATGAAGAGGGCGATCCGCCCCATAAAAGTAAAGCCTGTCAAACGGGGTGTTCGACACAATCCACTGAGCGACTTCAAGCATGTTTTCGTCATCAACGCTGAAGTCAACAGCAGCCCCTAGCCTGTCACAAACTGGCTTTCCGAGACGGTTGCATTCATGGCCAGCATGCTGATCGAGCTTGGGAGCAATACGACCGTCAATCTTCGCCGAAAGAGCTGGAGACGAAAAACCGTATGTCAAATTGATCCCGCCGAAATAGTCAATGACGGGATCCAAGACCAGACTGCATAAATCAAAAAGTGCGTTGTAGGTATCAGGATTCAGGGGGATATTTGACAGTTGGAGTCTGGCTTGCGTCTCTCCGCATTCGATCAGTTGGCGAAATTTGAAATTGCTTCCACACGCTTGATCCAGCGGTGGAATCTTGGTGCTGCGAACAAGCCGCAACTCAGAAATCTCCATGCGCTTTTCTTCTAGGGCGGCCTCCAGAATTTCTCTGGTTGGATGCGTTGTGAACTGATCAAGGATGCCGGTGCTTTCAAGCTGCTCATCAAATGCAACTTGTTCGGCGTATCCATCCATGTCCTCGTGCATGTATCGACTCTTGAAAAGCAGAGCAGAGGGCGGGTATTGCGGCCCCTGGTAGTCAAAGACATCGTAGTCAAGCTTACGAATATTCACTTTGACTCGCTTCACCAAGATGGGAATCGCGTGCTGGTCGAAATCATCGTATTTGAGTAACGTCAACTTCCCAGAACCGATATGGATCTTGACCACTTGAATGGAGCTGATGTTGTTCCAAAGCAAAAGTCCACAATTGATATAGGCACGCAGTACAGCGGGCAACCGCTCAACCATTGAGACATGCAACTGGAGTGAATGCTCTTCGTCAAGCCAGCCAAGTCCGTCCGCAGCCGCAGCTTTGCATGCTTGCAAGATCACATCTGATTTACCGGAATCCAGTAGCAACTTCAAGGCTTCCGAAGTAGCTGTCTTGTAATCGCCAAAGAAGTGGCGGACATCAAATCGAAGCGTTGGCTCCAAGTCCTTGTAAGGAGATTTTTTTCCAAACTGGAGTGATGCAATGTAAAGCTTAATCTCGTCGGCACGAGTCTGCGCCGCTTTCTCTAACAGGCCCAGGTCGTAATGAGTGCGAATAAGCCTAAAAGCACGGGTGAGCGAAATCTTTTCCTGAATTTCACTTAGCTTCGGGATTTCGTGAATTTCGGGAAATCGCCCCAAGTCAAGAGTGCGCGTCCATAAAATATCAAGCGTCGGTCGTAACTCGGTGAACTCTCGCTCTGCCTTGGTAAAACGAGGCTCCCGGATTTTTTCAATCTTGAGTGATCTAGGCAGCCTCGGACTGAGTCTTGCACTCAACAACCTTCGTGCGACGTTCGAACTTTTGTAGCGGCTTACCAGGAATCGTTGCTCTGCATCTTTGTCCCGGAAGACAAGGGCGATGCCTGGGCCAACCATGATCGGATCCTGGTCCAGAACCTTTTCAAGATAATCTTTGAATTCGTCTTGTGAGAAGTATTTCTGAAATGTGTTTCTTGCAGTCAAAAATCCATCCCGGTACGGCTTCCCAGGACGATCATTCGAGTACAGCATCACCGACACAACCAGGGCCGTAGAAGCAAGTGAAAATGCTTTCTGAATGGCCTCAACGCGTTCCGCAGGATTTTCAATGACGTTGACAACGAATCCAAGATTCACCACGTCAGAGGCAATCTGTGGTTGGTCTTGCGCAAAATGAGGGTCCCAACCCGCGCACCGAATCCCGATGCTCTCGAGTCCCCTGAGATCATCCCCGCGTCCGCAACCATAGTCAAAGACAGAGATTTGATCGTTTATCAAGCCATGACCAATTAGCAGTTGCACTGGCGCTGACAGCGTACTTCGGCTGAGTGCCGTTAGGTGTCTTTGTACTTGTGCTTCCCCCAGAAATGTTTGGGATTCAACCTCATCTTCAATCGTGTTGCCCAAAGGTACGAAATTCTTGTTCTCGAGCCTGAACCCCTTTTCTGATATCAGTCGCTTCCAGTTCTCTCTAAAACCGATTGGTGAGGACGTAGAAAATAATCCTAGTTCTTCCGCCAACTTGGTTGTAGCTACCCACACCTCCCGGCCTGGATGATCATCAGCCACGAGCAGTTCTTTTCTGTGAAGAATTGGCGGGTTCAGTGAGCTCGCATAGGAGCGAAAGGTGACTAAGTTCCTGTGCAGATCAATAGCCCAAGCACCGTTCAAGGTCGGAAAAGGGTCTTCATCAAAGTCCAGGTACTGCAAGAAAGACAGCCGCTGCTTATGCCGATTAATTTTGACTACATTGCAGGCAGCAAGATCGTCCTCTGCCATCAGCTGAAGACCACCTTGCACAAGCTGATTTAATTCACTATCTTTGCCGAGGTGCGACAAATAATCGGCGTGTATGTAGAGGTCGTCGAGGACCTTTTTCCCAATCGAAGGGGACGTCCTAGTGCTGCCAGCGGGTTCCATTTAGCCGTGCCTTAGTGTCTGACTATTTTTCAAGAGTCAACTCGGGATGAACTTCTAAAACTCTTTGCGCTATCTCGTCCGTGTCGTCAGCCACTTCACTGTAAGAGCCCAATTCATCTTTCATGGCTTTGACAGTGGCCATCACGACAGCACGAGGAACTTCTTGAATTCCGTAATACTCTCGTTGGCTCTCATCATCAAATACTTCAAGAAGATTTTGATAGGTGATGTACTCTTTCCATGCCTTGGCGTCCAGACGAGCCTTGCTTGAGTGCTCGGAAATTTTCAGCTCTGCATCACCCACGGTTAAATCATCATCAAACGGGATTGACCAGTATTTAAGATACTCTTTGTGCGAATCCTGTGCTGGTAGTTTTTTCGCAAATGCATCGAACTCAGATTTCTTGGCCTTCAATCCGACAATCTGAAGTTGAATCTCAAGGTAGTCATCCGTTCCGCGATAGGCTCGTACTAGACGGCCATAGACAGCGTCCAAACACTTTGTCTTGACAATCTGAAGCGAAACATCTTTCGGCAAATACCCCAAGAAATACTCCCCAGAATCTCCTAAGCCGATAACTTTTATGGCATTTGCGTCTTGAGGGTTGTCCTGCTCATGTTCTAGACGCAATGTCTGATTCAGATCATCAATGAACGCTATTGCTTCTTCACGTCGGAAGCCCAAACCTTTTATCCCCATGTTCTGAAGAAATATTTGGTATCCCTTTTTTATCGGAGGAAGGAACATGCTGGCCTTGTATGCGCCTCGATGATCGCCCCTCTCACGCAGCTTAGTGGCTTCATTTTTCTTCTGATTTTCAGCTGCCGGTCCTTTACGCAGAACTTCTGTCGCTAAGGTCTCAGGTGAAAAATTTTTCTCAACAGCAATATTTCCCGGTGGCTCTGCATGATTAGCTGACTCGATCAGCTCAAGCCCAGGCGTATTCAATCTGTCATGCTCCGAAGCTGAATTCTTGACAACCTGTGCCTGACGGTTCTTCTTGCTACCGAAAAAGACCAGTAAGACCAATCCAACTGCGGTGATAGCAAAAAAATACAGCATTAGGAATTCCTATTTTCAACAATCATCTAGACCAAGAACAATCACCAGTCTGGATCATCATTGAAGATTGCACCCCTACCGGTCGCGATATCACCAGTTCTGATGCTTCCGTCTGAACTCATCGAATCCCCCAGACTGGTAAAAAGAGTCCCATCACTTCCAACCACGGTGTTGTCACTTACCCGGGTGTAAACAGTTCCCCTAGTTGAAATGCTTACATCATCGCTGACCTGATTGATGACATCCCCGTTGGTCGAAACCCACGTCTGATCGCTAACCTTGGTCAAAACCTCATGACGGCTGCTGTCGGAACCCCCAAAAAGACGCTTGAAGACGGACATTTGTCACTCCTTTGTTGACGAAATCAACCATGGAACCACCACTGTCGGACGAGCCCCATTAGCCACTATCAACTGTAGGATAGCCCGACAAGCGACAAATTATGTCGCTTTAGGTTTTTTTCTATCAAACTGATCATTGGGCTGCACCATTTCGAGCATAAACGACACTGACTGTCGTTTAAGCGCTTACATTAGAGGCCAAATGAACGACACCCTGTTGCGCCAGTGGGCAATGTTGCGTCTGATCCCGAGATTTCCTCGCCGCATTGACACACCTACCATCCACAGCCAATTGCTTGGCCAGGGAATGACCGTTTCGCTGCGCACGGTTCAGCGCGACTTAAACAGCTTAGCTACGACATTTCCTCTGGACTTTGATGAATCAAAGCCTCAAGGATGGTGTTGGCAGGAGGGCGCTAGCCAGCTCGAAATACCGAGCATGGATCCACATGCAGCACTTACATTCAATTTAGTCGAACAGTACATGCAGAACATGCTGCCCAGATCAACCTTGAACCAAATGGCTCCCTGGTTCAATGCAGCAGAGGGCGTGGCGAACTCGCAGGCCTCTTCGGTCAGCAAATGGCGTGACAAACTCCGTGTGATACCACACACCCTTAACAAGGTTCCTGCTCCGATTGACCCAGTTATTCAGGCAACCGTTTACAACGGATTGCTTAATGAGACGCAAATCCAGGTGACATATCGAGCTATCAGCTCAGGCATGGAAGCCAAGACCTACCCAGTACATCCACTTGGGTTAGTAGTAATGGAGCAGGTCGTCTATTTGGTATGCACTGTCAAGGATTATCAAGATGCAAGGTTCTTAGCACTGCACAGAATTGACAAGGCTGGTCTGCTCAACCTACCCGTTGTTCGACCGTCTGGCTTTGATATTGATGAGTTCATCTTGCGCGAGTTCGGCATCCGCATAGGCGAAGAACCCTTCAACCTAGTTCTTCGCGTGCGTGGCGTACTTACTAAATATTTGACTGAAACTCCGGTTTCTACCAGTCAACTCATGTCCCCGATTGACGATGAATGGACGAGAATTGAAGTAGTCATTCAGGACTCTGTTCAGTTACGGACTTGGATTCGGTCACTGGGCCCTGATGCGATCATCGAGCAACCCAAATCTCTTCAAGAAGAGTTTCAGCGGGAATATGAATCATTGCTAACTCAGTACAACAATCTCAATGCTTTCATAAATTCTGAAAACCATACCCCGCTCTCGCCTGTCAACAGCCTGTTTTCCTCTATGTCGAGCAAGCATCAATGAAATTCGTAGATCTCTTGTCTAGGGCGGACACCGCGCTCTCCAATTTGATGCCAGAAGGAACGCTAAGCATTGTCACGGCCATCGATTCCAAGCTCGCATATCCAAAAAATTTGATCAAGGTCCTCCTGCAGCTAAGACCTGCAGACGTTCTACTTGATGATGCATCAACAAGAAATCAGCTGCTGCTGATGCTGTCTCCCAAAGAAGCCAAAGACTTGGCAGCAGTTTTGAATTGGGACAATAAAGGTGACGTTTACGCCTTTCTAGAGAAAAACAAATTTAAACGTGCACCAGATCGAGAGGCGCTTTTCGGCTTCTTCAATGTGCAAATACCTGTTGCAGAAGTTAAGGAGCTGGCCCCTTCAACTATCGAGGTTTCTCCAGTTTTTGCTCTATTTCCGCATCAAGCTAGAGCACTTAGAAAAGTAGAAAGCTACCTAGCACAAGAGCCTAGGCGAGCGCTGCTACACATGCCTACAGGATCTGGGAAAACAAGAACAGCCATGAACGTGGTGGCTAACTATCTGCGCGAAAGAGACAAGGGTGTTGTTGTTTGGCTTGCTCACTCAGAAGAGCTGTGCGAACAAGCGTGGGATGAGTTTAGAAAAGCATGGGGCGCACTTGGTATTCGCAATGTGCCACTTATTCGATACTGGGGCCCTTATGAGGAAGACCTTCGCAATGTTCAAGACGGAGTGATCATTGCGGGTCTCAAGAAAGCTCACTCCCGACTACTCAATGACGATGGGCAATTCAGAGCACTTAGTACAAGGGATCCACTTGTTGTGATGGATGAAGCTCATCAAGCAATTGCTCCAACCTACCAGTTGATCATTGATCAATTATTACGTCCTATGTCTGCAGCTCAGCTGCTTGGTCTGTCTGCAACACCAGGACGCACCTGGAACGAACCTGATGCCGACCGAAAACTCTCAGAGTTCTTTGCAACACGTAAGGTAACGCTCAAGGTTGAAGGCTACGACAACCCAGTGTCGTATTTAATCAACCATGGGTATCTTGCAGAGCCGAAGTTCACTCAAATTGAGATTACCGCCAATGTTGCCTTGACATCTGAGGAACAAGATCGAATTCGGGAAACTTTTGAACTGCCCTCCTCTGTTTTGGACAGGTTGGGCGACAACGACCAGCGTAACTTATTGATTGTTCACCACGCAGAACAGTTACTAAAACGACATAGTCGCGTCATCTTGTTTGCAGCATCAGTCCGCCAAAGTGATTTACTGGCGGCTGTTTTGTCTGCCAGAGGTCATTGGGCTGCAAGCATTACTTCAAAGTCCCCAAACGGACGTGCTGAGTCTATTGCGGCTTTTAAAGATGACGAAGATCGGCCAAAAATTCTTTGTAACTTTGGGGTTCTGACGACTGGTTTTGATGCACCTCGAACCAGTGCAGCTCTCATTGCTCGTCCCACTCTTTCATTGGTGCTTTATAGCCAGATGGTTGGACGAGCCATGCGAGGCAAAGTTGCAGGTGGAAATGAAACGTGCGAGATCTTGACGGTGGTTGATACAACACTGCCGGGTTTTGATTCTGTTGTTGATGCGTTCTCTAATTGGGAAGATGTTTGGAGTGATAAAGATGACTAAGGTTGAAATTGTCCCAGCTCGTTTGGCTGTTAAGGCCATGCGGGACAACGGTTATAAAAATGCGGCTTACGCGATCGCCGAGTTGATGGACAACTCTATTCAGGCTGGGGCAAACCGTGTCGAATTGTTGTGTATCCAGAAGACTGATTTTGTGGAACAGCGTTCGCGTCAGCGTATTGATCGAATCGCTGTGTTAGACAACGGTCGAGGCATGAATAAAGAAGTCCTGCGAATGGCACTTCAGTTCGGCAACGGAACAAACTTAGACATCAAAAGTCAGACCCACATGGGTAAGTTTGGTATGGGATTACCGGCCTCATCAGTTTCGCAGGCTAGGCGTGTTGATGTTTGGTCTTGGCAGAAGGGAATCGCATCAGCGATGCACACCTACCTGGATATCCAGGAGATTGAGCGTGGCACTTTAGACGAAATTCCGGAGCCTGTTCCTACCGAGATTCCAAAAGAATGGCTGGGCTGGAGTAAGGAATTTGGTGACTCAGGCACTTTGGTGGTTTGGTCCCAAATTGATCGCTGCATTTGGCGAACTGGCCGAGCAATTATTGAAAACTCTGAGCAGCTCATTGGTCGGATGTATCGTAAATTTTTGGAACACGACAACGTCAAAATTCGTCTTGCTTGTATAGAGAGCGAAAGCCTCACATATTCAATCGATGAGTATGCTCGCCCTAATGACCCCTTGTATTTGATGGTAGGCACATCCACGCCTGCTCCATACGATGAGCAAGCCATGTTCGAGCCCTACCCCGATGCCAGCGCCTATGAAACAAAGCTGCCCATCAAGTTAGGCGATCAAACTCATTATGTGTATGTACGTTGCAGCATGGCAAAGAAGTCTGCTCGTGAAGGCGGCACAGCTGGTAATCGTGACTATGGACGACATGCAGCAAAGAATGTTGGCGTTTCAGTAGTCCGTGCAGGTCGCGAGCTGGAGCTAGATCCGTCCTGGGCTTCGACTGTTGACAAACGAAATCGCTGGTGGGGCGTAGAGGTTGAGTTCCCCCCTGCGCTCGATGAAGTTTTTGGTGTGACCAATAACAAACAGAGCGCTCGCAATTTTTCTGAAGTCGCGAATTTGAGTTACGACGACCTTTTGACAGAAGGAAAAACAATCTCGGCTCTCAAGGACGAGATGCTCAAAGATGGCGACCCTCACGCTTACTTACTTGAAATTGCCGACTTCGTCAGAAAGCAAATCAAGCGCATGTTTGATCTGGTTGATCAACAACTCAAGAATCAAAGAAGTCGCGAAGCAAGACACGACACCACAGCGCATGATGCAGAGAAAGAGGCGACAGAAAAAACTCGCGAACGACAAGCGGCAGGCAAGCGTGGGGAAAGTGATGAAGGCGAGAGTAAGCCTATTGAAGAGCGCAAGAGCGATATTGCGACAAGCCTTACAGAGCAAGGCTTAAGTGAAGACGATGCGAAAGAAATTGCGGAATCAACCGTCAACGATTCTTTAAAGTATGTTTTTGCCGAAGCAAGTATTGATAGTCCTGCGTTCTTCTCCGTGCAGCCGCGAGGTGGCGCATTGATCATTACATTGAACACTCGCCATCCCGCCTATTCACGTTTAGTGGATGTCCTGGAACGCGATAAGACTGATCAAAGCACTCAAAGCCTAGAGGAGCGCCTTAACAATGCGCTTAACGGATTGAAGCTGTTGCTTATGGCTTGGGCGCGCTATGAGGATGAACAAGATTCAGTACGACGCGAAGATGCTCAAGACGCTCGCGTTGATTGGGGGCGTATAGCTCGCCGCTTTTTGGATCGTAGCGAATAAGCATCTATGAGGCGTTACTCTGAAGGTGACAAACGGACAGAATTTCCCTTTTCTGGTCAACTGATCGATGGGAAGGCCGCCGCTAGGTGGTTGTTCGCAAATGTAGAGGGCGCTACTGAGGGGGTTTCTCTTTGCTCTGCATTTTTGAGATCAGAAGCACTTCGAACACTCTATCCTTCTGAGAAGGCCAATCATCGTGGTCGCATTCTTACAAGGTGGCGTTTGGGTGACTTGCTGAATGGCGCTTCGGACTTAAACGCTTATTCTTTAGCGAAGCAGCTTGGCTTTGCTTTTTATATCCGTCAAGACTTCCACGGTAAAGTTTTTTCTATTCCGGGAAGTGGCGTTATTGTTGGAAGTGCAAATGCAACGCTCTCTGGATTTGGACTCAAGGAATCATCAAACTCAGAGATTTGCACCCTGGTTCCGGATTCAGAATCAAACCAGGCTCTCTTGGATGAAATCTTCAGTGGTGCAATCGAAATGACAGATGCACTGTTTCAAGAAATTACATCTGTGGTGGGAGATGCGAACGTGAATGCGATGGAGAAGCCAGATTGGCCTAGCGAGTTGTTGGATAAATTGCAGCCACCAGAATTTTCAGGCCGACTTTTACTTTCAGAGTGCTTAGTTTCTGTGCCAGATCTTGATGAGGCCGGAACATTTTTCCGCCTGGATGACCGCGATTTGCATTTGCTGGGAATTGGCGGTGCAGATTTAGGTTCTGATGCTTTGAGTCGTGCATTCAAAACCACCCGGATTTATCGCTGGCTTGTGCACACGCTGAAATCCTCTGGCGGGGAGCTTTACTTCGGATCTTTGACGGAGTCTTTGCACAACACGCTTTTAGATGACCCCGTTGTTTATCGCAGAGATGTGAAGATAGTCCTACAAACACTTCTGCAATGGTGTCAATTGTTGGAAGGGTTAGAGGTGCTTGTTGATCGGCCCAACCACTCCCAGCGAGTTCGACTCAGTTAATTTATTTGTGACAAACGAGGCAGGCCCCCCCACCTTCGTCGTCAAGATATAAGTCATCAAGGTCGAGATTTTCTGAAGAGCACACCCTCAACGGGTTGATGCGCCGGTTTGCAAGCTCTCGCAACTTTCTCGCCTCAAAGTCTCGCTTAATCTGAGCCACTCTTTCGGGTTTTTCCAGCTCGGCTAGCGGTTCATTTTGCGACCACGTGAATCGAGTCCCGTTATCGATGGCAGTTTTCTCCATATTTTTAGCGTTTTCGAAGGCCTCTGGGTGGCGTTCTTTCAGGCGAACCCATTCGATCTTTTGCTGGAAAAAGCAAAAAGTACAACCACTGCGTGATCGCCAATCGTAGTACTTGGGAAGGCCAATGCCTGAAGCTTCCAGAATGTCCAGAACATCTTCCTTGTTCACTCCTTTTTCGCGAAATGGAAGCTTCACCTTTAAGTTCTTATGGTGTGACTGCATTCCATCACGATGCTCTTCATCAGCTCTGATAGCGACATAGGAAACGACTTCATCGCCCTTATTAAGCCATTCATTCACCCATGCCTTGAAAGGCTGGAGTTTAAGTTTGATGGTGCACCACCGCGTTTGTGGCGATGGAAGAAAATTTCCGTTGTGACGCAGCCAAAATTTGAAGTCGCGATCCGGATTCAGGTAGTTGATTTTTCGACCAAGCAAACCTTCCAGCTTTCCAAGAAATTCGTAAACCTCAGGTAACTCTTCACCCGTATCAGTAAAGAAATACTGGATGTCTAACTCTGGAAAATTCTCGCGCATATAGATGGCGAGCGCGGCACTGTCTTTACCGCCAGAAAGACCAAGCACATGGTGTGTGTTCATGTTTTCACCTCATCTTTTAGAGCGACCTTGATACCAATGTCAGCAAGAGTTGCAAAGATTAATCGGGGATCAATTTTTTCAAGAATCGGCAGAATCTGTGTAACGGTGGCGTCGATTTTTGATTGGTCAGTTTTCGAAACCTCAATAGTTCGGCTCAGATCATTTCCTTGACCAGCTGATAGAACAAGATTAAAAACTTTTCGGGCGGAGTTACGTCCACGGAGACCTGCAAGAGACTCTGCTTTTCGAAAGTCCATCGCTAGTGAACCGATCTGAATGATTGCTGCATCAAGGTCTCTGTCTACCCAGCTGTGCGATGGCTTGTTGATGGCATTGCTGATTAGTGATTCAACTGCTGCATCCGAATCTTCAAACTCCTCCAATCTCGTGGCAAAGGATTCCAATTGAAAGTTTCCAGTGATACCTTTGACAGACTTAGCTCGATTTCTCAGCTCTTCAGTTGATCCATTCCCGTGCTGGAGCGAGTCCAGAACAATTTTTCGAATTTCGCGCAATTTTGTAGGGTAAGCACTTTGTAACTCGTCCATCACAAAACTGAGTTTGTTAACGAGATCGGTCTCGGATTGAGAACCAAGGATTGTTGGCAGATCAGCAAACAATACTTTGTTAGGGTCACTTGCCTTCAGAAGCATTGCACGAACTGCCTGCGCTGAATCCGAAACGCTGTTGGTTCGCTTTGTCCAGTTGGGAAGATCAACCACGATGGAGACTAGTCCACGAGCAGTGTCTAGCGGCGAGATTGCGCCTAGGTCTGTACCAGGAAGATGTGGAGCAAGCACTTTTTCGGCGATGGCCTTAGCAAGACTGCTCTTGTTTTCTCCAGCGGCAACGTACTTAAACTTAATCAGTTTCGGATCATTCAGCAACTCATCAATGATCACTTCATTGATGTTTGGAGTGAACACATTGTCAAAGTAAATCGCAATGTGAGCCTTATTTGCCAGGAAAAATGCCAAGGCGATAATTGGCATTACCCCTTTTTTGAGTCCGTATGGGGCGCTTTGCCAGAGTGCGTAGACTTGATCAAGCCCAAGCTTGTCGTTGGCGTTTTTGAATATCTCTTCTGTGTGATACCAGAGTTCAAGATAGGTCGAACCAACTTCACCATCGTCTTTTGGTTTACCAAAGCCCCAGCCTAAGCGACCACGGTTCATGTGGAGGCTTGGTGTGTTTAAGACTGTGTAGTAAAGCCCTGCATCTGCGGGGTAGCCTTCATACCCAAGTTTTGAAACACCTCCGTCTTTAAGCATTCGATACATCAGCTCTCGCCGAGCTTTAACGATGTTGCTTGAAAGCTCATCGCGATTGATCAATTCACTATTAATGATCGGTGTGCTGTGATAGATTTTTTCAGCGACCGTTGATGCAATTGCTGAAACAGTTGAGTTCTTCTCACCGTTAAGTTTTTGACCCTGCCGTAACCAAGTCGCCGATCGAAATGCATCGGTAAGCTCATCTTGAAGAGCGTTACGAAGGCTTGAAATTCTTGAGGTGAGTTCTCGTCGCGCTACAGAATCACCCTCAAGCTCTGTTCGAGTTGTAAATACACGCTCAGCCGCCGCCAGTTCGTGAGAAAGTTCGGTGACCCGCTTTCCATTCTTGGACACACCAAAAACAATTGGAGACTCACTGTTTTCAAACGAGAGTTCTTGAATGCTCGTCAGAAATTGTTTATCGGTAATAGGGGCATCAGGAACACAAAGAACAAAGGTCCCAACGCTGCCTGGGGCAGCCTTGTAATCGGAAATGAAAGTGGGAAGCTCACAAAACGGAACAATGGTTTTGCTGAACCAACGCATTGTCCCTGTCTCGTGGTAAAGCCTTTTGGCAATGACAGGATTCAGGTCCGTGAGTTCTGAGATGAGTTTTCCGTTGAAGGCTGAAATCTCGTTTCGGGTAGTGCTAATTGCCCCTTCGATATCGAAATCACTTCCCGCAAAAACACCATAAGCATTCAGGTGTTTGCGTTCAATCAATATTTTCCAGTCAACGAGCTCGACAAGCGCGCTCTTTACAGCGTTCTTGTCTGAACTGTTCACGCATGAAATGATGGTCTCGTCGTCCGCTGCAAGGGCAGCCCCGCTGCGGAACATTTCAATCAAAGCAACAGTCTTGGCCACAGCACTATGTACCGCTTGCCCTTTTGCTTCTGCCCGCTCCACAGAGTCAACAGCCTGCGCCCAACGATGTCCATCTGGCGAAGCCAAAATAGCTGGTTCAGAGTTGGCCCGCAAGTAATCCCAATAGTTGGATGGGCGATACATTGAATCGCCGGAAACCTTATGGGTTTGCAAAAAATCGGCAAAGCCAAGAGGCTCACGTGATGCTAAGAATCCAAAAATACTACGTTCATTTTGACCAAATTTCCGACGTGAAATGGGCCCTAGCAACGAAGTGATTGCTGGGTGCAGCGGCCAGCACGCCAACAAGCTTTCTGCAAGATTTTTTGGGGCTGCAGGTCGACGAGTCTTGATATTGTTTGCAATGACCGCACAAGCTTGCTGTGCTTCTGAGACATCTATGTTCTCAGCTCTTGTAATTGATTGGCCAATCAGCTCAATTACTTCATCAGTTGCTGCAACTAAAGGAATGTCGATGTAGCGGCCTTGAATCTTCGCCCAATCGTCACGAGTTTGTCTTCCGAGTGCCGTGGCATAAGCTTCGAAAGGTTGATGCAAGATGCCTACAACAATAAAGTTTCCCTTGGTGCGGCTAGCAGCTTCCGCTAACTGTTGGAAGAAGTAGATGTCTTCCGTGGTGTCGATGGCGGCGTTCTCCAAGAACTTTCCAAGCTCATCAATTATCAACAGAAGTCCCTGCGTATTACTCTCCGCCAAGGTTACAAGCTCAGCAATTACGTCTGCATTTTTTTTCTTGGGGAGAACAGTGCCTGTTCTTTTTTCAATGGTCGCAATCAGTTGGTCGCGCACACTGCTTCGCTTACCTACTACTGGAAGAACTGTCCAACCAGTGCCTTTGGCATCAAAAGCTTTGTAAATTTTCGAGTCACTTGGAAGCGCAAGTATTTTCTTTGCACGATCACGAAGTTTCTGATTTGGACCAACTAGCGAGCACAACATCAACGCAAGTGACGACTTTCCTCCCCCATAGGGCCCAGTCCATGTGAAAGCTCTTTGCTTTGTTTCCAAAAGCTGCTGAGCCATACTTTCCAAAAGCGATTGAGCGGTTCCCTGGCAAACGTAGCCAGAAAGCGCATCCTCACGC
>Ga0255095_1000829_pt1 | contig 14464 bp, 11 predicted proteins | sample Colum_Law_RepC_8_2_FD_188435 | JGI IMG/M metagenome (GOLD analysis project Ga0255095, IMG submission 188435) | Freshwater microbial communities from Columbia River, Oregon, United States - Colum_Law_RepC_8d | ecosystem: Environmental > Aquatic > Freshwater > River | place: USA: Oregon...
AAGCCCCGGGCACTCAAAACATCGCCCCATCGTACTGGAAAGCCACTCCCTTGCCTGCTACACCGAAAGCAACACGAAATCGCGGCAATTCAGACCAAAACGATCATCCGTGGGGGCAATTCGTGCCCTGCGGCATGGCATCATTCCCCCACGGCCCCAGGCGTTCTTCCGTGACATTCCGTGTTCTTCCGTGGCCAGAAAAACTCCTCTCGGCTCCACCCCACGCTTTCATTACACGGCCCTCCACGCACAACTGCCCACTGACCACTGACCACTGACCACTGACCACTGACCACTGACAACTGACAACTGACCACTGACAACTGACAACTGGATCAACGCGAAATCCTGTGCGCAGCTACGATTGCCTTGCCACGGGTGTTGACCCCTTCGGGAGGGCGAAGCTCCTGCTGAGCCGAATCCCTGTCAGTTCGCTGGATCGTCCGGCTCGGCAGGAGCCTCGCCCTCCCAAGGGGGATTTTGCGATTACTGAACACTGAGAACTGAAAACTGACGTCCGGCTCGGCGGGAGCCTCGCCCTCCCAAGGTTTACCGGCTTCCCTCTGGATGACCCTGTACGTGGTGTCTCTCGTGGTCAAAATACTTCTTTACACCGCGCACTTCATTTTGCGTTGCTCCTGCCCACTGCCCACTGACCACTGACCACTGACCACTGACCACTGACAACTGACCACTGACCACTGCCCACTGCCCACTGACCACTGACCACTGACCACTGACCACTGACAACTGACCACTGACCACTGCCCACTGACCACTGACCACTGACCACTGACCACTGACCACTGACAACTGACAACTGACAACTGACCACTGACCACTTTTTTCAAATCCACCTTTTGCGACGGAAGAGCCATCCGAGCCCGGTGGCGACGCAGAGCATCAGGATAATCGCTCCGGGATATCCCCACTGCCAATGCAGTTCAGGCATGTGATCGAAATTCATCCCGTAAAAACCGGCGATGAAACTGAGTGGCATAAAGACCGTGGCAATGACGGTCAGCGTTCGCATCACTTCACCGCTGCGATAACTGATATCGGCCACATGAAAATCCCGCAGGTCCGCACACAGTTCCCGACACGTCTCGATCACATCCATCAACTGAATCGTGTGGTCATAACAATCCCGCAGCCATGTGCGAGTTGCCGTGGTGATCAGCGGACACTCCTCCCGCAGCAAAAACGAAAGGGCATCCCGTTGCGGCCAGATCGTACGTCGCAGCAGCAGCAGGTCGGCACGAACATGCCGCAGTTCGTTGCGAGTATCCACGCGAACGCCGGTCTCCAGCGAATCATCCACCTGATTCAATCGCTCGCCCAGACGTTCCAGCACCGGAAAGAAATTGTCGATCACCGTATCCAGCACGGCATACGCCAGATAGTCCGCCCCGAATTCGCGAATGCGACCGCGCGCGTGCACCAGCCGATCGCGGACGGGGTTCAGCACCGGAGCACGCCCTTCGTGCAGAGTGACCAGAAACCCGTCACCCAGAAACATACTCACCTGTTCCGTCGCCAACTGGCCTTCCGGTTCGTGAACGGGCAGGCGAGTCACGACGAACAGCACATCGGGGTATTCTTCGACCTTGCAGCGCTGGTGAGTATTCAGGACGTCCTCAAGCGCCAGTGGGTGCAGATCGAAGGTTTCTCCCAGTCGCCTGACGGTTTCGACATCCAGCGTCCCCTCCACCCGAAACCAGTACCGCCGATCCGCCGGCACCAGTTCGTTCAATTCCTCGAACGTATCAATCACTTCTTCATGAATGAAGTCGTCGGACCATTCGATGCGAGTAATTCGGCAGGCGGCGGACACGGGTTCCGGGGCGCGGTGCAGAGTCCCCGGGACGGCCCCCACCGGAGTTGTGCGACGAAAACCTCGATAGGGCCCCGATCTGGATCTTTGCGGCATAATATTGCTCCTGCGGAACCCCGCCGCGACCTGCAGCAGACGTGCGGGGAATGGCCCGGACCGTTCCGTGGCACGAGTTCTACCGTGTTGTGGAAACTCCGGCCACTGATGACGCCCTGCACAACAACCGTAGCGTGGGCTTTAGCCCGGGCAATCCCTCCCGGCGACCGTTTGGTCGCTGCTGTGACACGTATGAAACCACGAACAGAAGAGAGTCGTGTTGCCCCCCCTCTTCCCCTTGGGAGGGCGAAGCTCCCGCTGAGCCGAAACACCACCCGCGCCCCTGATTCCCGCCACTCGGCCAAAGCCTGCCCCCTCGGGAGGGCGAAGCTCCTGCTGAGCCGAACATCTACCAAGCACCTGATTCCCGTCACTCGGCCAAAGCCTGCCCCCTTGGGAGGGCGAAGCTCCTGCTGAGCCGAACATCTACCAAGCACCTGATTCCCGCCACTCGACCAAAGCCTGCCCCCTTGGGAGGGCGAAGCTCCCGCTGAGCCGAACATCTACCAAGCACGTGATTCCTAGGGCTCGGCGGGAGCCTCGCCCTACCAAAATACAATCGTACGGCTCGGCAGGGGCCTCGCCCTCCCAAAATACAACCCTACGGCTCGGCGGGAGCCTCGCCCTCCCAAAATACAATCCTACGGCTCGGCGGGAGCCTCGCCCTCCCAAAATACAACCCTACGGCTCGGCGGGGGCCTCGCCCTCCCAAAATACAATCGTACGGCTCGGCGGGAGCCTCGCCCTCCCAAAATACAATCCTACGGCTCGGCGGGAGCCTCGCCCTCCCAAAATACAATCCCACGGCTCGGCGGGAGCCTCGCCCTCCCAAAATACAACCCTACGGCTCGGCAGGAGCCTCGCCCTCCCAAAATACAATCGTACGGCTCGGCAGGAGCCTCGCCCTCCCGAAATACAATCGTACGGCTCGGCAGGAGCCTCGCCCTCCCAAAATACAATCGTACGGCTCGGCAGGAGCCTCGCCCGCCCGAAATACAATCCCACGGCTGGGTGGGCTTCAGCCCAGGCACATCCCTGCGGTCACGCGGTTTTTCGCCCGGCAAACGGGACGTGCTGCCTCAAATCGACCCTGGTCTGATAAGTCGTATTCTGACCGGTGAGCCCTGTCGAACCGGTCCCATCGATTGGCGAATTCTGTGTCGCAAGTTCTTTTGTGGCAGTTGGTTGGATCTGCTACCCGGGCTTGGGCAGGTGGGGAGGTCTGGTGCAACTTCGTGGGGGCTGACTGGGGTGAATGCACCATTTTTTTGACGAAAAATCCCCGAACCCCAATTTTCCTGGGCGCCATTGGGGGAAAATTCGGTTTAAAGCGGGTAAGACAACAGCAATTCGCCGGCGACTGCGACAGAGACGGCGGAATTGGATTCCTGTCTGCCAGTTTCCCATCTTTGTGGTTTTGGAGGGGCACATGAGGTTCAGCAATGTAATTCGGCGGGTCTGCCTGTTCAGTCTCGCGGCAGTGGTGTTTTCCGCCACGGTTTCTGCTCAGCAGGGTGGTGATGGCGGTGGACAGCCTCCGCAGGGTGGTGGTCGTGGCCAGCGAGGTGGTGGTGGATTTGGCGGCTTCGGCGGCGGGATGTTTGGTGGCGGTCGTGGCGGCGGCATGATGGCTCCGCGTTTCGACCGGGCTCGCCTGCTGGGTATCGAGCAGGTGCGGACCGAATTGAAAATCGATGATGCTCAGTCGGCCGTGATCGATGCGGCTCTGGACGCTTACCGTGAAGAGCAGAACAATGCTCCGCGTCCGGACCGTGACGCTGTGCAGAACATGTCGGAAGAAGAACGCACAAAGATGTTCACCGACATGCAGAAGCAGCGTGATGAGCTCAGCAAGAAGACGGACGAAGTCCTGAATGCTCTGCTGGAAGAATCACAGCAGGGTCGTCTGGACCAGATTTCTCTGCAGTTGCGGATTGCCTCGGGCGTTGTCGGCACGCTGAAGTCGGACGACATCAAGGGCAAGCTGAAGATTTCGGAAGAACAGGTTGCCAAGCTGGACGAAGCCGAGAAGGCCAGCCAGGCGGACATGCAGAAGATGTTTGAAGAGATGCGTGGCAGTTTTGGTGGTGGCCGTCCGGGTGGCGGTGGTGCTCCAGGTGCCCCGGCTGCCGGCGGGCCTGGTGGTGGCGGTGGTTTTGACGCCATGCGTGAAAAGATGGAAGCTGCTCGCAAGAAGTCCACAGAAGCGGCGATGGCTGTGTTGTCGGACGACCAGAAGAAGCAGTTGGAAGAGATGCAGGGCGCGAAGTTTGAGCTGGACATGCGAGCCATGATGGGTGGACGCGGCGGCTTCGGCGGCGGTCAGGGTGGTGGTGGTCCGGGTGGCCCGGGCGGTGGCGGTCAGGGTGGTCGTGGCCAGCGTGGCGGTCAGGGTGGCCAGGGTGGCCGAGGAACGCGTCCGCAGGCCGAGTGATTCTGACAAGCGGGTGGTCCTGAGACTGCTCGATGGAATGGCAAACGGGGTGCCGGATCCACCAGGATCCGGCACCCCGTAATTTTTTGCGCCACTGTGTGCGCACCGCGTGCCGTCAGTGTGGTAAGGAAAAAACCGTAGCGTGGGCTCTACGGTAGCCCGGGCATTCCTGACGCCATGGACAAAAACCGTAGCCTGGGCTTTAGCCCGGGCAACTTACGCACCACTCCACCCCAAAAACACTGCGTTTTTCAACCGGAGGAAATCCGTCTCACACTCCGAGCCGACTTTTGTCCCCCGAGCATTCCTGAGGCTGAGGACAAAAGGTAGCCCGAGCATTCCTGCTCGGCCCCATCACTTAAAAACATTGGTGATTTCAAGAGTGACGAGAAGCTCGTTCGCGGGCTAAAGCCCACGCTACATGTGGTGGGCTCACTGCGGCACAAAGCACTAAGCAATCATGGCACCATCTTCCGTGTGTTCCGTGGTTTCCGTGGTTGAAAATCGGCGGTGGTTCGGGGTGTTCGCGGGCTAAAGCCCACGCTACGTGTGGTGGGCTCACTGCGGCACAAAGCACACAGCAATCATGGCACCATCTTCCGTGTGTTCCGTGTCTTCCGTGGTTGAAAATCCGCGGTGCTTCAGGTGTTCGCGGGCTAAAGCCCACGCTACGTGTGGTGGGCTCACTGCGGCACAAAGCACAAGGCAATCATAGTGCCATCTTCCGTGTGTTCCGTGTCTTCCGTGGTTGAAATTCCGCGGTGGTTCAAGGTGTTCGCGGGCTAAAGCCCACGCTACGTGTGGTGGGCTCACCGCGGCACAAAGCACAAAGCGATCATGGTACCATCTTCCGTGTGTTCCGTGTCTTCCGTGGTTGAAAAAACGGCGGTGCTTCAGGGTGTTCGCGGGCTAAAGCCCACGCTACGGCGCCGGCTTGCAGGATTGCCCGGAACCCGCCAGAATGTCGCTTTCAGGTCACAATCAGACTCGGATGGGGTTTCACCGGAGAACTCAGGGACATGGTTTCGCAGCGGGCGGTGTGGGGCAAATTGGCGGTGCTGGTGGCGTTGACTGGACAGGTGTCAGTGGCCATTGCGCACGAAGGACATGGCGATCCGCTGAATCAGCACGGTGTGCTGCACTATGCGGCTCATCCGTCGCATTTCCTGCCGTGGCTGCTGGTGGCCGGTGTGGCGGTCTGCCTGTGGCTGATGCATTCCCGGCGCCGCACCGGCTGACGTCGCTCCGCGATGCGTCAGCCCGGTGCGGATGACATCAAGGCTCCGCTCGTTCCACTCGCTCTGCACCGGCTCCGCCGAACTGGGAACCGGGACCTGCGGACAAGCGCAAGCCGGTGATGTCCCAGCCGAGGTCTGGGTCGATCGCGCCGCGGCACGCCGCCCGGCAGTTCCTGGCGTCGTCGTTCCAGCCGCCGCCACGAAGCACACGGGACGCGCCTGAGGATTCCGGACCCACAGGATCCACCCAGGCTGCCGTTGTGTAGTCACGCTTCGTATCGCGGCACCATTCCCAGATGTTGCCGTGCATGTCGAACAATCCCCAATTGTTCACTGACTTCTGCCGGACAGGCTGGGTTGACAAGCCACTGTTGCCATCAAACCAGCCCAGACGATCCAGAGCCGGGTCTTTGCCTGTTGGTTTCGTACAGGCTGAACCGTCATGGTAGGCGCCGGTCGTACCGGCCCGACAGGCGTACTCCCACTGGGCCTCTGTTGGCAGACGGAACGGCTGTGCCGACTGCAGCAGCTCCTGCACAAGGTCACAGAACTGCACGCACTGATGCCAGTTCACTGATTCCACCGGATGCTGCGGTTTGTCCTTGAAGTGACTGGGACTTGCGGGCAGTTCTGCCGCTGCGGCCTGTACCACAGCCCGCCACTGTTCCTGCGTGACGGGAGTTTCGCCCAGCCAGTAGCCCTGACTGATGGTGACTTCGTGCTGCGGCCCTTCATCATCCCACCGCCCCTGCTCATCCGACGGCGAGCCCATCAGGAAGACGCCGGGGGGGATCCAGCGCATGACGAACGGCACGCCACCAATGCGGAAGCGACAGTACACACCGGATTGATCCTCGCCGAATTCTTCGGCCCAGTCCGGAGCGGCCAGTGGCAGCATTTCGGGTTCAATCAGGATGGGTTCCACCGCGCTCATGCGATCCCTTTGGTAGAAATAAAATCCCCGTCGGCGTTCGACAGCGACCATCCGATCGCGCTACCAGCCGACGGGGATTGAGGACTGCCGACGTGGGTCCGCCGACAGCTCAGAGACCGGGTCTGATCCACCACTGCTGTGGCAGACCTGAGCTGCGGACAAGCGCAAGCCGGTGTTGTTCCAGTCGTTGTCTGGGTCGATCGTGTTGCGGTACGCCGCCCGGCAGTTCCTGGCGTTGTTGTTCCAGCCGCCGCCACGAAGCACACGGGACGCGCCTGAGGTCTCTGAGGTTCCATGTGTACGAATAACTTTCAGGGATCTGCGTTTTCAGTGCAGCCAAGGGCATTGACAACACGTTGTCGCCACCGCAGGCAATCTGCATGTCGAGTAAAGGCGAGCAGTGCATCGGTGCGTTGCTGTAATGTCAGTGCGTCGATATTACCGGTGTCGTATGACAGTTCAAGGGATTTCAGGCGTCGCGTGAACCGATGGCGGGACTTCCGTGCCAGCAGGACAGCCCCGGGAAAGACGCGGTACCCCAGAAAGGGCACGCCGTTCTGCACGGGCTGCGGCTGGCAGGACTCACGCAGTCGCAGACTTCTCTGCTGACCCAGCCAGGTTTCCGTACGCTGAAAAACATCGGCCAGGGCGTCCTGATCCGTGTGAAAAATGACGAAATCATCCATGTACCGAGCATAACCAGAGCAGGCCTGCTGCTGGATCCAGTGATCAAACCCGTCCAGGAAGAAATTGGCCAGATACTGACTGGTCAAGGTTCCGATCGGCAGACCATGTCCGACGGTCTTTTGAAACCCGTTGATGATTCGCTCAAGAGTCCGCAGGAATCCCTGATCCTTAAACCGCCGGTGCAGCAACTCCGTCAGTATCTGGTGCGACACGCTGTCGAAGTACCGTCGGACATCCAGTTTCAGGAACCAGCGACTGCGGGCAGCAGCATGCCGCACGGCCGCGACAGCCCGCAGGCTGCCGCGTCCCTGCCGACAGGCAAAACTCCTTTCTGTGGCACCTCGCTCAAGCATTGGCCCAGCCACATTCATCAGGGCGTGGTGAGCCACACGATCAGCAAAATGCGCTGCATGGATCTCGCGTTGCTTCGGATCCCAGACGATGAACCTGTGAAAGGGTTGCGGGGTCCAATCGCCAGCGGCCAGACTTCGCAGCAGTGCCTCGCAGTTCGGCTGCAGTTGGCTGAGAAATTTCCGGCGATCTGCACCCGCACCACCTGCACCACCCGCCCGACAGGCCTTGTAGACAGCAAGGAGCACGTTCTGCAGGGTGGCCACTCGCTGAAGTACATACCCATCTCGTCTCATCGTGCAGTCGCCATGGTTTTTACCGTGGAACGACAGATCGCCAGCAAATCCTCAGCGTACCTGGCAGAGCGTCCTGTCCCAAGGCCTTTAATGCGTTCAATCGCAGCCTTGCTGTCAGGACGTTCTTTCGCAACACTGGCCAACTGCTCGTTCGTTGCAATTGCGTAGATCGGCACACCTTCCTCGGCAGCACGTTTCTTTCGCCACACTCGCAACTCTGAATACAGCGAAAAATCATCCGCCGCCAGCACTTCGCGGTAGTCAATCTTGCTGGCCGCCACCCCTTCCTGAGCCGGTGCCGGGTTGCCGCTCGGGCGTGCTGGCGTCTCGACACCGGCAAGCGCCTGAATGCAGACGGCCCAGCCCACCAGTTGGCCGTTCTGCACGAACTGACTGTCCACATGCAGCACTCGCTGCTGCGATAAGACCCGATTCAACACCGCTGCTGCCGGGGCGGAATCACACACTGGAATCCAGAAAAACTGAACCTGCATCATCGCCTCCATTCATGAAAAACCACTCCGTAAGTTCTACCCCCCCCGAATCGTATTTTTCGACATCGCGGTTCCTCCGGAAGCCGCGATGCTGTATCGACCGGCTCCGCCGGCGTTCGCTCCGCTCACAAGTCACCGGCTCCGCCGGAAACACCACTGGGACCTGCGGACAAGCGCAAGCCGGTGAGGCCCCAGACGATGCCTGGGTCGATCGCGTCGCGGAACGCCGCCCGGCAGCGCCTGGCGTAGCGGCTCCAGCCGCCGCCACGAAGCACACGGGACGCGCCCGAGGTCTCCGGACCCAGAGGATCCACACTCGCTTCCGCTGTGTAGCCCCGCATGGTGTCCCGGCACCACTCCCACACGTTCCCGTGCATGTCGTACAACCCCCAGTTGTTACAAAGTTTCAGGCCAACTGGCTGAGTCGATCCGCCACTGTTTTTTGAAAACCATCCGAGGCGATCCAGGGCCGGGTCGTTGCCTTCCGGCTGCGTGCAGGCCGAACCATCATGGTACGCCCCGGTCGTACCCGCCCGGCACGCGTACTCCCACTGGGCTTCTGAGGGCAAACGGAACGTCAAGTCACTGCCCAGTTGGCCCTGCACCAACTGACAAAACGCCACGCAATTGTGCCATGTCACAGATCCCACCGGATGAACTGGCTTGCCCGCGAAACGGCTGGGCCTAGGCTTCAGGTCTGTCTTTTTCGCTGCCTGCACTACGGCCGCCCACTGCTGCTGCGTCACGGGCGTCTGTCCCAGCCAGTACCCCTGACTGATCGTAACTTCGTGCTGCGGACCTTCGGCACTGTAACGCCCGTTTTCGTCTTCCGGCGAGCCCATCAGGAAACGACCGGGGGGGATCCACCGCATGACAAAGGGCACGTTGCCGATCCGGAATTCCGCGGCCAGTCCCCACTGGTCCTGCCAGAACCGCTGTGCCCATGTCGGGCGGGAGATTTTGTGCAGTTGCAGGCGTGAGGCAGGAGTTTCAAGGCACACGGCGCGGGCATCAGGGGGCAGCGGTATGCGTTCGTCCAAACCGTTTTCCAGCATGCGACTGACAAGCTGCCGTTCGCCAGTATTGCTCTCGACCGAGACCGTCAGGTGCTTGCGTGCCACAGCCTGAATTTGCCCCAGTGGCCACCATGGCCGCAGGGATTCTCCGGGGGATTTCAGGACCAGCGTGGATCCCTGCAGTCCCACGTCAAGGTTCAGTGGCAGCCCGACCCCCAACCTGTGTTCGGCCACCTGCAACTGTTCGCGATACTGCTGTTCGGACACTCCTTCCGGCAGTATCCGTTCCTCCCGCAGCCACGTATCGGTCAGAGCCAGTCCTTCGGCGATCAGTGCAGCCAGTTGTTGGCTGCCGCGGACCTGCGGTGGCAGGCGGTGAATCATGTCATTGAACCATTTAGGCAGGCCACTGTTTGTGCCCTCAGCAGAAGCGGGCATCAGAGCCAGCTGCCGCAGTCGATCGATCACCCGTTGCAACAGGTTCAGCGACTCTGCCTGCTGCTGCAGATCACGTTCATTCCATGAGCGCAGTTCAGTTTCCAGCTGCAGGGCGCAGCTATAGGCGGAGTGCTGCTGATCAATGAGGGCCTGCACGTCACGTACAAGCGCGGGGGCTTCCTGATGCAGCAGTGCGCGATTTTCCAGACGCCACGTCACCGGTTCTCCGGATTTCACCCCGAATGACTCAAGACTTCGCCAGCAATCCGGATTCTCCCACGCCATCCATTCGGCGCGGACATCGACATCGGGACGATGCCTGCGAACCTTGCGTCGAACAGCCCTGAGCAGGGCCGGCTCAACCAAAGGCGCCGTCGCAAGCAGATTCAGCAACGTGTCAGCCGCCACCGGTCCACTACCATCCTCGTGCGTGTTATCAGACGAGGAAGTCAGCCGTTTTGTCCGACCAGGCACAATGCCGATATCCCAGACCTGTGGGCGCCAGGTCCGTTCAATCGAATGCGGTATCAGTCGAGCCGGTACAGGGCAGAGTGCCGAGACGGTGTGCCCCGTTTCGCTGAGCGCCGTGCCCAACTCGCTCCACCACGCAGTCAACCGCCAGTCCTCGGCATAGAGGCCCATGCAACTGAGCGCCAACACTGGGATACCCGGGGAAACGGCAGGTGGCTTGCCGAACGCTGACACCGTAATCACAGAGACAGCCGATTTCCCGGCTTCACGAATCAAAGATTTGACTAACAGATCAACGTCTTTTGCAAACGACTGGAATTCGCGTGAGCTGTCAACGAGAAGCACGATCCGGGGAGACCACGTTCGGCGCAGTAACCGCGGAATTTGGTCGATCGGGCGAGCGGTTACCAGTTGACGGATCAGACGGTCCGTATCAATCTGTGAACCGGCAACATTTGTACCTAACCTACCGCGAAGAAAACCGCAGATTCGTCGCCACGGAATCATAGGCTTCAATTTCAGCCGGGGTTGGTGATACCGTATACCCAATTCCTGATCAGAAATAGGGTTTCCCCGCCGGACGGCAGATTCCGTCCGCAGTAATGTTTCGGCAACAGATGCCGACCACAGTGGCAGTCCCGGTGTACCTGGCGGAAACTCGTACTGGATCAGCGGTTGAGGGTCAGTTACTGAGGGCTGCGGCTGAGGGTCAGGCCGCTTTTTTTTACGCTGCTTAGTGGGTTGCGGATCAGCATTTGTCTGCAGTTGAAACCCCAGTATCGCAGCGCATTCTGCCATTCCAGGCGCGGAACCGAGGCGAGCCCAGACCCTGAGCAAATCGGCTTTCGAGACAATCGGCAGCCGCGGCATCACATTAATCCTGCAGAGTTTTCACAAGTGCAAATCGTTGAATTTCTTTGAGGGCATGCAGTTGTTCAGCTGCCCGTTTTTTTGCGGGGACAGTCGCTCCAATAGTGACGAGGGCCGAAACGATATCGAGGAACTCGGCTGCCCCCGGTCCGTAGACTCCTTCAACCTGTCCCTGCTGGGCGATGGCGCGTTCTGCCAGCAACTCAGCAATGACCTTGTGACAGACTTCATCAGAAATCTCGGACTCGTTGAAACGTGGCCGGACTCGTTCTTCCATAAGAAACCGCGTCGCTTCCTGATCAGTTTTCGGAAACGCGATGGTGATGACCAGACAGCGTCGCAGGAACGCAGGCGGAAGCTCACGCTCTTCATTCGTGGTCAGAATGATCAGCGGTCGTAGACCGGATTCCGACAGGGAAACTGACTGCGGCAGCAGCGGACTGCGAAATCCATCTGTTCCAAGGCATTCCAAAAGTCCATTTGGAACGGAGGGATCAGCCTTATCGATTTCGTCGATCAGTACGACCGGTCCACACAGTGGTTTTTCCCGGGACCGACTGGCGGGCTGAGCACAGGGTTCAGGACACGGCCGGCAGTATGTGCTGAACAATTCCGCTTGATCCCTGGCGGTGTTCCAGTTCAATGCCCACCAAAGGATTCCGGGCCGAATAAAACTGCTTTCCTGCAGCGATTGCGGCAGACCGGTAATCCCATTGTCCGAACGTCCGCTGGCTGTGGGACGCGGCACCTGAATAGCCGCCAGTCGTGCAACGGCATCGTAATGGAACAACAGGTCATCACGTTCTGTACGTTCATTGACAACAAAGGACAGAAATGGAACTTTCAGCACTGCAGCGGCGGCCCGAGCAATCTGACTCTTTCCGATTCCTGGTTCACCGCGAATCAACAACGGCCGACCAGTCTCAGTCGCCATGTCAAGGGCCCACAGCGAAGCTTTTGTAAAGCGATGCTCAGCCTTAGGCCACGGATCCTGGCGCAGAAGTGGAATCGTTTCATTCGTCAGTTGGTCAATTCGCGACCGCAACGGTTCAGTCATTCGTGGCTCCTGTCAGTCAAGGCGATACGTAATATCAGGGCTTTGCGTTTTTCAATGCCGTGTAAACTTTTCGGAGATAAAAGAACGTATCGAAATACTGCGGCATCACATCACCCAGTTCGCCGGACACACCCACCAACCAAACCAGACAGTCTGCTGGGATTGTGCCCTTCGCAAGACATTCCTCCAGTCGCTTCTGCACATCATGAGTACCATAGAACGGCTGTCCTTGCGTCATTTGCAGTTGCCCCATGCGAACAGCGTCTCGAAATCGCTCATCGATCCGAGCCCGTTCATCTTCAGTAATCCCGGCCGGGAGAGCCACTGCCCCCAGCAGACTGCGAATCAGGAATTTCTGAAATTCCAGTCGACGTTCCGGCAGCGTGATTCCCGGGGTGACCTCCGGCAGGTCAAACAATGCTCGATCATCCTCACGTGGCGAAGAAAACAATCGTTTGAGATCTGGGGGGTGGCCCGCCACAGCAACGGCAGCCAGATGAAGCATATTGACAAACTGCGTCTTTTTCCCGTCCTTACCGACACTCAACTCAAAGCCGCCTCCCGGGAGTTTGACGGGGTCATCGCCACCGCGACTGCGCTGCTGCGAGACCCAAAATGGGCTCATCGAGATGACCAGCAATTGGCCGCAAAGGGCGAAGATTTTCTGTTTGTCACCAATTCTCTCTCTGGGATTGCCAGCGATTTCCGCTAACCGCTGGAACGTGTTATTCACTTCGGCGCGGTCCAGCATTTCTGCATTAACCGACTGCACCTGAAACTGCTTGTGGCGGAACAGCGTCGAATTGGCCCGCTGAAACAGGTCCGCGACACCCTGATCAGCAGCAAGGATCTGATTGATTGCATGCAGGTTTTCGCGAAATACGACTGCAAAGGGTTGTTTTTTGGGCGGCCTCTTCTCCGTTTTCGAAACCCGCACGACAGCAGGTTCTGAGGGCGTCACCTTGACGGCAGGCTTTCGGGGCCCTGTCAACCCGTACTCCTCCTTCAGTTGCCGCAAGCCTGTATCAAAGTCAGTTGCGAAGAGATGACCAAAGGCAAAGTTCAGAGTCTTTGTCAGAATTGCCTTGATCGCCGTAATCCTTTCAAGCGCAATGGCGGTCGACGGTTCTGTATGCCCAACATCCTTCTCCTCTTCTTTGGCAAGCTTTTTGTGCTTACCGATTTCTTTTCGCCAGAAATCCTTCAACGCCTTGCGAGCATCCCCAGTGCGTTCCCCGTAATCAACAGCATCGGGAAGCAGGAAAATCCGGAGTCGCTCTGCCAGTTTCTGATCCTCATCACGGTCACGTTGAAAAGCTATCAGCAGTTCGTACATACAGTTCTCAGAATGCAAATAGGCATCGCTGAGAAAAACACAAATCTTGCCAGACCGCCCAATTCTGCGCATAAACTTCTGAAGATCTGCACCGAACTTGACTTCATCAACATCGCGGATCACCTCAAAATCAAAGCTCCGCAACTCTTCGCACAAACGACTAACGGCGTTCCGAAATTTTTTGCCCTCCTTCGCTTTCCATGCGTAAGAGATCGCAATCTTTTTCTTTGCCATGTGCGTTTGCCCTTTGACATCCCGCCACTGTACCAAATGACTGTCACGGGTTACCCTGTATGCAGCTGCAGCAGATTCTGCCCCCTGTGGAATGGGAATTCCAGCAAAGTCAACGAAAATCGGCGTGGATCTTTGCGGGTTTTCCCTGGGGCTGCGGAAACTCGGACTGCAGGCGTGCAGGAATCTGCCCCGGTGGGGTTTTCAAATCTGCCGTCCGCTCCGCGAAAACCACGGGACAGGGAACCGCTGAGTGAAGGACAGGCTGACAACGCCGGCAGACAGAAGTCGTAGCGTGGGCTCCAGCCCTTGTCATTACCCACGAAACCCGTCGGGCGTGGAGGCCGTTGCGGCGTGTGTTTGGTTTGTGCCGTGCGTCTGTTTGCGATTCAGGCCTGAAGGGCCGGTTTCCGGTAGCCCAGGGCAACGCCCGAGGGACTCGGATCAAAGCTCACAAAGCTGTTCCTGAATTCACAGCCAATGCGTTCGCCGATCATCATCGGCGAATCAGGTTGGCTTCTCTTTGCGAGCCGAAAACTATGAATCCCCTGCGATGCAGCGGCGGAATGCCATCGACAACACCCCATTTCGCGGGTCATGACAAGGCTTTAGCCCGGGCATTCCTGACGCGAGGGACAAATGTGGACTGGGGGCGTGGGGCCGACTTGCTCAGGTTGAAAA
>Ga0255095_1000836_pt1 | contig 14411 bp, 10 predicted proteins | sample Colum_Law_RepC_8_2_FD_188435 | JGI IMG/M metagenome (GOLD analysis project Ga0255095, IMG submission 188435) | Freshwater microbial communities from Columbia River, Oregon, United States - Colum_Law_RepC_8d | ecosystem: Environmental > Aquatic > Freshwater > River | place: USA: Oregon...
CCCGGCGGCAGGCCCCGCGCTTTGCTCAGCCTGGTGAGCCGGGTGAGGAGGGGCATTACCGTTTCGAGCTCCGCATGGTGGCTGAGATTGGCCTCATTGGTTATCCCAACGCTGGCAAATCCACCTTGCTCACCGCCATCTCGCGGGCGCGTCCGAGGGTGGCGGCCTACCCCTTCACCACGCTGACGCCGCAGGTAGGCATCTTGGAATACGCGGATTTCCACCGGCTGACAGTCTGCGACGTGCCAGGGCTCATCGCCGGCGCGCATGAAAATGTCGGCCTAGGCCATGCCTTTCTGCGGCATATCGTGCGGTGCAAGGGGTTGGTGCTGCTGCTGGACATGGCCGGCACGGATGGGCGCGATCCTGTGGACGACTACCGGCAGCTCCTCCGGGAGCTGGAGCTCTACGACCCGGCATTGCTGGCCAAGCCCCGCCTGGTGGTGGCCAACAAAATGGACGAGCCCGTTGCGGAGCAAAACCTCAAGCGCTTCAAGCGCCGGGTCACCAAGACCCCGGTGCTGCCCATCGCTGCGGCCTTTGACGTGGGCATCCCCAAATTCAAGGAGGCGATCCGCGAACTCGCCGCCGAGGCCGAAACAGAAAAATAAATACTCTGGACGCCTCGCGCGCCAGCCGTTAGACAGTCCGCCGCGTTGCGGTAAACCGTGGCGGAGCAAGTGCCCGTAAAGGGCTAGGATCCGGCGGCGGACAAACCAAACAGGGCTTGACGCCCCCCGGCCCCTCGCCTACAGACAAACAACCAAAACGAACACGAACATGGCTGACAAAACGATTGAGCAGAAGGTCAAGGACATCATCGTCGAGCAACTCGGCGTCAACGCCGATCAGGTCGTCCCCGAAGCCAAGTTCATCGAGGATCTGGGCGCTGACTCGCTCGACACGGTCGAGCTGATCATGGCTTTGGAAGAGGAATTCAGCATCGAAGTCCCCGACGAAGAGGCTGAGAAGCTCGTCAGCGTGGGCGACGTCACCCGCTACATCGAAGACAACAAGAAGTAGGCGGCAGCGATATCTCCGGGGCAGCCGGCCTGAGCACCGCGCTGCCCCTTTTGTTTTATGGCAAGCAACGGGTCGGACCGCAGAGTTGTCATCACCGGCCTCGGCACGGTCACCGCGCTGGGGCACGACATTGACACGTTTTGGAAAGGCATCATCGAAGGCCAGTGCGGCGTTGACCGCATCACCGCCTTCGATCCGGCGGCCTACGACTGCCAGATTGCTGCCGAGGTGAAGAACTTCGACCCGGCCCCCGCGTTCCCCTCGCCCAAGGAAGTCCGCCGCACCGACCGCTTCGCCCAGTTGGGCATCTACGCTGGCTGGCGCGCGCTCCAAGACTCTGGCATGGACTTGGACAAGCTGGACCGCGACCAGATCGGCGCCTACATCGGCTCGGGCATCGGCGGCCTCCGGACCCATGACGAGCAGCACTCCGTGCTGTTGAACAAGGGCCCGGGACGCATCTCCCCCTTCCTCATCCCGATGATGATCCTGAACATGGCCTCCGGCGTGTTCAGCATGTATTACAAGCTGCGCGGTCCCAATGTCGCCACCTGCTCCGCCTGCGCCACCAGCACCCACGCCCTCGGCGAGGCGTGGCGCGCCATCAAGATGGGCGACGCGCAAGCCATCTTCGCCGGTGGCACCGAAGCCGCCGTCTGCGAAATGGGCATCGGTGGCTTTGCCGCCATGCGTGCCCTCTCGACCCGCAACAGCGAACCCAAGCGCGCCTCCCGCCCCTTCGACAAGGACCGCGACGGCTTCGTCATGGGAGAAGGCGCGGCCGTGCTCGTGGTCGAAGAGCTCGAACACGCCAAGGCCCGTGGCGCGCGCATCTACTGTGAACTGGTTGGCTACGGCAACACCGCCGATGCAAACCACCTCACCGCTCCCGCCCCCGAGGGTGAGGGCGCAGCCCGCTGCATGAAGATGGCCCTCCGCAGTGCCGGCCTGCGTCCCGAGGACATCTCCTACATCAATGCCCACGGCACCAGCACGCCGCAGGGCGACGTCTGCGAAACCCAGGCGATCAAGTCCGTCTTTGGTGACCACGCAAAGAAGCTCGCCGTCAGCTCCACCAAAGGCGCGACGGGCCACATGCTGGGCGCGGCGGGCGCGGCGGAAATGGCCCTTTGCGCCAAGGCCCTGCAAACGCAGATCGCCCCGCCGACGCTCAATCTGGACAACCCCGATCCGCTTTGTGACCTCGACTATGTGCCGAATACCGCGCGCGAGATGAAGATCGAGGCCATCGCGAACAACTCCTTCGGCTTCGGTGGCCACAACGCCACCGTGATCGCCAAGCGTTTCGTGGGTTGAATGAATCCGGCCGCGCCACCCGTTGCGACGGCACCGGCTTCTTACACAGGGTTGAATCCCGGCCTCAACTGGCCGTGAACTTCGTGTCCGCTGGCGAGGTGCCAGCCGCCTTCTGCACTCCCCGACCCACGTTGGCTGCCAAGTGCTCGCCAATCTTGAAGATCGTCTCCTCCTGCCCCTTCGTTCCCAAGACCTCCGCGAGTTGCGCCGGCGTGTAGGATCGGCCGCGATTGGCGTTCAGGAAGGCCGTCAGCTTTGATTGCAGCGACAGCACGGCTCCGGCGGCTTTCTTGCCCGCCTCCACGCCGGGCTGGTGGTAGGCGTTGATGTTCACCAGCGTGGCGTAAAGGCCAACGGCGCGCTCGAAGAGAGCGATCAGCACCCCGATGGCGAAGGGCGTCACCTCGCGGACCGTGAGGGTGATGGATTCGCGCCCGTTCTCGTGCAGGGCCTGCCGCGTGCCCAGCAGGAAGCCGCTGAGGAAATCGCCACTGGTGGTGCCCGGCTCAACTTCGATGCTGTCACCGGCGCGGTCTGCCAGCACCTCGATGAACGTGACGAAAAAATTCAACACGCCATCCCGGAGCTGCTGCACATAAGCATGCTGGTCGGTGGAACCCTTATTACCATACACCGCCAAGCCCTGGTTCACCACCTGTCCGTCAAGATCCCGCTCCTTGCCCAGCGACTCCATGATGAGCTGCTGGAGGTATTTGGAAAACAGTTCAAGCCGGTCCTTGTAAGGCAGCACGACCAAGTCCTTGCGACCGCGTCCGCCGCCGGCGTAGTGCCACATCAAGGCCATTTGCGCGGCTGGATTGCCGGCAACGGTGGGAGTGCGGGTCACATCATCGCAAGCCTTCGCCCCGGCCAGCAGCTCGCGGATGGCCAGCCCCTGCAAGGCGGCGGGCAGCAGCCCGACGGCGGAGCATTCGCTCGTGCGGCCACCCACCCAGTCCCACATCGGAAAGCGCCGGAGCCAGCCATTCTGCACCGCGTATTTGTCCAGTTCGCTGCCCACCCCGGTGACGGCCACCGCGTGCGCCTCGAAGCGCAGCCCGTTGCGCGCATAAGCAGCCTTGGCCTCCAAGAGACCGTTGCGGGTTTCCTTCGTGCCGCCGGACTTCGAGATGACCAGGCACAACGTGCGGTCCAAATCCCCGCCGATGACCGCCAGCACCTTGTCCATCCCGTCGGGGTCAGTGTTGTCGAAGAAGTGAACCACCATGCGATCCCGGTCCGGCTGCCCGAGGGCATGGGCCACGAACTGCGGGCCCAGCGCCGAGCCGCCGATGCCCACGACGAGGAGGCGTTTGAACGGCCCGCCCGCGCCGCGCACGGTTTCGCCGGTGTGGACTTCCTCCGTGAACTTTTCGATGGAGACGAGGGTGTCCTCGATTTCCTGGCGCAGCTCCGGCGTGGGGGCGAGCGCGGCGTTGCGCAGCCAGTAATGGCCCACCATGCGCTTTTCATCCGGATTTGCGATGGCACCCGCCTCCAGCGCGCTCATCGAAGCAAAGGCGCGATCGAGGTGCGGCTGCATCTGGGCCATGTAATCGTCGCCGAAGTTCATCCGACTGAGATCCACGGCCAGTCCGAGCTTGGGAAACTCCGTGTAATGCGTTTGAAACCGCTGCCAAAGTTGCTCCGGGGTGGCGCTCATAATGCGGCGAGTGTGCTTTGTCCGTCCGGTCCTTGCAGCAAGGAAATGCGCCGCTGCATCACGTCGGGCGCAATTTGGCAGACGCGCTCCGAGGACAGGCCGGGTTCAATCCAACGCGATTTGCCCGCTGACCACCCGGGCGTAGTAGCCGCCTCGCGCCAGCAGCTCGGTGTGCGTGCCAATCTCGCTGACCCGGCCCTCCGCCAGGACGACGATCTTGTCCAGGTCACGGATGGTGGAGAGGCGATGGGCGACGATGAGCGTGGTGCGGCCGTGCATGAGGCGCTTGAGGCTCTCCACCACCAACGCCTCGCTCTCGGCGTCGAGCGCGCTGGTGGGCTCGTCGAGCAGGAGGATGGGGGCGTCCTTGAGGAAGGCGCGGGCGAGGTTCAGCCGCTGCCGCTCGCCGACACTCAGCCGGGCGGCACCGTCACCCACGATGGTGTCGTATTGCTGCGGCAGCTTCTCGATGTAGGCGTGGGCGTTGGCGGCCTTCGCCGCGGCCTCGATCTCGGCCCGGGTCGCACCGGGCCGGCCGTAGGCGATGTTTTCCGCAATACTCGTAGGCAGGAGAATCGGCTCCTGCAAGACGATGGCGATCTGCGAGCGCACATCGCGGACCCGGAGGGAGCGCAGATCCGCGCCATCTAGAAAAATGGTGCCGCCCGTGGGATCAAAGAACCGCGGGACAAGATTGAGCAAGGTGGTCTTGCCCACGCCGCTCGGGCCGATGAGGGCGGCCGACTGGCCGGGGGCGAGAGTGAAATTGATCCCGCGCAGAATTTCGCGGTCATCAGCGTAACGGAACGTGACGGCGTTGAAGGCCAGTTCGCCACGCAAAGCAGAACGGACAACCGGTTGCGCGTCCGGCGCGTCTTTCACCTCCTCGGGGGTGTCGAGGATTTCAAAGACCCGCTGCGCACCCACACTGGCATTGGCCACGGTCGCGCCGACGTGCGAGAGCTGATTGAGGGGTTCGTAGAACTGGCCGAGGTAGGTGAGGAAAATCAGCAGTTCGCCCACGGTCGCCTCACCCCGAATCACCTGGTTCGCGCCCAGCCAGAGAATGCCCGCCGCGCCACTGCCGAACACCGCCGTGATCGCAAACCAGTAGGCCACTTCCCAGCCGTGCTGGCGCAGGCGGCGCACCTGCGCCTGCTCGGTGTGGGTGTTGAAACGCTCGGCCTCATGCTCCTCGCGGGTGTAGCTCTGCACGAGCGGAAGCGCGGCGATGTTCTGTTGCACGAGCGAAGTCACCTGGCTGTCAGCCTGTTGTGCGGATGCGCCCTGCTCGGTCATGCGCGCGCCAAACGTGCGGATGACCAGCAGCAACAGTGGCACGGTGGCCAGCGCCACCAGCGTGAGCCGCCCGTTCAACTGCGCCATCACCACGACCATCATCCCAAAGGAGAGTGCGGCGCTCGCGGACGTCATCAGGCCCTGCTGGAACAGGGTCTGGAAGGAATAGGTGTCCCACGCGGCACGGTGAATCAGGTCGCCGGTGTTGCGGCCTTGATGGAAGCGCAGCGAAAGGCGCTGGAGCCAGCCAAAGACTTCATTGCGCACCCGGCGCAGGCCGCGCAACCCGATGTCGATGGCCAGGTAGTTCTGCGTCGCATTCAGGCCGCCGTGGAGGAGGTGGAGCACCGCCGTCACCGCCGCAAGCATCACGATCAGCGCGGCCTTGTCGTTCGACCACGCTAGGAGTGCGGCGGGCAGGGCTTTGGTGCCCAGCACGCTGTCCACCAGCACGGCCATGGGCCAGGGCTTGAGGAGATTCGCCCCGATGCCGGCGAGCATGAGCACCGACACGCCGGCGATGCGCGCTCGCTCGGGGCGGAAGAACTGAAGGGCGCGGCGCAGTGGACTCACTCGATGGGGGGCTGTGACTGGGCCTCGGCCAGCAGGAACTGCAGCAGGAACTGGAGGCGGGTCTCCACCTGCGGCGTGGCCAGCAGCAGTTGCCGGTCGTAGGGATCCCCCACCAGCGTGCTGGCCACGAGATCCGCCAGGTGCTCGGGCGACTTCACCGTGGCCATGTGCTCGGCGAACCGGCGCAGGGAAAGATTCGCCAGCTCCTGCATCTGCTGGAACTGCGTGGCCTTCTTGGGATCAGTCACGGGGGGGAAGCCCAGATCAAACCCCTGCTTCACCCGCCGGCGGACCAGCGCGCGGACTTTCCGGGCCAGCCGGGTGGTGGTTTCCGGCTCCGGCGGGGGCGCGGCGATGGTGCGGATGGCCTCGACGCGGTAGGGCTTGCGCTGGATCGGACCGAGAAACTCCACCCGGGCCAGCCCATGCAGGACGAGGTGGCTGGTGCCATCGGGATGTTCCACGGACGCGCTCACGAGCCCCAGACCGCCGATGGACGAAGGGGTTTCGCCCCGGGACTTGGCCTTGCGCAACGCCACGGCAAACATGCGCTCCCCTTCCAGCACGTCCTTGAGCATCTGGCGGTAACGCGGCTCGAAGATCCGCAATGGCAGCGCCATCTGCGGGAACAGCGTCGCGTTCGGCAGAATCATCACCGGCACCTGGGACGGCACTTGCATCGGTGCTTCAAGCTAGCAGGTCATCGGCCCTACGCCCACTGGATTTCCCGAGTCCGGGCGAATGCCGCGCCGCCGCAGCGGCTGCGCCAGCTACTCCGCCACCAAATAGTTTCGCAGCACGCCAATGCTGGCGATGGCTGCCTCCATCTGGTCGCCCGGCTTGAGGTAAGTGCCCGTGGTGTTGCCCACGCCGGAAGGCGTGCCGGTGGAGATGATGTCGCCCGGCTCCAGCGTCACGATGGCCGAGACGAACTCGATGATGGCCGCCACCGGGAAGATCATCTGGGCCGTGCTCGCGTTCTGCCAGGTCTTGCCGTTGACCTTGAGGGAAAGCGCCAGTTGCTGCGGGTCCGGCAGCGCGTGAGCCGAGGTCACGCAAGGACCGACCGGACAAAAAGTGTCGTGCCATTTGCCATGCTGCCAGTCGAAGAACGAGTCCTTGTCCCGCTTTTCGCGGCCAGGGTTGGGCCGGAACTTGCGATCGGAAATATCGTTCACCACCGTGTAGCCGGCGACGTATTGCAGCGCCTCGGCCTCCTTCACCGCCTTGCACCGGCGGGCGATGACCACGCCCAGCTCGCATTCCCAGTCCACATGGTTGGGCGACGCCTTCGGGATGACGATGGCCGCGCCCGGATGGTTGAGCGTCGTGGTCGGCGGCTTTTGGAAGAGGTAGGGGAACGTCTTCGCGCGCTCCGTTGCCTGGCCGCCGCCTTCCTTGATGTGCTCGTTGTAATTGCCGGCGAGCAGAATGATCTTGGGCGGCCGCGCGATGGGGGTGAGCAACTGGACCTGCTCCACCGCCAGTGCCGCGCCGCCCGCAACGTCCCGGTTCTCCGCCAGCCAACCGCCCAGCGCACGGGCGGCTGGAAAGTGGCTGCCGCCGGGCAGCAGTGCGAGCAGATCATCGCCGGCCGGCAGCTTCAAGTCCTGGTGCGTGTGCTCGCGGTGGAGCCGCGCCACCGCATCCAGCGGCACCACGGTGTCATCAAAGAAAAAACCGGCCCGCGCGTCGCGGCCATCAAGGAAGCGGCAAAGTCTCATGTGTGGCGGGGAGCTTGAACAAGGCGCACCGCCTGGTCAACGACGCTGGCAGGCGACGGTCCAACGCGTGCTGCCAGGGCACGTCCGGTCAACACCCGGCTGTTCAAGCCGCGGCCCAGATGTTTGAATCCGGCGTCGCATGCGAAAGCTGGTTCATCTGATGCCGAAGCCCGTGTTGTTTGGCCTGCTGGGTGCGCTGGGCTGCGTGCTGGGCTGGGCCGCCGGCGAGCCGCTGCTCAGACGGATCAAGCCCCCCGTGCCACAAGCCGGCGAGGAGGCCAAGGGCCAGCCCGCCGCCCCCGTGCTGGTCTTCAGCAACGAGTTGCAGAAGCGCCTGCAACGGGAGGAGGCCAAGACTGGCGATGTGCAGATTTCCCTGATGTGGGACAACGCCAACGACCTCGATCTGCACTGCACGGATCCGAGCGGCGAACGCATTTTCTATGGCCACAAACGGTCCCTAACCGCCGGCGAACTGGACGTGGACATGAATGCCCGGCCGCCGTATTCCAGCCAGCCGGTCGAGAATATCTACTGGCCCACGAATGGCGCGCCCGAGGGCCGCTACCAGGTGTTTGTCCACCACTACTCCCTCCACTCCCCAGTGGACCAAACGCCCTACACCGTAGCCATCAAGCACGGCGGCAAGGTGCAGGAATTTCGCGGGTTCATCCGCCACGGACAAACCAATGTGGTGCAGACCTTCGAGGTCAAGAAAGTGCCCCCGCCCGACTTGGCGAAGCTCAGCCAGCGCCAGCCCCCCTCGTTCAAAACCACGCTGGTCATCGGGCTTTGGACGGCGTTGCTCGCGGTGGGCATGTCGGCGCTGATCGTGGCCGGGCAGAATTACCTGCTGCGCCGGGCCTTGTTTAACTTGAAGGAGGCCGCGCTCGTGCTGGGTGGCGGACTGCTCGCCGGCTTGATCTCCGGAGCCGTCAGCCAGCACCTCTTTGCGCTCGGCGCGAACAGCGTGGCCGCGCAGCTCACTCCGGAACAGGCCGACCAGATTCTGCCCGTCATCATCAAGGCCGGGCAGATCGTGGGCTGGTCGCTGCTCGGCGCGCTGCTCGGTTTCGGCATGGCGTTCTTCATTCCCAACCTGCCGAAGTTCCGCGCGGGTTTCGCCGGCCTGCTGGGTGGCGGTCTCGGCGCGGCGGCGTTTCTCTTCGCGCTCGCGAAGTCGGGTGAGGTTTCCGGGCGGCTGTTGGGCGCGGCCATTCTGGGCCTGACCATTGGACTGGTCGTCGCGCTGGTGGAGAAGCTCGCCCGCGAAGCCGCCTTGATCGTCCACTGGCACGAGAACGAACGCACGGTGATCAACCTCGGCGCGGAGCCGGTCATCCTGGGCAGCTCGCCCGAGGCCCACCTTTACCTCCCCAAGCACAAGGGCTTTCCGCCGATCACCGCGATTGTGACGTTCCGGGACGGACGCGTGCAGATGGAGAACAAACTTTCCAACTCCACCCACACCTTGGCCGGAGGCAACAAGCTGCAGATTGGCGAGCTGTGGATTGAGATTCAGACCGACGCAAAGTAGCCCGCGGCTGCCACCGCCAATTCACGGCTCGAACCGCACGAACAGGCACTTCAAATAGCTCGCCTCCGGAAAGGTCGCCGGATGGTCCGGCGCATGACCGGTGCGCTCCAGCTCCAGGAAGCGCCGCCCCGAGGCTTCGATTGCTTCCAGCACTGTGCCGAAAAATTCTCCAGTCGTCACATGGGCTGAGCACGAGGCCGCTACCAAGATGCCGCCCCGGCGCAACCGCGGAATTCCCAAAGTCACCAGCCGGTGATAGGCCTGCACCGCCCCCTCGCGCTCCGCCTCGCGCTTGGCCAGTGAAGGCGGGTCGAGAATGACGAGTTCGAAGTCCGCGTCCGTCCGTCCGCCCAGCCAGTCAAAGGTGTCCGCCTGCACGCACTCGTGCCGGCATGCCGCGATGCGCGGGTCCGCCTCATTGAGCGCGAAATTCCGGCGCGCGGACTCCAGCGCATGCGGGCTGATGTCCAAATCCGTCGTGCTGCGCGCCCCACCCCGCGCGGCGTAGAGCGAAAAACCACCGGAAAAGCTGAAGGCATTCAAGACCTCCCGGCCCGCCGCCAGTTTTTCCACCCGCTGGCGGTTCTCGCGTTGGTCCAGAAAGAAACCGGTCTTCTGCCCGCGCACCACCTCGGCCTCGAAGCGGATGCCCGTCTCTTGAAACACCACCGGCCCGGACGGCAAACCTCCAACCAGCACCTGCCCTTCGCGCAACTGGAACTTTGCCTCGGCTTCCGGCTGGATGTTGCGGCTCAACCGCAGGACCAGCCGCTCGGGCTTCACAGCCTCGCTGATCCAGCGCACCACGTCGTCGAGGCGCGGCAGCCAAACGGCGCTGTAGAGCTTGAGCACGTAGGTCGTGTCATATCGGTCGAGCACCAGGCCCGGCCAGCCGTCGTTCTCGCCGCTCAGACAGCGGTAACCATTCGTCGTGGCGTCGAACAAGCCCGTGCGCCGTTCCAGCGCGCCGGCCAGTCGTGCCCGCCACCAGGCGTCGTCCGCCGTCGCTGGCTTGCCGTGATGCAGCACGCGCAGGCGGATGGGGGAAAGCGGATCGTATAGGCCGAGCGCCAGAAAGCGGTCCCGCCGGTCAAACACCACCGCCAGCTCGCCCGCCGTCCCGGCGCGGTTCTGCTCGCGAATGCTGTTGTCATACACCCACGGGTGGCCGCTGCGGATCGCGGATTCCGCCGCCGCAGTGACGCGCAGGCGCAGACGAGGTGGATTGGTATTGGGCTCAGCCACGCGCGCAGATTAGTGCGAGACGCCCTGCGAAGTCCACGCGCCCGATCCGCTCACTCTTCCAGGTGAACCAGCAGGACGCCCGAACGCCAAAGGCAAACAGCCACCGAAGGCTGCGAGCGCGTTTCAGGTGTTCTCCATTTCGGCGTTGGTGTGAAAAAGGAAAAAGGCGGGCTACCGAGTAGCAGCCCGCCCTTCAATCGTGACGCTCCGATCAGGCCTCGACAAACTTGATCACGCGCGTTTTCGCGGACCGCTTGCGGGCGTTTTCATCGAGCACCTTCTTGCGGAGGCGGAGGTTCTTGGGCGTGGCCTCGACGTATTCGTCCACGTCGATGTATTCGAGCGCGCGTTCGAGGCTGAGCTTCATGGGCGGCGCAAGCTGGATGCCCTTGCCGTCGCCCTGTGAACGCATGTTGGTGAGCTTCTTTTCCTTCACCGGATTGACGGCGAGGTCGGTGTCGCGGGCGTTTTCGCCGACGATCATGCCCACGTAAATCTGGTCGCCGGGCTCAACGAGCAACCGGCCGCGTTCCTGCACCATGTTGAGCGCGTAGGGCGTGGCTTCGCCGTTGTCCATCGAGACGAGCGAGCCGTTCTTGCGGGCGGCGATCTCGCCGCGGTCCTCGCCGTATTCGTGGAACAGGTGGCTCATCACGCCCATGCCCTTGGTCATGTTCACGAGGTCGGTCTCGAAGCCGATGAGGCCGCGCATGGGCACCAGCGCCTCGACCGACACTGTGTCGGCGACGTGGTTCATGTTCGTGATCTGCGCCTTGCGCTGCGACAGGTTCTCCATGATGGCGCCGAGGTTTTCGTTCGGCACCTCCACGAAGAGCTTCTCAATGGGCTCAAGGGCGGTGTCATTAGGCCCCTTCTTCCACAACACCTCAGGTCGTGACACCAGGACTTCATGGCCCTCGCGGCGCATTTGCTCGACCAGGATGGCGATCTGCATTTCACCACGGCCCGACACGGCGAAGATCTTCGGGTCACTGGTCTGTGCGATGCGCAGGGCGACATTGGTGCGCGTCTCCTTCACGAGGCGGTCCCAGATGTGGCGGGCGGTGACGAGTTTGCCGTCCTGTCCGGCGAGCGGGCCGTCGTTGACCGCGAATTCCATCTGAATGGTCGGCGGGTCAATCGGGATGTAGGGCAGCGCAGGGCGTGCTTCGCTGTCGCAAATCGTCTCGCCGATGAACACGTCCTCGAAGCCGGTCAGGCCCACAATGTCGCCGGCGTGCGCCTCCTGCACCTCGATGCGCTTCATGCCCTCGAAGTGGTAGATGGCGGTGATCTTGCCCTTGGTGATGCGGCCGTCGCCGTGGCGGCAGATGGCGGGGTCGCTGACCTTCACCTTGCCCTCGACGATTTTGCCGAACGCGATACGGCCGAGGTAATCGGAGTAATCCAGGTTGGCCACAAGCACCTGGAAGCCGTCGCCAGCCTTCGCGCGCGGGGGCGGGATATGCTTCACGATGGCGTCGAAGAGCGGCTCCATGGTGCCGGAGACGTGCTCCAGCTCGGTCTTGGCGTAACCGGCCTTGGCGGAACAATATATGAACGGGAAGTCGAGCTGCTCGTCCGTCGCGTTGAGTGACATGAAGAGCTCGAACACGAGGTCGAGCACCTTCTTGGGCGTCGCGTTGTCGCGGTCAATCTTGTTGATGACCACGATGGGCTTGGCACCAGCCTCCAGCGCCTTGCGCAGCACGAAGCGCGTCTGCGCCTGCGGGCCGTCGGTGGAGTCCACCACCAGCAGCACGCCGTCAATCATGTTCATGATGCGCTCCACCTCGCCGCCGAAGTCGGCGTGGCCAGGAGTGTCCACGATGTTGATGTGGTAGTTCTTGTATTTGAACGCGGCGTTCTTGGCGCGGATGGTGATGCCCTTCTCGCGTTCGAGGTCCATCGAATCCATCAGGCGCTCGACCTGCGTCTCGGCCTGGTTGGCGCGGAAGGTGCCGGACTGTTTGAGGAGGCAGTCCACGAGCGTGGTCTTGCCGTGGTCCACGTGCGCGATGATGGCGATGTTGCGGATGTGCTGCATATCAAAAATGTTTTCCGGCGTGTCCATAGTGCTAGTGACCAAACCCCACGCAGCGAAAGCCAACGGGATGCAGGCGGTCACCGGGCGCGGGAATGTGCCGGGCCGCGCACTATGCCGGGCGGCAGGCAAAGGTCAAGCGGTGGTTCTGCGCCTGACGCGGCCCCGAGTTGACTCAGATTAAATGTTACCGAGGCGGGGAGTTGGACGAGGCGTCCGACGATACGTTGACTCAGATTCGTGGTTACCCAAGCCCCGAAAATGAGTCAGTCCGCCCAAGCGCGAGGCCCTGGCCCGCATTCACGGCCGCTACGGCCGCGCCGGTCGTCCGCACAAGACGCGCATCCTCGATGAGTTTTGCGCCACCTGCGGGTGTCATCGTAAAGCCGCCCTGCGGCTGCTGAACCGTCCCTTGCGCACCACGCCGCCCAAGCGCTCCGGTCCCAAGCGCACCTACGAGCCAGCCGCAGTGCTGCCCGTGCTCAAGGCCATCTGGCTGGGCAGCGCTGCCCCAGCGGCTCGACCGGCTGCTGTGGCCCGTGCGCATGCAGCAGCCCACGCAGGGGCTCTGCACCACTCGGCCCGGCGGCGGCGAGGTTGGCGCGCTCGGCCTGGGTCTCGGCCAGCGTGAGGGCCGGGGGTGGAGGTTGATTTTTATCCCGCTCGGCCTGCATCCAGTCGCGCAGGGTCCAGTGGTTAAGACCCAGTTCCTGGGCGGTGCGGGTGACGTCGCCGCCGTGGCGCTCTGGCAGTGCGGACGGCCGATTGCTTGAAGGCCGCGTCATACTGCCGACGCACGCGTTTGGCGGTGCTGCTGGCTGGGGTGGTCGATGGTGTGGTTTCACTCATGGCGCGGTCGCCGACCACGCTACCCAACTCTTTCCGCCTTTCCGATACAGGCTCAAAGCAAGTGCCGTGTCGAGCCGTCCGAGCCTAGAATCAAATCGTGGAGAGGCGTCGTGGAGAGGCGGATTTTTTGACCTCCGCGACCCGGTTTCGTTCCGAAGTTTTCGCCGAGCAATTGAGCCGGCAACGAACCGAAAACTTGTGCGGCCTGGCAGAATTCGTGGGCCAAGGTGCTTCGATCGAGGTCACCTTAGGAAGATTTCTGACACCGATGAACGGCACGGAACAAGAGTGACAGGGGCAGATGCGTTGTAACGGAGTGTTGTAAGAATCGCCGTGATGCTTCGTAACGCCTTGATAATAAAGATGGTCGGGACGGTGAGATTTGAACTCACGACCTTCTGAACCCCATTCAGACGCGCTACCAAGCTACGCTACGTCCCGAACCATTGTGCCTCTCCGCTAGCGGAAAGGCGGGTGCATACTAGAAGCCGTCCGCCTGCTTTCAATCCCTATTTCTGCCGCGCTCGCCAATCGCACCAGCGCGCGTAACTTCCCAGTGTGAACCGCGCTCACGCCATCGGCACCTTGCTGGAGCAGCCGACGCTCTGGGACGTGCTCGTCATCGGCGGCGGCGCGACCGGCTTGGGCGTGGCGGTGGACGCAGCGGCGCGCGGGCTGAAGACAGCGCTGGTGGAGCAGAGCGACTTCGCGAAGGGGACTTCAAGCCGAAGCACGAAGCTCATCCACGGCGGCTTCCGCTACTTGAAGCAGGGCAACATCGCGCTCGTGCGCGAGTCGCTGCACGAGCGTGGCCTGCTGCTGCGCAACGCGCCGCACCTTGTCCATCCGCTGAACTTCGTCGTGCCCTGCTATCACTGGTGGGAGGCACCTTACTACGGCGTGGGGCTGAAGCTCTACGACTGGTTCGCAGGGGAACTTGGACTGGAACCGTCACAGCAGCTCACGAGCGAGCAGACCCGGGACGCGGTGCCCAACGCAAGATCTGCCGACCTGCGCGGCAGCATCCGCTATCAGGACGGCCAGTTCGACGACGCGCGGCTGGCCGTCGCGCTCGCCCAAACGGCGACCGATCTCGGCGCAAGCGTGGCAAACTACGTGCGCGTCGTTTCGCTGCTG
>Ga0255095_1000837_pt1 | contig 14408 bp, 7 predicted proteins | sample Colum_Law_RepC_8_2_FD_188435 | JGI IMG/M metagenome (GOLD analysis project Ga0255095, IMG submission 188435) | Freshwater microbial communities from Columbia River, Oregon, United States - Colum_Law_RepC_8d | ecosystem: Environmental > Aquatic > Freshwater > River | place: USA: Oregon | collected...
GCGGGGGCGTTTGGTATAGTGGAGGAGTGGTGGTGAGGTTGGTCCGGGCAAACGACAGGAAATCCCGATGCAAACAGCTTGTTGCTGCCTGCCGGCGGGCGGCGGATGGAATCGAGAAACACAGCTTGTGGACTCAGCCGCGGCTGTGTCTGACCGCCGGGCACGGGGTGTGCGGAAGTTTTTGCTGCGGCTGGTGCTGCTGGTGCTGGTGCTGCCTGGGGTTTTGCAGGCGCAGGATGAGACTCGCGATCGGCGGCACCGTCAGTTGCTGGAGCGTCGTGCGGCAATTCTGCAGAGTGTTGATCGTGACCTGCAGTCGCTGCAGAGCTGGTGTCAGGATCGTGGACTTGAAGAGGCCGTGGGCGAGCTGCAGGGATTGCTGCAGTCACTGCTGGTGCAAACGGAAAACCCGGAGTTGCCGCGTCTGGTGGTGCCTCCGGTCAGCGAGTCCCTGACATCCGACGAGCATGTCTGGCGACAGCGTCTGCAGAAGCTGCGGCAGGATCGGGCGGGTGAGGTGTATACGCTGGCACGCTCCGCGCTGCGGGCCGGGTTTCCTTCGCTGGCATTTGCCATGATTGCGGATGTCGTGCGGCTGGACCCGGACCACAGGTTTGCGCGATCGGTGCTGGGGCAGGAGCAATTCAATGATCCGGCGAAACGTGAAGATCGGCAATATGCGGGCGAATGGGTATCGCCGTTTGAGAAGCAGATGCGCAGTGGCCTGAAGCCGCAGATCCGGCATCCTCAGTACGGCTGGATTCCGGCGGCCAGTGTCAGTCGTTATGAGAACGGGCAGCGACCGTGGAAGGGTGACTGGATCAGCAGCGAGAAGGAGGCGGAGCTGCGGCGAGACTTTCGGAACGCGTGGGAGATTCCGAGCGAACATTTCCTTGTCCGGACGAATGTGAGTCTGGAAGAGGGCGTGCAGTTGTCCACGAAGCTTGAGATTTTTCATGCGTGGCTGCAGCAGAATTTTGCGGCATTCTTTGACACGCCGAAATCGCTGCAGGAGCGATTTGAAAAAGCGGGCCGATCGGCCTCCACCAGAAAAACTCGGCCCCTGGAAATCCATTATTACGCCACGCGGGACGAGTATCAGAAGCGTGTGGCGGGCAAGGTGCCGGCGAATATTGAAACGAACGGTCTGTACTGGCAGCCGGATCGAACGTGTTATTTTTATCGCAATCCGGTGAAGCTGGACCTGTCGACGCTGTTTCACGAGGCGACTCATCAGATTCTGGACGTGGCGACAGCCGATGCGCGGCGTGCGGCAGCTCGCGCGCGAGCGGTCAAGCTGCGACAGCGACAGGCGGAGGAGTGGATTCTTTGTCAGAACGCGAATTTCTGGCTGATCGAGGGATTGGCGTGTTATTTTGAGTCGTTTGAGGCAGATGAAGCGGGCAATGTCTCGCTGGGTGATCCGCAGTACGTGCGGTTTGAAACAGCGTGGCAGAGACTGCTGGATCCGGCGTATCAGTTTTATCTGCCGGCGCAGCAGTTTTTTGCCCTTGGGAAGGACCGGTTTCAGTCACATCCTCAGATCAGTCCGCTGTACACGCAGGCCGCCGGGTATGCGCATTTTCTGATGAACTATGAAGACGGCCTGTATCGAGATGACCTGATTGAGCTGTTGGCGCAGGTGTATCGCCCCGATGCGGACCAGTTGCTGACGGAGCCATCATTTTCGCGGATTGCGGGTGTCGGGTGGACGCAACTGGACCAGCAGTATCGGGATCACATGCAGAATCTGGAGGCTTTGTCACGAGCGCGGGGCGGTTGTGACGAAGGTGTTCAGCAGCAGTGATTTTGCCGGATCAGTGCCGACGTGCTGTGACTGACGGTGTTACAAATTGACAGGCCCTCAGCAGCGGGGTAGGATCAAAGATCAGAGGACACAGAGGTGTCCTGAGGGTAACCAAAGGGTAAACACATGAATACTCGACACTCATTCCGTCCTGTGGGTTTGATGCTGCTGCCGACCTTTGTGCTGGCGAGTGTGTTTGGCCTGTTGAGCACTGTTGGCGGGCGGAGGGTGGCAGCGGCCGAGGGTGAGCGTCGCAGTACGACGGTGCCGCGTTTTGATGTGGCTGTCGAGAAGGGACTGGCGTATCTGCGTCAGGAGCGGACGGCGGGGACGCATGGTGGCGAGCAGGTGCTGGCGGCTTATGCGATGTACAAGTGTGGGATCCCGAAAACGGATGGTCTGATTCAGAAGGCGCTGGCGGAGGCGGCGGGGCGTTCCGCTGGTGCTCGTTATCAGCCGGTGGGCAGCTATGACCACATTTACGGAGCGGGTGTGGACGCCATGCTGATGGCGGACATTGACAAAGAGAAGTATGTGCCGAATCTGCAGGTGATTGCGAATTATGTGCAGTCGGTGCAGCGATCGAATGGATCGTGGAGTGACACAGCGACGAACGCCGGCGACATCAGTATGTCGCAGTATGCGGTGCTGGCATTGTGGGCGTGTCAGCGGGCGGGTTGTGTGATAGCGCCGGAATGTGTGGAGCGGGCGGCTGACTTTCTGATGCGGAGCGGCAACGGTGATGGTGGCTGGGCCTATCGTCCGGGGACGAACGAGGGTCCGGGCATGGGCAGTTCGACTCACAACATGACGATGGCCGGATCGGGCAGTCTGGGGGTTTGCCGGATCATGCTGCACGGATCGCGACCGAAGGCATCGGCAGCGGAAGCGAAGAAGGAGCTGGCGTTTGGAGCGCTGGAGAAGGTTGAGGAGGAAGTTGAGCCGGGTCAGATTGCGGCGGCCTTTGCGGGTTATTCCTCGGGGATTGGTTTCGGCCAGATGGATGCTCGGGTGGACCGCGCCTTTGCGTGGAACATGAACAATTTCCAGCCTGTCAGCCGTGTTGAGCACAACATGTATTTTTACTACTGCATTGAGCGTGCGGCGGCAGTGGGCGAGCTGGGAAAAATCAATGGTCAGGACTGGTATCTGGTGTACGGTGACGGTTTGCTGACATTGCAGCAGCAGGACGGCAGTTTTCCGACGCACTCGGGTCCGATCACGGGCACCAGCCTGGCGCTGCTGTATTACATGCGATCAACGGACCAGATTCTGAAGACGCTGTACGGCAAGGGTCAGCAGCGAGCGGACAAGGGCAATCCGTTTGGAGACAAGAAGAAGCAGAAGGAGCCGACGGAGCTGGATCTGCTGCTGGCTTCGATGGAGAATATTGATTTTTCGAAGCTGGACGAGTCTGACAGTTCGATTGCGGACGACGTGGTGTTGTCGGTGCAGTCGATTGACGACCCGTCGAAGCTGGTGGGCGAGGTGGATCGTCTGAAGAAGCTGATTCGCCACCCGAATGCTCAGGTGCGTCGTTCGGTATACTGGGCACTGGGGCGTACGGGCAGTTTTGCTCTGGTGCCGCAGATGCTGGAGGGCCTGAAGGACGGCAATGTTGACGTGAACATTGAAGCCGAGATGGCGCTGCGATTCATTGCTCGTCGTCCTGTGGGCTTTGGCATGTCGCTGGATCCGCTGGGTGGATTGACGGCGACGGATCCTGCTGAGCAGCGACTGAAGAATGCGAATGATTGGCGGACGAAGTCGTACAAGTTGTGGTCTGACTGGTATTTCCAGTCACGACCGTATGAGGAGCGTGACGGTCTGGACGAGTTGCAGGCGGCGACCTTTGCGGGGGCCAAAAGTGCGGACAGTGACGCGGAAAGCAAAAAGCCCGTGCGAAAATAGGGGTGTGGCGGGCTTGACTGCAGCCTGAGAAATCACGATGAAGCGCCGACAGAGCCTGTGATGGACCTGCCGGCGTTTTTTGTTTGACTGGAGTGGAAATCACCAATGAAGCGAACAGTGAGTGTGAGTTGGCTGGCAGCGGTGTTGCTGTCCGTCGCGGTGTCAGAGCAGTTGAGTGCTGAGGTGCGGCTGGCCAGTGTCTTCGGGGACCACATGGTGCTGCAGCGTGAGCAGCCGTTGAAGGTGTGGGGCTGGGCGGCGCGTGGCGAGCATGTGCAGGTGACGGTGGGTGATAGTACGGCTGCAGTGGAGGCGGGGCCGGATGGGCGCTGGTCAGTGGAGCTGCCGGCGATGGCAGCCTCAGCAACGCCGGTGAAATTTCAGGTGCGTGGCACCAATCAGATAGAGCTGAGTGATGTGCTGGTGGGTGAGGTGTGGCTGTGTTCGGGACAGTCGAACATGGAATGGACGGTGGCGATCAGTGCAAATGCGGAGGCGGAGATTGGTGCGGCGCAGTATCCGGGCATTCGGCACATCAAGGTTCCGCTGGTGGCAAGTCCGACGGTGCGGGACAGTTTTGACAGTCAGTGGCAGGTGTGTTCACCGCAGACAGTGGCGGGGTTTACGGCCTGCGGATATTACATGGCTCGGCGACTGCATCAGGAACTGAACGTACCGATTGGTCTGGTGAATTCTTCATGGGGTGGCACACGGATTGAACCGTGGACTCCCCCGGTGGGATTTCAGCAGGTCCCGGCGCTGGCGGACATTTCACAGTCGGTGATTGGCAGGATTCCGGGAACTCCCCAATACGAAACTCGGCTGAAGGCGCACGTGGAAGCGACGGAAGCGTGGCTGAAGGGGGCTCGCGAGGGCCTGCAGGCGGGGACTCAGGTGGTGCCCAGTCCGTCGTTTCCGGCTGAGCTGACTCCGTTTGAGGGCAATGCGGCACCGACGGTGCTGTATAACGGAATGATTCACATGCTGGCAGGTTTTCCGATACGCGGAGCGATCTGGTATCAGGGGGAGAGCAATCACAGCGAGGGCATGCTGTATCTGGAGAAGATGAAGGCGCTGGTCGGTGGCTGGCGAGCGTTGTGGGGTCGTGAGTTTCCGTTTTACTACGTGCAGATTGCTCCGTTCAATTATGGCAGCCAGGATCCGACGGTGCTGGCTCAATTCTGGGAGGCTCAGGCTGCTGCACAGCAGGCGATTCCGAAAACCGGCATGGTTGTGATCAATGACATAGCGACTTTGAATGACATTCATCCGCCGAACAAGCAGGACGTGGGTCAGCGTCTGGCCCTGTGGGCGCTGAAGCATGATTATGGTCGTGAGCAACTGGTGGCATCCGGACCGGAAGCGGAGCGGCTGGAGGTAGCGGGGGGCGTGCTGAAGGTGCATTTTCGGAATGCAGCCGGTGGCCTGCAGTCCCGTGATGGAAAACCGTTGACGAATTTTGAGGTGATTGGCCCGGGGTCCGGTGGGTTTCATACGGCGGAAGCGGTGATTGAGGGTACGAGCACGGTGGTGCTGCGTTCGGACAAGGTGTCTCAGCCGACAGCCATGCGATTTGCGTGGCACCTGCTGGCGGAGCCGAACCTGAGTGGTGGTACGGGTCTGCCGACGGGAGCGTTTCGCCTTGGTGAGGTGCCGTCGTTTCTGAGCGGACTACCGGTACAGGGCGAGTATCGGCTGGTGTACGACTACAATCTGGCGCAGCTGGGTGCTGTGCCGGCTGCGGCAGCGGATCACAGCGGTGAGGTGGGGGCATTTGATCGAGTGGCGTATCTGCTGGAGCTGACTGAGGGTTCCGGTAAGGTTCAGAATGTCTTTGTATCACTGGACGCTTTTACGAAGGACGCGAAGAAGCTGGGGATCCCGACGCATGCCAGCGGGGCCGTGTTTCAGCAGGCGGCCACGGGTCTGGAAATCTTTACGGACGTGCCTGGACTGCAGGCCGGACGGGGAATTCAGAAGGGTCAACTGGAATTCTGGCCTCACAATTATGCCACGGAGAATGCGGCTGGTGTGGCTGGTGCGACCGGCGATGTGTATGACGCCGGTGACGGTATGGTGCCTCCGGAGGATGGCTATGGGAGCATGCAGCTGCACAATCTGGAAGCCGGGCAGACGATTTTTGCCTTGAACAACTGGCGAGCCGGGGATCGGGCGGACATCGGGATTGGCAACAGTCCCGGCAATACGAAGGACTGGACATTCACGGGTAACGCGGGTGGCTGGACTTCGAAACGGCTGCGTGTGTACGTACGTGAGCGGAAGTAGCTGATGGCTGAACCGGCAGGTGTGCTGGCACCTGCCGGTTGATTTTTTCAGGGTGCCTCGACAGGTCCCAGTGTGCTGGAGAGGAGCGGGCGCACCAACCGACGGATCTCGAGTGGCAACTGGAACAGCGGCCGCACGGACGGGCGTGTACCGGTGAGGACGCTGACAGCAGCAGCCGTGCAGCGAAGTGCGATCTGCAGTTCGGGGCAGCCTGTTCCGGCCTGCTGCCAGAGTGAGTTCCAGAGCTGAAGTTGTGCGGCGGACAATCCGGCCTGATCGAGTGTGGAGATGCAGCGGACCATGGCGACGGCCAGCCGGCCACCGAGCTGATGCTGCAGAAAGAGCGTGGCGATGCGGCTGATGTATGTGTGCCAGTCGTGTGGACTGCGGCGGAGGAGTCGGGAGAGCAGCCGTGTGGGGTTGCCTGCGAAGGCATGACTGTCGGGCGTCCCATGCTGAAAGGCGTGGCTGAGTGCGTGGAGGAATTCTGAGGGCGCGGAGAGCTCGAGGGCAGGTTCGAGGGCCGCGAACAGTGCCAGTGTGCGGTGTGCGGGTGCAGCGGACCTGAGCTGCTGTACGGTCTGCAGTACAGCGAGAGCGGCACTGAGTTGCTGCTGATCAATGAGAGCCAGTGCAGAGAGGATCAGTGAGCGGGCGTCGTGATCGGAATTGTAGCTGGTGGTGGCAGAATCTTCGGCCAGCAGCAGGGAGTGTCGCTGTGTCTGTGGAGAGGCGGGCGCGGTGGCGGGCGTGTTTTTTTCGGTGGGGGTGAAGTGCCACGGATCATCGACGGTGTCGTGCAGATCGGCAGCAAACCAGTCTTTGAGAAACGCGGCGGTGAGTCGCAGTGGGTGATGACTGTCGTGCAGTGGCTGCAGGCAGAGCCTGAGCAGCGGATCGGAGACATCGTAGCAGGATTCTTTGCCCAGTTTGGTGGCGTGGACGAGTCCGAAGTCGCGGAGGTACCCGAGCTGTCGTGAGCAGCAGCGTTCATCGACGCCGGTTGCCACGGCGAGCTGCTGCACGGTTTTGGCCCCTGACTGATCACACAGCCCCAGCAGCAGCTGTCGCTGCTGTGGTGACAGGTGGTGCAATATTCCGAGGCAGGCAGGGGTGAGCGCGTCGAAGGTCTGTTCCAGCAGTGGGGTGAACTGTTTGAGTGTGCGGGTGGTGAGTGTCTGCGTCAGCAGGACCCACGCGCGGGGGTTGCCGGCGAGCAGCACATCGGCAGCCTGCAGGCGACTGGTTCCTGCGGGTGATTGCAGCAGCGGGATGACGCTGTTGCGGTGTCGCAGCCGACAGATGCGCAGCACAAGCTGACGGGACGCAGCGGGTTTGAGTGCCTGCAGGTGGTGGATATCGAAGAACCCGAAGCAGGGGCGATTGCGATCTGAGACATCCGGGAAGAGCGTGGGTGAGGCAGCGAGTGTTGAGAAGCGGCGAGTTTCCTGGAGAAAGGCGCGCCAGCGTTTCTGTTCGGCATCGGAGAGTCCCTGAAAGACCTGATCGAGGTTTTCGTGGACCAGCAGCAGGCTGCGATGCTGCAGTTGCTGCACGATGCTGTGGAGGAGAGCCGTCACGGCATCTTCCGGGGACAGTGTGGCCGTGAGGCGGCCCGTATCAGAAGAGAATTCCTGCGGGTACTGGAGGGCCAGTTTTCCGGAGAGGCTGAGGGCCAGCGAGAGCAGTCCGGTGCAGATTTCAGCGGGGCCGAAACGCACGATGCGGAGACTGTCGTGCAGATCGGAATGCTGAGACAGCTGGTGGCAGATGAGGCTGAGAAGATGCGTTTTTCCGAACCCAGGGCGGCCCACAAGCAGCACGTGCAGCCGATCACCGCTGCGGGAACCGGCGACGAAGCGACTGACGATCTGCTGCTGCAGTTTCTGATGCTGCACGAGCAGTCTGGCGAGCGTCCCGGGGGACATGCTTTCGGGGTGATGCGGCAGAATGAGGGGGTCTGTTTTCATGATTCAAGTCCCTGGGCAATTCGCCACCAGCTGCGGATGAGCGGGAAGCGGAACGAGTAGAGTTTGTCAGAGCTGCTGACGAGGTAGTGATCCTGAGCAAGGGATCGCAGCAGCTGTACGAGGAACTGTCGGTCGGTAAGTGCAAAGCGGGACCGCATGGCGGTCCATGCGTGGTTGATGGACAGTGGCTGATCTGCCAGCGCGAAGTGATCAAGGAGTTCCGAGGCGATGTGACACTGGGGGATCAGTCGTCCATTGGCATCACTGATCGTCCCGCGATAGTAAGCGGGCAGTCGGCTGCGAAAGTGTTCCATTTCCCACGGATCAGCGTCTGCGGTGAGCAGGTGCCGCACGACGAGGTCGACGGACTGAGGGGTGACGGGTTCGGCATGGCTGGCGAGGTGTGAAACGAGGGCGGCCACATAGAAGGGCACTCCGTCGGTGCGGAGTGCGATGCGTTCGAGAACTGCGGGGGCCTGATCCGGGGCGAGCTGCAGTTGGTAGTTGTGCAGTTGCTGGCGGGCCAGCTGACAGGCGGCAGCCATTTCCAGCCCGCGAATTTCGACAGCCGGCAGATCATTGAGCGGTTCGCTGGCGAGAGTCTGCTGTCGCAGTTCGCGGAGCACGTGATGCAGTCCGATGGATCCGGCGAAGATCATGCGCAGGCCGGGATATTTCTGGCGTGCGGCGCGGAGGCAGTCGAGGAGCAGCAGGGCATCTGCGGGGCAGCCATCAGCGGCAAATCGCTGCAGCATGTAGGGGAGCTCATCCAGCAGGAGCAGCGGTCTGCGATGATCGGGTTGCTGACAGAGTTCGTGGAGGACGGTATCGAGCGTGGCGGACCAGTGTTGCCGGGAGTCAGTTGGGAGTTTGATCATGCCGGCGATTTCGAGTCCGCCGAGTTGTCTGAGGAGGGATTGCCAGCTTTTGAGTGCCTGGGCGCTGCGGGACAGGAGGTTGTGAGCGTGGGCAGATTGCAGCAGGGCTTCGACGAAGTGGGTGGGTGAGGAGATTTTTTCAAGGTCAATGAAGAGGGGTTGGAAGTTGTGAGCGGGCTGGTCATGCAGTTTGAGCATGACGGTGGTTTTGCCGACGCGTCGTTCGGCAGTGAATCTGAGGGAGTGATTTTGGAGGAGTGTCCAGAGCTGTGCGATGAGTTCATCGCGGCCGACGACGTTTGTTGAGCACAGTTGATTCACCACGCGAACGGCCCTTTAAGTATTTCATACGAAGAAAATGTTGTGCGATGCTTTTATCGTATGAGGTGGGGTGTTGGTTTGTCAAAACAAAAATGGTCATTCGGAGTTGCGTTTTTGGGGAAATGTGGTGGGATGCGCAGGTTTCGTGGCTGACTGGAATGGGAGTTCCGTATGTTTCGCGTGGGTTTTCGACGAGTTTGGCGGTTGTTGTGTTCCGTCCTGTTGATTTCGCTGGGTGCGGCAACTGGAGAATTTCTGACGGGGGTGGAAGCTGGCAGGCCAGCGGCTGAGGCTGACGAAAAGGCGGCGGAGTCGTCGATTCGAGCCGTGCTGACCGCCCAGACTGAGGCGTGGAATCGGGGTGACATCCCGGGATTCATGCAGGGTTACGTGCGGGGGGAAGCCCTGCGATTTGCCAGCGGTGGTACTGTGCAGCGTGGCTGGCAGCAAACGCTGGAGCGTTACCAGAAGCGCTACGACAGTCCGGCGAAGATGGGGGCGTTGTCGTTTGAGGACCTGGAGGTACGGGTGTTGAGTGCGGACTGGGCGGAAGTCTTTGGTCGGTATGTGCTGAAGCGGGATCCGTCGGTTGGCGACGCCACTGGTTTGTTTACTTTGCTGATGGCTCGCGAGGGCGATGACTGGCGGGTGCTGCACGACCACACATCGGCGGCCGAGCAGAAGTGACCGGGTTCAGGAGGGATCCGGCAGAGCAGGCAATTCGCGAGTACCAGCGGCCGGCGTATCGGTTTCGCGGGCCATGCCCGAGAACAGCCTGACGAAGTCCGCGAGGGGAATTCGGAGAATCCCCTGAGATGCGGGGTAACCGTGAACAGGTCCGCTGCTGCCGGCCGGGCGGAAGTTTCCACCGTGGGGATTCCACAGAGTCAGGGAATCTGTGGTGTTATCCCAGGCGACGACGGCCCACGCGTGATTGGACGAGAGGCCGGGGGTCCGGGATTCTCGAGTGGTGCAAACCATGGCGTGATGTTCTCGTCGGGCGTCATCCAGCCAGGTACGCAGTTGTCGCAGGGCTTCACGATGCGGTCGAGTACTGCTGTCGTGTCGGCGTGCGAATTCAAAGGAGAAGCGCTGGATCTGGCTGCCGGTGATCAGTGACAGAAAGCGGGTGACCGAGCCACCGCTGGAGATCGCATCGATAGGCGACCCTTTGGCGGCGGCTGACGGACCGATTACCTGCTGTGCGGCTCCGGCGGCTTTTTCGTAGACATTCACCCAGACTCCGGCCCCTTCGTTGCTGGCGGTCAGCGCCAATTCGGCGTCGGTCAACGCAGGCACGGGAATCTGAAACCTGCCGAAACGCACGTAGTAACCTGCGTCAGGCCCGCTGGTAAACATCTGCGAAATACGGTCCGGAGACACGGCGAGGACAGCGCCCAGCGGTGCCAGCACAAAGCAGTTTCCCAGCCGTCCCTGATGAATCGTTTCCAGTTGGGGGCGAGCGGAGGCGAACAGGCGCGGTTGTTTCAACTGAATGCGTTTTTCCGCTGCCCTGAACAGTTCCTGCAGTTCCTGCCCGGCAGCGTCGCGACCATCCACCAGTTGCTGCAGCCGGTCTTTGCTGAGACCCTCCGCGAGAGCCGCATTGCGTGGCAGACCACGCTTCAACGCCGCAATGGCTGCAGCATCGGAATCCCGCAGCGTCACGTCAGCGACCGCCCGATTGATTTCATCGCCCGTGAGCAGCCGATCGCGATTCAGATCCCACCTGCTGAACCGGCGAGCGATGATGTCGGCGAATTCTGAAGGCAGCCACGAATTGGCCCAGTTGCCGCTGCACAACAGCAGCAGCCACGCAAGGCACGGGGAGATCCGGGAGGGGTCGAGCATGCAGGAAGTCCATCATCAGCGAACGGGGTTGTTCGCGTGTTCGCATGACGATCGACACCCCGTCGAACGCTGTTCATGCGCAGATTCTGACAGATATTCAGGCCGACGAGATCGAGCAAGATGCAGTTCCCCAATCGCCGCATTCAGCGACGAAAGGCGGATGCCGGATGTCTGTCCTGCAGGGATGTTGCGGCGAGGCAACAACAAATGCGGCGAAAAGGCAGCAGTGGCATCAGGAGACTCGCACGAACTGTTCTTCCAGTTTGGTTGGTGACACGCTGATGGCGGTGCCCAGCTTCTGAGCAAACAGTTGCACTCGAAATTCCTCAATCATCCACCGCAGGTGTTCCAGCATCGGATCCACTCGCTGCTGCCGCTGATGTTCACGCCGTTTCTGTTCATACTTCATCAGCCATGGCTGCAGTTCAGCTTCCAGATTCATTTCCGTCCGCAGTCCACCGGAGCCGAGGCGGATCAGTCTTTGCCGTATGGCAGTCAGATATCGCGGGAACTGGATCAGCCACGGCCACGGTGTGACGGCCAGAAAATCACCGCTGATCAAGCCACTCAACTGCTGCTGCAGGCCCTTGACGATCGGCTCCCACCCCGGTCCTTTGGCCAGTTCGAGGGCTGCTCGAGTTTCATGGTACTGCTGAAACATGACGGGCAGAAACTGAGTCAGTTCCTGAGCAGCAACGGGCAGGCGTTCGCGTCCGAGGCGCAGTGCGGATTCAAAAGCATGCTTTGTGCGTGGCAGTTGATTGTCGGCCAGCCACGCTCGATCAGTCATCAGCAGCGCCACACTGCTGGTGAATTCCAGTCCCTTGATCGTCGTCGCAAGGACTCGCGTCTTTGTGATCTGCGGAAGATTTCCGACCTGGGTGAGGATGCGTTTTTTTTCCACCAGCAGGAACAGGCGTCGCAGTCCACAGCGGAGCTGGCGACGGGCATCTTCGGGCGTCTGGCACAGCATCAGGGCGACAGTTTCGCCATCGTCGCGCAGTGCGGGAAAGGCGCGCAGGGCCATTCCCGCGCGCACAATCTCAATATGTTCGGGCACATCAAAGAAGTCCCAGTTTTTGAATCCGGTCCGCAGCCATTGAGCTTCATCGGGTGTGGGGCCGACCGCAGCGGCCCGCCGGTCCGCCTCGCTGGCCGCCCGCACGGCCCGTTCCGCCAGCGTCGCACGCAGGACCTTCAGGTCACGTCCCTCGATCAGCGTCTTCCGCTGATCATCCAGCACTCGGATGTTGAATTTCAGATGATCCGGAATCTGTCCGGCGTCAAAGTCCTGAGCCGAAATGCGTTCCCCGGAAAGCTGCGACAGCCGTACGGCTACGCTGTGCAGAAAGTCGCCGCGGGCAAATTCAAGATCCGACGCCACAAGTCGGGCGGAATCCGGCGCTGGTACGAAGTGTCTGCGGAAAGACTTGGGCAGTGCCCGAATCAGCGCCAGCACCTTCTGCTCCAGCAGCCCCGGGACCAGCCAGTCGAGCCGGGATTCCGTCAGTTGCGGCAATCCTTCGAGTGGCAGACTGACAGTCACCCCGTCAGCCTCCTGCCCCGGATCGAGCTGGTAACTGAGGGGCAGATGCATGGCTCCGAACTGCGCCGATTCCGGAAACAGACTGACGTGCTGCTTTCGCTGAGCTTCGTCTGCGAACTGATTGATGTCGAACTGCAGCAATCGGGGCAGACGGCTGTGGGTTCGCTGATACCAGCGTCGCAGGCGATCACGATCCGTACATTCCGCCGGAATCTGCGAAGCGTACAACTCGAACAGGACTTCGTCCCCGGGCAGCAGATGGTGGGATCTGGTTTTTGCCTGCAGTTCCTTCAGTTGCTGCAGGACCGAGACATTGTGCTGCAGGAACGGGAATTCGTGGCCCCAGCCACGGCGCTGAGGTCGCCGCGGATTGGCTGCCGCTTTACCCGGACGCACCCGGGCCGCACCACGAGTCAGCGCGTCCTCTTCGTCTGCATAGTCGTCCTGCTGCGGCGGTCCCGACCCGTCCGACAATTCTCCGTACAGCAAGCCCAGTTCCACCAGACCATGCTGAATCAGCATTTCACGGGATTTCACGGGATCGATGCGTGCCAGCGTAACCCGTCGACGCGTGACGATTGGAAGTCCCCACAGGCTCACCTTTTCATAGATCATCACGTTGCCGGCCTGCGGGTCCCAGTGAGGCTCGAAGTATTCGCGGCTGAGCAGATGCCCGGCCAGTGGTTCAATCCATTCGGGCTGAATTCGTGCGATGGTGCGAGCATACCTGCGGGTGGTTTCCACCAGCTCAGCGGCAACAAACCACTTCGCGCCTTTGGGGGCCAGTGCCGAACCGGGCCAGATGGCGAGGCGACTGCCACCGGCACCGACAAATTCGCCCTCCGGCGTCTGCATGGCGATATTCGGCAGCAACCCGGTCAGTAACGCTTTATGGGTGGCAGCGAAATCGTTATGCCGCTGCTCAGCCAGTGACTTTTCCGGATGCTGTCGCTGTTTGGCCAGCGCCCTCGCTGCCTGCTGAATTGCCGGATCATCGCTGTCCTCCAGCAACTCCCGCAACTGTCCGTGCACATCCACCCATTCCCGCATCCGCAGCCATGAAAGGAAATGCTGCTGGCACCATTTTCGCAACTGGCTGTTGGACAGCTCGCGCTGTTTTTCGTGCCAAGCATCCCACAGATTCAGGATGGTCAGAAAATCGGAATCGCGATTGAAGAATCTGCGATGGGCTTCATCGGCAGCCTGCTGTTTTTCCAGCGGGCGTTCCCGTGGATCCTGGCATTCCAGAAAAGCGGCGATGGCCAGCACTTCCGGCAACGCGTGCAGCTCAACGGCGGCCAGTATCATGCGTGCAATCGCAGGGTCCACCGGCAGAGTCGCCATGCGGCGTCCGATGTCCGTCAGATCACCGGCCTGCTGTCCGCGTTTAGCGGGCTTTGCAGCAGACTTCACGTCTTCAGCCTCACTGGCAGTCTGCGCTGGATCCGCGGCTGAATCCTGTCGCGCGGCAGCGGCTTCTGCTTCCGTCACAATCGCTCCCAACTCTTCCAGAGTGCGGTAACCCTCGCGGATTACCGACACCTTTGGGGGATCGAGGAACGGGAAATCTTCGAGATTGCCAAGTTTCAGGCTGAGCGTGCGCAGGATCACAGCCGCCAGATTTGTCCGCTGAATTTCGGGGGCAGTGAAGGCTTCCCGAGTGCTGTAGTCGGCCTGACTGTAGAGTCGAATGCAGATCCCCGGCCCCACACGGCCGCAGCGCCCCGCGCGCTGATTGGCGGACGCCTGAGACACAGGTTCCACCGGCAAACGCTGCATGCGGGAACGAGCTGAGTAACGGCTGATGCGAGCCGTCCCGGTGTCCACAACTGCTCGAA